>Ga0114931_10007903_pt1 | contig 12939 bp, 13 predicted proteins | sample 2SBtaG_FD_89579 | JGI IMG/M metagenome (GOLD analysis project Ga0114931, IMG submission 89579) | Deep subsurface microbial communities from Kolumbo volcano to uncover new lineages of life (NeLLi) - 2SBTROV14_V59a metaG | ecosystem: Environmental > Aquatic > Marine > Volcanic | place: Kolumbo... | reverse complement strand
TGCCCGTTTTCGCTGCAATGCTGCAGGCCATGTTCAACTGGGACGACATCCGCTACTTCCTGACGCTTCAGCGCCAAGGGACCTTGGCCGCGGCGGGCGCTGCGCTGACGCTAGACCCCACCACGGTCGGCCGGCGCTTGGTCAAGCTCGAAGAAGAGCTCGGCGCGCGCCTCTTCGATCGGACGCCCAGCGGCTACGTGCTGACGGAAGCCGGTCACCGCTTATTGCCGCGGGCCGAGCGAATCGAACGAGAAGCCCTGGCAGTGGAGCGTGACGTCGCCGGCGAAGACCAGAAACTCGAGGGCGTGGTCCGACTGACCGCAACCGAGATGCTCACGACGCGCTTCATTGCGCCGCAACTTCGTCACTTCCGCGAGCGGTATCCGGATATCCAACTCGAGCTGCATTGCACCAATCTCGACGTCAACCTGGCGCGGCGAGAAGCGGACATCGCACTTCGTCTTGCCCGCCCTACACAGGAGGACCTCATCATCAAGCGGCTCTCGTTCATTCACCTTGGACTGTATGCGTCACTCGATTACGTCGATCGATTTGGCCTGCCGAAGGACTCTTTGGCGGGGCATCAGATGATTCTGTTCGCCAACGTTCGCCCGTTCCGCCGGGAAAACGATTGGATTCAATCGCGCATGGACGGCGCCCGGGTCGCGCTGCGGTCCGACAGCGTCTCCGCCGCCTACTCCGCCACGGTCGCTGGAACGGGGATCGGGCTGCTCCCCTGCCTCGTGGCAGACCACGATCGTCACCTCGTACGGGTTCCGCTCGAAGGCGCCCCGGAGCCCCGCCAAATTTGGCAAGCGGTCCACAAGGACCTCCGCGACAGCGCGCGCATCGGCGCAGTCCTCGACTTTCTTGGAAAAATCCTGAAGCCCCCACAAGAAACCATCTCGGCCGCCTAGGAAAGCGCGATTCCCTCACTTCCCATCCTCACCGAAAGGCGGCGAGCGCCCCAGTTGCCCGGGTTCCCCTCGAATACCCCTGCGCAAAGTGCGCCGCACTCCGGACAGGCGCCCGCGTCGAGATTCCAGGCATGAACCTCATACCAATCGCGAGCGATCAGCACGGTCCCGCACCCCGCACAATACGTCGTGTCGCCCTCCGGGTCGTGAACATTACCGGTGTACACGTGGTGAAGCCCTGCACGCTTGGCGATGTCCCTCGCCCGCCTCAATGTGGCCCGCGGCGTCGGCGGCACGTCGCGCATCCTATAGCTCGGATGAAACGCGGAAAAGTGAAGCGGCACGTCGGGACCAAGCTCTTCGGCGATCCAGTCGACCATCCGGCGGATTTCGTCCTCCGCATCGTTGTGCTCTGGGATCACCAGGTTCGTAATCTCGAACCAGACGCCGGTTTCATGTCGCAGATAACGCAAGGTGTCGAGCACTGGATCGAGATGACCGCCGGCGATGCGATGATAGAAGCCCTCGTCGAATGCCTTCAAGTCGACGTTGGCAGCGTCGATGAACGAAAACATCTCGGACCGCGGCTCGGAATTGATGTAGCCCGCGGTAACGGCGACCGCGCGGATGTCTCGATCCTCGCAGGCGGCGGCCACGTCTCGCGCATATTCGAGAAAGATCACCGGATCGTTGTAGGTGAAGGCGACCGAACGGCAGCCAAGACGCGCCGCTGCGTTTGCGATCTCCTCAGGCCCCGCCGCATCGGCGAGCGTGTCCATCTGCCGGGACTTGGAGATGTCCCAATTTTGGCAGAACTTGCATGTCAAATTGCAACCCGCGGTTCCAAACGAAAAGACCGGCGTTCCGGGCAGGAAATGGTGTAGGGGCTTCTTTTCGATCGGGTCTACGCAAAAGCCACTGGAGCGGCCGTAGGTGGTCAGAACGACGGCACCGTCTTGGCAGGCTCGCACAAAGCAAAGACCACGCTGACCTTCTCGAAGCTTGCAAGCGCGGGGACAGAGCTCGCAAACGACCCTTCCATCGTCGAGGCGGCGCCAATACCGGGTTTCCACCGTGGGTCTGAGCATTTCCCCCATTTGAACACAGGATGCGCATGAGACGCTGGACTGGCAACCAAGCTCAGGAGGCATTGACAAGATTTGGGACGTGCTCACAGTCACGAAGTGCAGAGCGTGCGACCGGCCGCTGTTGCGGGTTCTTTTTATCCGGCCAACAGGCAGGCATTGAAGAATGTCGTTCGCGAGTATTTCGTGCAGGCGCGTGAGCCTCGCGCGCAACCCTTCGATCGACCGAAAGCGCTGATCGTGCCGCACGCCGGTTACATGTACTCTGGCCCAATTGCCGCAAAAGCATTCATCCTACTCGAACCGTTGCACGAGCGCATCGAGCGCGTCGTGCTCCTCGGGCCGAGCCATCACGTTCCGTTCGATGGCCTCGCCGTCCCTAGCAGCACCGCGTTTGAGACGCCCTTGGGACGCGTGCCGATCGATGCGCGCGCCCGCCGGCGGCTGCTCGAGCTGCCCTTCGTAGACGTCCTCGACGACGCGCACCATTGGGAGCACTCGCTCGAGGTCCAGCTGCCGTTTCTGCAAGAGGCGCTCGACGCCTTCGCGGTCCTGCCGATTGCCGTCGGGCGTGCAACGCCCGAGCAAGTCCGGCAGGTGTTAGAAGCCTTGTGGGACGGGGACGAAACCCTGATGGTGATCAGCTCGGACTTGAGCCACTACCACGACTACGACACCGCCAAGCGCATGGATGCTGCCACGGCCGCGGCAGTCGAATCCTTGGATCCGGAGCGCATTACCGGCGAGGACGCCTGTGGGCGCATCGCTGTGCAGGGGCTATTGAAAGCTGCGAAGCGACATGCACTCGTTGCGCACACCCTGGACTTGCGAAGCTCGGGTGACACCGCGGGCGGCCGCGACCAGGTCGTCGGCTACGGCGCGTGGGCGTTTACCGTTTCCAAGAAGGACTCCCCGTAGTTTTCAATGCGTGCTGGACCCATCCCATAGATATCGGCGAGGGCTTCCATGGACGTCGGTTTGTAGGCGGCGATTTCGAGCAGCGTTCGGTCGTGGCAAACGACGTAAGCTGGGACACCCTTTGCCCGCGCGATGTCGAGCCGGGTGGCGCGCAGGTTTTCGAAGAGCGCTGCATCGACGTTGTCCGGAGGCTCTCGTTCCGGCCGTTGACATTCGTTCTTGCGCGGGCGCGCCCCGCCCGCGTCCTGCGGCGGCACGAGGACTCGGACGGGCTCCTCGCCCTTCATGGTGGTGACCCCAAGGGCCGTCAGATACGGAATCGGAAACTCGTTGGCGCTGAGGTCCACCAGGCCTGCCGTCACCAGCCGCCGGAGGAGCGCGAGAACCCAACGTCTAGGTTGCTCTTTGAGCAGGCCGTGCGTGCTCAGCTCGGTCAGCCCCAAACGGCGAAGGCGTTCGTTGTCGGTCCCGTGAAGCATCTCGGAGACGGCGGTCAAGCCCGCGCGTCCCTGGTTGCGAGCGACCCCTGCCAGTGCCTTGCGCACCAGCAGGGCGTCCGCTTCGGAAGCGCTGCGCGCCGCGCCCGTGCCCCGTTCCTCAAACCGCTCGCACACATCGCAGTGACCGCAACCGCCAAGCGTCTCCTGCTCGTCCCCGAAGTAGCGGAGGATGAAATCGTGTCGGCAGCTTCCCGCTTCGACATAGCGCATGAGGTCGAGAAACAAGCGCCACTGCTGCTGCTCGTGCGCGGAGCTCGGATTGCCACCTGGATCCCGCCCGCCACCAAAGCCAATCAAGCGGCGCCGAAGTCCGAGGTCGCCAGAGCTGGTCAGCAGCAAGCCGTGCGCCGGCTGCCCGTCGCGTCCTGCACGCCCGACCTCTTGATAGTACGCCTCGACCGACCCGGGCGCCTGCGCATGGACGACCGCACGAATGTCCGCCCGATCGATGCCCATGCCGAAGGCGTTGGTCGCGACCACGATGTCGAGAGACCGATCGGCAAAACACCGATTGACCTCCTCGCGGACCGGAGCGGAAAGCCCTGCATGATAGGCTGCTACCCTCCAGCCTTCCTTTGCCAGCGCCTCCGCCAGTTTTTCGGTGTTGCGCCGTGTCGCGGCATAGACGATGGCGCCTCCCTGTGGGCTCTCCGGCCCGCCGAGCGCAGCGCGCAGCGCGCGGAACATCCGCTTGCGCCGCTCCGCAGAGTTATCGCTCTCGACGACGGCAAGGTGGAGATTCGGCCGCGAGAAGCCCCGCAGGATGACCGCGCTCCGATCGGAGCCGAGGCCCAGCCGTTCCTGAATCTCTCGCCGCACCAGGGGTGTTGCCGTAGCCGTGCAGGCGAGGACACGGGCCGGTTTCAAGCGCTCGATGACCTCACCGAGGCGCAAATACGACGGCCGGAAGTCATGCCCCCACTGCGAGATGCAATGGGCCTCGTCGATCGCGAGCAGCGGCGGCCGAAGCCTGGCAAGCCTTTCGATCAGCCATTGCGACTGGAGACGCTCGGGCGCCACATACACCAGCTGGTAGCGCCCCTCGAAGATCTCGCGCTCCCGGTGCTTTAGCTCTTCGGGGTCGAGCGTTGAAGCAAGATACGTCGCTGCAACCCCACGCTGCGTCAGGGCTCGCACCTGATCTTCCATGAGTGCGATCAGCGGCGAAATCACGATCGATGTGCCTTCGAGCATGGCCGCCGGAAGCTGGTAGCAAAGCGACTTGCCCCCGCCCGTTGGTGCGATCACCAAGACTTTCCGCCGCCCTTCTAGTAGCGCGTCGATCGCCTCCCGCTGCCAAGCATGAAAGGCCGAAAGCCCAAACCGCTCCCGCAAGACCCAGTCGATGTCGCCCATGAACGGGAAGCAACCTAGTGCGCCCGATGACTGCATGCCAGACCTATCGGCCAGAGGATGCAAAGGTTGCGATTAGGGCGGCGACCTCGGGCGCGCGCTCGACAACTAACATATGGCCGGCACCTTCGAGAAGGTGTAGCTCGCTCTTGGGGATCTGGGCCGCGAGGTATTGCGCGTACTTCGGCGGGGTCAGCGCGTCCTGGGCGCCCGTGACGATCAGGGCCGGGACGCGGACGCCTTTCAGGTCCTGCATCCGGTCGAAAGCATCCGCGGCCCGCCAATCGATCCCGCCGGTTTTGACGGGAGTCAGCATCCGCGCCTTCGAGCCCTCCTCGACGATCTCCGGATCTACACCTTCCGCATAGAGGCCCGCCGGAACAGGTGGCAGCGCGTTGCTCTCCTCGCCCCGATCGAAGAGCTCGAGGATCATAGGGTGCACGCGAAGGCGCGCGCCGGTGGCAAGCAAAACGATGCCTTTCAGTCGCTCTGAGGGAGATGCCAAGGCATGCTCGAGCGCGATACCGCCGCCGAGAGAATGTCCGGCGAGCAGGTAGTCACCCTTCACTTCCGATTCGATGAAGCGGGACACGAAGGCTTCCATCTCCGCTACGGTCTTGAGGGGAGGCCCATCGGTTCCCGCACGGCCCGGCAGGTCGATGGCGTAGCACGCGCGCTCCGGGAGGGCGTCCAAGATGCGGTCGTAGGCATGGTGATTGTCGGAAGCCCCATGGACGCACACCAGAGTTGGTTCCCTGCCCGGCTGGTGCCGAAAGCCGACCGCACGACCGGCGATGTTGCGGGCCTCTACCACAGCGAGAGATGCTCGTTACGGCTCGCGAGCGCGATCGCCTGAAAGCGAAAGAACCGTTCACGGGCGTAGGTGCCCGTGTATTGTAGCGCGAGCTCATCGAAGGATACGGTCCGAAGGAAACGGTAGCCGCACGCGGCCATCAGGGGCGTCGGGTCGTCGACCCCGAACTGCATGGGCTCGCCAAGCTCCTCGATGATGCCTTTCATCGCACGGTCTTCGTCACGGAGACGCGGGCTCGCCTTGGCCATCCTGCTGTTGAGGTAGTCGAACAGCACGAGCGACCCCGGGTCGAATTCGCTGGCCAAGCGCTCGAGCGTCGCGCGGGCAGCCTTTTCGGCGAGGTAGTAAATCACGCCCTCCCAGACAAAACAGGTCGGAGCCCCGTGTTCGAGCCCGGCGGCCTGCAGAAGATGCACGAAGTCATCCCGCTCGAAGTTGCAGGGCACAAAGGTCATCGCATCGAGTGGATAGGCGTCGAACCTCGACAAACGCTCACGTTTATCGGCTTGGCTGGCCGGTTGATCGACCTCGAAGAAGCGAACGCCCTTGCGCGCCAGCCGCGCGGCCCGGGTGTCGAGCCCGGCCCCGAGGATCACGACCTGCCGGACCCCGCGATCGAGCGCCTGCATCAGGCAGTCATCGATGTACCGCGTCCTAAGCCCAATCCAAAGCTCCATCGAGGGGGAGTGTTCGTCCCAGCGGCGCGACAACGCTTCCCCTTCCGAACCGGCAAGGCGCAGCGCCCATGGGTCATTGCAAACCGCATTTGGCCCCGTCGATGCACGCCCGCGGTAAGCGGCGACCATGATCGCCGTCCGGCTGGCCCCGCGCGACGAGACCATGATCAGTGCCCGCGCTCGCGGTCGATGCCTGGATGCGTCGCGTCGGCTGGCTCGTGGCGTGGGTTCGCAGTCAGATAGGACCCGTCCCGCCCAGGGATCGAGAGAAGGGTCGCCTTGTCGTAGAGAAAGTGCTCGCGGTTCGTCGAAGGCGGCATGTGCATGCCTGTATCCATTCGAATCGCATCGCAGGGACAGGCCTCGACACAGTAGCCGCAGAAGATGCACCGGAGCTCGTCGATCATGAATACCGAGGGGTAGCGCTCGTAGCCGTACCGCGGGTCATCGGGCTCATATTCGGCCGGCTCGATGTAGATGCACTGCGCCGGGCATGCCGTGCTGCAGCAGAGGCAGGCCACACAACGAGGAGAGTCATCGGCGCGATGGGTAAGACGGTGAATGCCGCGGAATCGCTCCGGGTACTCCCTTTTCTCTTCCGGGTACTTGACGGTATCCGTTTCCTTCTTGCCTGAGGGGCCGAAGGTGTTCTTGAAGAAGCGGTTCATCGCCAAGCCAACGCCTCGGCCGACCTCTCGAAGATACGCCTGCTCGGCGACGGTGCGTCCGGGCTTCTTGATGACTTTGACTTGGGCTGTCATGCGCGACCTCAGAAAAATTTCTCGAAGAACGTCACCCATCCACCGAGCCAACCCGACAAGATGAAGGCGCCCGCAAAAAGAATGTTGAGCAAAGAAATAGGCAACAGACCCTTCCAGCAGAGGGACATCAGCTGGTCGTAGCGGAAGCGCGGAAGCGACCAACGAACCATCAGCTGAAACCAAATCACGACGATGACCTTGAGCAGAAAGAATACGAACTGGATCGCGACGACGAGCCAATGCACGAGCGGCACCGAGTAGCTCCCCGCCACGAAGGGAAACGTGAGCTCGAACCCGTCGCGGTAGAGGTACGGCACGTCCCAGCCGCCAAAGAAGAGCACCGACATGATGGCAGCCAGCGACACGACCTCGACGAACTCGCCCATGAAGAACATGCCGAACTTCATGCCCGAATATTCTGTCAGGTAACCCCCGACGAGCTCGCTCTCGCCTTCTGGAAGATCAAATGGAACGCGCTTCGTTTCAGCCACGGCGGCGACGAAGAACGTGATGGCGGCCAGCGTCAGCGGTGGAACGAAGATCCCCCACACGTGATCGTACTGCCACGTCACCATGTTCTCGAGCCGGAGCGAGGCGTAGACCATGAACGCGGGCACGAGCGTCAGGCCCAAGACGACCTCGTAGCTGACCATCTGGCTGGCGGCGCGAAGGCCTCCGAGCAGGGAGAACTTATTGTTGGACGCGTAGCCGGAGACCGCAGCGCCAATGACGCCGGTGCTCGCGATCGCGAAAATGAAGAGGATACCGATGTTGATGCTCGCGATCTGCATCGGCACCGCTGGGCCGGGGACCTCCCCCGTGCGCGGGAGGACCTGATCGAGGTATTCCCAGTGCAACGTGCTCGCGAAGGGGATGACGGCAAAAGCCGCGATCGCAGGGATGAGCGCGATGATCGGTCCGGCGGAAAAGAGAAGCTTGTCCGCCTTGGGAGGAACGAAGTCTTCCTTGAAGATGAATTTCATGGCATCGGCCACGGGGTGCAGGAGGCCGATGAGCATGATTTTTCCACCGTTGCGGACGATCATGCCATGAACGCCGTAGCCCGCTCGCAACAATATCGAGGCAGCGCCAAACCCGACGAGGGTCGTGGCGAGCGCGCCAGTCGAAATCGGCAGCGGATTGCTCCCCTTGATCGCGACGAAGGCGAGGGTGACGAGCGCGACGATTGCGACGATTCCAGTCAACGCGGCTAGGCGCCACATGGGCAGCCGGGCTCGGTCGACGAATGCCAGGGCGGAGGGCGGCAGCGTGATCGCGGCGCGGCTCGGTCCGAGGCGGTCTTGAATCATCGCGCTCTGACGGCGCTCCGCCCAGATGAGAACTGGCGCGAACGCGCCCACGGCAATCAGTAGGACGACCAACACCTTGACCAGGGACGAGACGATGAGGAAGGCCATGCTCATTGGGCCGCCTCCGCTGCATCGAGCAGCCCTTGGCGCAACCCTCGCAGGTCCTCGAAACCCAGGTCCTTGCCGAGCTTACGGGCCAGCGCCGCAATCGTCTTCCACGCGGGCTCGACCCCAGCCGGGAGCGGAAGCACCGACTCAAATGCCTGCGCGATGCCCTTCTCGTTGACGAAGCTCCCTCCGACCTCGAACGTGTCCGCCACGGGGATGGCAACGCAGGCCACCGCAGGCAGCGCCGCGACGTGACTGCTCAACGAAACGACCGCGTCCAGCGCGGTGAGCGGCCTGAGCTCTTCGAGCTTCTCCGCCGTGGCCCAACCAAGCGCAAGCACGCCCTCCACGGCCCCGCTCTGCACGTCAGCGAGAAGGTCCTCGACCGACTTCAAGCCTGCCCCGCTCACGGCCCGAGTCGCGCCGGCTCGGTTGGGGTTCTGGTCGTCGCTGCGCAATATCTCATCCCCTTCCCAGTCGCCAAGCGCCGCGAGGTAAAGCCGATCGGCTCCCAGAGCGGCCGCGAGCTTGCCGAGCGCCAGATTGTCCTCGGTGCTGTGCTGCGCACTCAAGACCACCGCGAGCTTAGACACATCGACGGACCGTAGCTTGTCCGCGGCGAGATCTAGCGCTTCGTCTTCCCCCACCGGCGTGCGCTCGTCACCGCGGCCCGCGGTCGGCGTGAGAAGTCGATTGGTGTGCTGGCGCGTGTAGGTCATCATCCCATCGTCGCACATCCAGAACTGGTTCACGTCCGCATTGTCGCGCGGGCGGAGCCGATATACTTTGCCGTAGCGTGGGTCGTAGTCGACGTGGGTGTTACAGCCCGTCGCACAGCCGGTGCATATGCTCTGCCCCGACTTGAGGAACCAGACCCGAGCCTTGAAGCGGAAGTCTCGACTCGTCAGGGCACCAACCGGGCAAACGTGCTCCGTCATCAGCGTGTACTCGTGATCGAGCTTTCGGCCCGGAGCCAGGACGATTTCGTTCTTGTTGCCCCGCTCGCGCATGTCGAGCACATGATCCTTGGCCACCTCGTCGCAGAAGCGAATGCAACGCGTGCACATGATGCAACGCTCGGCATCGTAGATGATGGTCGGGCCGAAGCGAACGCCCTTGGGCTTGTGGACCGGCTCGGTGAGCTTGCGCTTCAGCGTGCCTTGATGCTCGTAGTAGTAGTCTTGGAGCTTGCACTCCCCCGCCTGATCGCAGATCGGGCAGTCGACTGGATGGTTGAGGAGCAGGAACTCCTGCACCGCTGCATGCGCCCTCTTGACCTGTTCGTTGGTGGACGAGACGACCATGCCGTCGGCCGCGGCAAGCTGACACGCGGGCTGAAGCTTCGGCTTGGTGGCCGGAACGTACTCGCCCTTGCCTTCGTCGAACACGAGCTGTGGCATCGCCATCTGGCGTCCGCTCTCCACCTGCACGAGACACATGCGGCAATTGGCCGCCACCGACAGACCCGGATGCCAACAGTAGTGTGGAATCTCGATGCCTTCGCGCCACGCCGCCTGCATGACGGTCTCGCCAGGCTCGAACGCGATCTCTTTTCCATTCAAGGTGAATTTAGGCATCAGGCGCGGTTCCATTCTCGCCGTAACCCCGGCTCATCTGTCACATTCTCCCCCGATCATGTTGACCGAGCCGAACGTAGGAATGATGTCGGCGATCATGCCCCCAATGAGCATCTCGTGAGCCGCCGCTAGATTGTACCAACATGGCGGTCTAACCCGGACCCGGTACGGAGTGCCGCTGCCGTCCGACACGATGTGGAAGCCGAGCTCACCGTTACCCCCCTCGATGAAGCTATAGACCTCTCCCTTGGGTACGCGCAGGCCCTCCATGACGAGCTTGAAGTGGGCGATGGTCGCCTCGATCGTCGTATATACGGCATCCTTTTCAGGCAACATGATACGAGGATCGTCCACGTTGATCGGGCCATCATCGGGCATCTGCTCGATGGCCTGCTCGATGATGCGGACCGACTGTCGAATCTCTTCGAACCGCACCATGAAGCGGTCCCAATTGTCGCCGTCTTCGCCCACTGGCACATCGAAGTCGAAGCGATCGTAGACGAGGTAGGGATGGTCCTTGCGGACGTCATAGGGAATGCCCGTAGACCGCGCCATCGGCCCGGTGCATCCGTACGACAATGCATGCTCCTTGGTCAGCACGCCGACGCCCTGCATGCGGTCGAGGAAGATGCGGTTGCGGATCAACATGATCTCCGCTTCCTTGACGACCTTGTGCACCTCCGGGAGCACCCGCCTCACGTCATCCTTGAAGTTGAGCGTCGGGGGCGCAGCCATGCCACCGATGCGTCCGAAGCTGTGCGTCATGCGCGCGCCGGTCTCGCGCTCGAGGATGTCCCAAACCCAATCGCGTACTTTGAGAAGCCACAAAAACGGCGTGAACGCGCCAAGCTCCATCGCCGAGGCCCCGTTGCTGGTGAAATGGTCGGCGATGCGCGCCAGCTCGCCGAGAATGACGCGGTAATACTGGCAGCGCTCAGGCACTTCGATCTGCAGGAGCTTCTAGACTGCAAGCGACCAGCCCACGTTGTTGAGCATCGGAGACACGTAATTGAGGCGGTCGGTGTAGGGAAAGACCTGCGCCCAGGTTCCGCACTCGCAGGACTTCTCGAAACCGCGATGCAGGTAACCGGGCTGAACGTCTACGTTGACGACGGTCTCGCCGTCGAGGTCGAGGACCATACGAATGGTGCCGTGCATCGCCGGATGCGACGGGCCCATGTTCAAACGCATGAGATCGGCATGGAGCTCGAGGGAAGCCTCGTCGTCCAATAGCTCGTCAGCGGGTTCCATCTACTCTTCCTCCGCCAACCGCGCCTCGATCCGTGCTTGGATCTGCTGCGCGGCCTCGGAATCGCTCAGGGTCCTGCGCTGCCCCTGCTGCACTCCAATCGAGGGCGACACCTGCTTGTCGTCACCGACTAACCGCGACTCCCAATCGATGCGCGCGAACGGCTGACCTTCTTCGATGCCGAACGGCGGCAGCTTTTCAATGTCGTCCGCCTCGCGGTACGGCACCAACGGCTGTGCTTTGTCGATTGGATAGTCTTTACGGAGCGGATGGCCGATGAATTCTTCATAGAGAAGGATGCGCCGCATGTCGGGATGGCCTTCAAACTTGATCCCAAACATGTCCCAAACCTCGCGCTCGGCCCAGTTTGCTCCAGACCAAAGGCCGCTGAGCGTGCCCGGCTCCTCGCCCTCCTCGACCCGCGTGCGCAACTGAATGCGCGCCCCCGTGACGGACGAGCGCGTCGTGAGCACCACGTCAAACCGAGCCGGCTGCCGCTCGGGGTAGTCGATCGCGGTCAAATCGATGAAGTGGTCCATCTGCAGATCGCCGTCGTTCTTCATGAACTGCGCGACCTCGACCCAGTCTTTGACAGCTACGCGCACGTCATGGTCGCCGAACGCATCGCTCGTTTCGAGGACCCGTTCGCCAAATTGGGTATTGAGCCGGTCTACGACCGCCTGGCTCATGAGCGACCCTCTCGCGCCCGGCCCGGGGCACGCTCGGGCACGAGCTTCGGCGGCACGACGACGGGCTTGCGATCGTTCGCCTGAATCTTGTCTTGAAGCAGCATCAGCCCGTCGAGAACGGCTTCGGGGCGCGGCGGGCAACCCGGAATGTACACGTCGACGGGAATCACTTTGTCGACGCCCGGAATCGTCGTGTAGTTGTCGTAGAAGCCACCGCAAGAGGCGCATGTGCCAAACGCAACGACCCATTTGGGATCTGCCATTTGCTCCCAGATACGGCGGATCACGGGGCCCTGCCGCTGGCTGATCGTCCCGACGACCCAGAGCACATCCGATTGCCGAGGGCTGAAGCGCGGCGCCTCCGCGCCGAAACGGGCGATGTCGTACCGGGGCGCAGCCGTTGCCATGAACTCCATGCCACAACAAGCCGTGACGAAGGGGTACTGGAAGAGGGACCACTTACGGGCCCATTGCAGAAGGTCGCTGAAACGCGTGGTGACCGCCCCCTCGCCGCCGCCGCCGCCGATAACCTTCAGGTCTCCCATTCGAGCGCACCCTTTCTCCAGGCATAGACCAAGGTCACCCCGAGAACCACGAGGAACAAGATCATCTCGGCCAAGCCCATCCAACCAAGCCCGCGGAAGAGGCTTGCCCATGGATAGAGGAACACCGCCTCGATATCGAAGACCACGAAAAGAATGGCAGTCAGGTAGAACTTGATGCTCAGGCGGATATGCCTTGCACCGGTCGTCTCGGAGCCCGACTCGTAAGGAATGGCCTTCTCAGCCGTCATGTTCTTGGGCCCGAGGACCGATGTGAGCGCAAAGACGCCAACCGCGACGATCGCAGCGATGCCGAGCATCAGGAACACCGGTAAATAGGCCGAGAACATAGAGAGGCGGATTCCGCGACGGGGCTCATCGAGCCGGTCGCTGGATGCTTAGTATCACCCTCAGGGGGTGTCAATGAAGGTGGCTGCGT
>Ga0114931_10007902_pt1 | contig 12939 bp, 12 predicted proteins | sample 2SBtaG_FD_89579 | JGI IMG/M metagenome (GOLD analysis project Ga0114931, IMG submission 89579) | Deep subsurface microbial communities from Kolumbo volcano to uncover new lineages of life (NeLLi) - 2SBTROV14_V59a metaG | ecosystem: Environmental > Aquatic > Marine > Volcanic | place: Kolumbo... | reverse complement strand
CCAATGCTTTTCATTGATTCTTATTTTTCGATTGTCTATTTTTTGATTATATTCTTTGCAAGCATAGCGACAAGTTGGAAGTTCCTGTTGCTGCCGGATGAAAAATTATTTTTCCGGCAATTTTTGCTGAGAAAAAAATCCAGGGCAAACAAAATTGTCATCTAAACTTCGATAGTCAGTCACTTTACTTAGGAACATCCTGTGCCCCCTGAAAAAAAATCATATTACGGCCAGATCCGCACGGACGTACTCGAACTGCTCCCACAAAATATAAAAATCGAGAAATCGCTCGATGTGGGATGCGGTATTGGTAAAACATCTGCATATCTGAAATCGAAATACAACATCAGGGAAACCGTCGGCATGGAATATGTTCCCGAGATTGCACAAGCCGCAAAAGCGAATGTCGATCGTGTCTATGAATTATCATTAGAAACAGATGAATTGCCATTCTCGCAAAATGAATTTGACCTTATTTTATTGGCGGACGTTTTAGAGCATTTGGTTGACCCGTGGACGATTCTGAAAGATTTAGTACAATACTTAAGCACAAATGGATTAGTCTTGATAAGCATCCCGAACATACAACATTTTCGTATTTTCTCATATTTAATAAAAGGTGAATGGGAATACAAAGATGCAGGAGTTCTAGATAAAACCCACCTTAGATTTTTTACAAAAAAATCTCTTTTAGAATTGTTACATTGTGCGGATTTGGAAATTGTTGATATAATTTATAAAATGGGACCGTTGACAGGCTTTATTAATAAAATAACATTTAGAATTTTCCAGGGATTCTTAACATACCAATATTTGATTCTGGCACAAACAAAACAAAAAAGATAATTATGCTCATAAATCTATTCGGAATTCAATTTCATCTATTTGAACTACCCCTTGTAGTGCTTTTAGTTTTTGGATTTTTCTCCCAGATGATAAAAAATGGTTTTACTGTTAACGTTTACACAAAGCCACCATTATTTGCATATCTTGTCGGAATTGTTTTATTCTGCAGTTCCATCCTCTTATCCTCACTAATGGCTGCAAATAAAAGTATTGTTGTGAAAGCATTTGCGAAATGGTCAGAAATTTTTTTCATATCACTTTTAATTTTCTATTGGGTTGATAGCATTAGAAAATTGCAGTTCATTTACCTTTTATTATTTTTGTCTTGTTTTGCTTTTCCATTGGTAACTTATTTTTCAATATTTACCGGCAAAATGAACTTGATGAGCTACAGGATTTTTTCTGGTTATGAACCCTTGTTTGCGCTAACGTTACTCGTACCATTAATAAAAGCAAAAAATATTTATTCCTATTTTTTTGCTTTTCTGTGTTTTATTGCGATTGTATTGTCACTTTCGCGAGGAGCTTGGCTTGCTTCAATGCCTGTTATTTTTATTATCACAAATTATCTATGGAAGGGAAAAAAGTCAATTCTTCTTATCCTGATTATCATTTTAATTGCATCACTTATTATTTATGAACCTTTTCAAAAATTACTCTCCTGGAGAATTTTAACTGCGCTTAATCCTGGAAGTGCAAGTAATTCAGAAAGATTCGGTTTAATTGCCATAGCGTTGAGTGCCTTTCTTTCCAGCCCATTTATAGGAATAGGCGCTTTAAATTTTCCTACTTTTTTAATGCAAGCAGGTAAATGGGATATTATTCGTACCAAAATAGCAGCAACTTTAACTCCGCACAATTTTTTTGTACAATTACTGGCTGAATTAGGGTTAGTCGGCTTTGGGGCATTTATTATTATTATTATTTCATTATTCTCATCTCTTTATAAAAGTCGGGATTTCTACAAATCTTCCAAGCGCTATACAGTTTATTGGAACGGCCTTATTCTGTTTTTTGTTGTTTATCTCATTGCAATTTCTCTTGGTTATGTCGCAGGACATTTTCGATTCTATATGGCTTTACTTTTTGGCAGCTTGTTAACTTTTTCAAAAGAATTTAAGGATTATTATGCAGGTTGAAATATCTATTGTAATTGTAAGTTACAATGTGTCCGCTTATCTGGAAAAGTGTTTAAATTCTATTTTCCGGAATGAAAAGGATTTATCATTTGAGATATTTATTGTTGATAATAATTCAAGCGATAACACAATTGATATGCTGAACAACAAATTCGCAGACCAAAAGAATCTTTATATTATTGCGAACAAAGATAACCTTGGCTTTGCCAGAGCTAATAATCAAGTCTTGTCGAAAGTTTCTGGAGATATGATTCTATTCCTGAATCCCGATACGGAATTAAAGGAAATAAATTCATTGAAAAAACTTTTTCAATACATGACCATTCATCAAAATGTAGGTATTTGCGGTCCGCGTATTATTTTTGGAAATGGAGACTTGCAATTTTCTTGCGGAGAAAAACCGACTTTAAAAACGACACTTTTGGAAGTTCTCTTATTACCAAAAATATTTCCAGGATTATTTAAAGGCTATCGTCTGGCGAATTGGAATCATTTGGAAACACGAACAGTTGATTGGGTTTCAGGTGCTTGTCTGATGATAAGAAATGACGTTTTAAAGACAATTGGTGGTTTTGATGATAAAATGATTATGTATGCAGAAGATGTCGATTTATGTTTGAGAACAGAACAGCTTGGCTACGAAGTAAAGTATTATCCTGATGTATCAATCATTCATTATGAAGGGCAAAGTTCGCGAAAGACAAGAAAAACTGCTGTTATTGCCGGATACAAATCAAAGCTTCATTTTTTTGAAAAATATTATGGTCTTAATGCTGCAAGAAAACTAAAGTTTGCTTTCATAGTATCATCATTTTTTAAAATACTTTATATTACACCTGTTTGCTTTTTCAAACCAGAACGTTACAACCCTATTCGCGAAAGTTATCTGGTAGCCCTTAAAGAAATTATGAATCTGAGCATTTAATCTCGAACTTTGCATGTATAATCTTCGTCATATCGAAAATCTTCTTAGACCGCCAAGCCCTTCATATAACTATCAGAAAAAATTTGTACGTTACTGGCTTGGTAAACTTATTGCCGACAAAAAATGTGTTGTGGATGTTGGTTCCGGCTCAAGGCAATTGGCCAAAGGTGTAATTAATCTTGATCTGCAAAAATTGCCAAAAGTAAATATCGTAGGTGATGCAAATTTTTTGCCTCTCAGAAAGGAATCAATAGATGCTATTATTAGCAGCGCTCTACTGGAACATGTTCCCAAGCCACAGAAAATTATTTATGAAATTCATCAATGCCTGAAACCGGGAGGGCAAGTTTACTTTGAAGTCCCTTTTCTTCAGCCTGAACATGCAGTAGAAATTGGAGACTATCAAAGATATACATTATCGGGCATAAGAAACCTCTTAAAGACTTTCAAATGCAATGAAACCGGCGTTTGTATCGGCCCTTTTTCGGTATTTGCCTGGTATTTTCGTAAAATGCCGCTTATTTTTATCAAATCCAGGAAAACACAAAAATTAATTGAAATGATATTTGCATGGCTTAGCTTTTGGGTGAAATATTTCGATGCTTTTGTGAAAAAAACTCCTAATTTACAAATTATTAATGGAGGCGTATTTTATTGGGGGTACAAGATTAATGAAAAAGAAAATTCTCTACATCATAAATGATCTGGGAATCGGAGGAGCTCAACGGCTACTCTATGATTTGCTTCGGGAATTGGACAAGACCCATTTCGAACCTTATATCATCAATCTGAATTTCTACCGATCTAAAATACTGGAAAAGGAAATCATCCTTTTAGGTGTACCCGTTTTCAATTTCAGATCATGGCATATTGGTGATTTCAGAAGCATTTGGTATATCTACAAAATAATAAAAAAGTACCATTTTGACATCGTGCATACTCATTTGTGCCTTGCAAGTCTTTTCGGTACTTTAGCTGCAAAAACAGCAGGTGTTAAAAAAATTATTTCATCCGAACATAATACCACAACTTTTAAGAGTCGAAATCTTTATAAAATTGCTGCGCATATTTTTTTAAATTTAAACACTAAATCCATTGCGATTTCAAAAGCAGTAAAAGAGAGTATATATGAAATGTCTCCATATTTATCTAAAAAAGTTCAAGTGATTTACAATGGTATTGATACAAAAACTTTTGATTCAAAGATACATAATATTACATCCACTGCATATTCACACCAATTCTCAATCGGTACTCTTGTGAGAAATGATCCAAGGAAAGGATTCGGGTTGTTTATTGAATGTGCGTCACAATTAAAAGCTATGCAACCGGATTTGAGATTTTGTGCCGCTGCTTCTGATAATTTTAACGTCCCCAATTCTTGTATTGATTTTGTTTCGCTTGACGGGACTTCAAAAAGTGTTGCGCGGTATCTCGCCTCGCTGGATGTTTTTCTGCTGCCTTCACTTGAAGAAGGGTTAGGCCTTGTTGCCATTGAAGCAATGGCATTGGGCATACCTGTTATTGCATCTAATGTTGGCGGATTGAAAGAAGTAATAACTCATAATGAAAATGGGCTGCTTGTCAATCCAGGAGACGTAAACGGCTTCATCAAGGCGGTTTTGTGGATTAAACACAACCAGGGTCATGCGCAATCTCTTGCAAGTAGGGGACAACAAAAAGTCACGAGGATTTTCACTCTCGATCGCATGGCCAAAGAAATTCAAAACCTATATTTAGGCCTTTGATTTTTGACTCAAAAATTACAATGAAAACAAAACCTGCAAAAATTAGAGTTTTACATATTATAACGCGATTAATCCGTGGCGGCGCTGATGAGAACACCATTTTTACGGTTCAAGGTTTGGACAAAAATAAATATATTGTGGACCTGCTAGTTGGCGGCCAATCAGAATTTTCACAAATTGATTTGCTTGATAAAAGTCGTTTCCATGTTCTGCCCGCACTTGTTCGTCAAGTGAATCCTCTGAAAGACCTAATTTCTTTTATGCATATTTTTTGTTTAATTAAGAATAATCGTTATCATATTGTCCACACGCATACCGCAAAGGCGGGCATACTTGGCCGATTTGCCGCACTCGCATTCGGTTGCCCGATTATCATTCATACATTACACGGCTCTACCTTCCATGAAAATCAGAGTCCAGTGATTCGCTTTATCTATAAAAATTTTGAGAGGATCGCCGCGAAATTCACGCACAAGATCACAAGCGTTGGAGATGATCTGACGAGGAGGTACCTAAACGCCCACGTTGGTCAAGCAGATCAATATGTCACTATTAGGAGCGGATTCGACCTTGCACGATTTTTTCTCCTGAAACAAGATGTGGAAAAAAAAGGACATGCTTTTAGAAAGAAGCTTGGCCTCGATGATGCTGATATTATTATCGGATCAGTTTCCAGACTGGAACCCAGAAAAGGCCATGTTTATTTTCTTGATGCTGCTGCAAAAGTGAAAAAAGAAAATCCGTTAACCAAATTTTTAATAGCCGGAGATGGCGCCTCATTGGAAAAACTAAACAAATATTGTGAAGAAATAGGCATTCAAGATAGCGTCATTTTCCTAGGTCACCGTGATGATATTGAAAATGTCATAAGTGCAATGGATGTATTTGTTTTGTCCTCTTTATGGGAAGGATTGCCTCGGGTTTTGGTGCAGAGTGTAGCTTTGGGCAAACCGATCGTTACCTTTGATGTCGAAGGTGCAAAGGAGGTGGTCAGCAATGGCGAAAACGGATACATCCTTCCTTTAAAAGATACGGATGCACTCGCTGAAAAAATTTTAATCCTTGCAAATAATCCTTCGCTTGCTAAACAAATGGGGGAAAAGGGACGGGCGAAAGTTACCAAAGACTGGGATAAACAACAAATGGTAAAGAAAATTGATGAATTGTATGCCTCGATGACTTGCAAGATCAAAAATTCATCCAACCACTCGTAGAAATAATTCATAGAGGAATATAAATTGTTCAAAATATTTCAAAGTTTCAATCCGGTATTGTTGATGCTTTTGTTCTTTACTTCCTCCCTCGCTCACGCACAAGCGCCTACCACCTTTCCCCTCTGGCCTGCCGGACTGCCTGATCAAGCCATTGTGCATGCGAAAGCGGAATCCGTGGTAAATCGTCAAAGCGATCAAAACAAATTCGGTTTAAATCGCGCCATTTCAAACGTCGGTAATCCGACGATGACCGTGTATCCCGCACCGGAGGAAAAGGCAACCGGTGTTGCCGTCATTATTTTCCCCGGTGGCGGCTACCGGCATCTTGCCATCGACAAAGAAGGGCACGACATTGCCCGACGGTTGAACAAAATGGGATTGTCCGCCTTTGTCGTCAAATATCGCACCCTGCCGGAAACAGTGCAAGGCAGCAGCATGGACATGCCGAAAGAAATGATGCATGCCATTCTCTCCGACGGCCGGCAGGCAATTCGAATCGTACGTTCCCGCGCCGGAGAATGGGGAATCGATGCGCACAAAATCGGTGTCATGGGATTTTCTGCCGGAGGACATCTGGCGGCTTCCATTGCGACTAATTATAATGCCGGGAACCCGAATGCCCAAGACGCCGCAGCAAGAACCGGCAGTCGTCCCGATTTTGCCTGTTTGCTCTATCCGGTTATGCCCCGCGACATCGAAAGCAGGGTGTCATCCGAAACACCGCCGATTTTTATGGTGGAAACCGATGATGATAAAACAACGCACGCCGAGGGCGACATCCGTTTGTACACTGCGCTGCGCCAGGCGAATGTTCCGGCCGAGTTGCATATTTTTGTGCATGGCGGCCATGGATTCGGTCTGGGCGTTCACGGCGGCGGCGTTACCATCTGGCCCGAGTTGTTTGAGGATTGGCTGCGGGAAACAGGGGTATTTATTCAAAAACAAAATATCATTATATTACACTAAATATTTCCGCAAGGTGATGCTGAAAACTGCATTATCATTACCCCAAAGGGGTAAAATATTTCAGCCAGGGGCAACGCCCCTCGACATAACAAAATGAAAGGTTAGCCCTGAAAGGGCGACATATTGGGCTGCATTTCAATATTTATGTTTTTTTTAATCTATTCTATTCCGCCCTTTCAGGGCTTAATATAGACTTTTTTCATCACCCAGGACGATGCCCTGGGCTGTCTTATTACGCCCCTTCGGGGCTATGAATTGCTCTGTATTATGATTTTATTTTAAACGCTTGCCTTATACATACATGAGCAATTCGTAAAAAGTCGAAAAGCATGTCATCGCGAGGAGCGGAGCGACGAAGCGATCTTTAAAAAACTGCACCTTAGCCGACATCCGGATTGCTTCGTTTCGCTCGCAATGACATTTTAGGACTTTTTACGAGTTTCTCATACATCTATAAAAATAATAAAGGAAATACTGATGAAGAAATATGTTTTTTTACCCCTGATTCTCGTGCTTCTATCCTGTTCGCAAAACAACATCATTCATCTCAATTTCACCGAAAAATTTGAAGGCCTGACGCAGCTTGTACTGGCCACACAAACGACGAACGTCGATTTCACCGAGGATGTTTCCAAACGCTTGCTCGGCATTTTTGCCAGTCATGCCAAGGTCAAAGTGAATTCAAATGTTACATTCGATTTTTACCTGGACTTTCAGGATGACGGCTATGATGCCAAACTGGACAAAAAGCAAAAAATCCTCTATTTTACCGCTCCGCCGATTCGCGTGAAAAAGCCGGTGATCAATGCTTCGACGGTGAGCTATCCCGAGACCGGACTTTTAGTTAACGAGCCGGCGGAAGCCGTCAGGATACTGGAAAGTCTGACCGACCGTTTCATCGAGGAAGGTAAAGGACTGCTGGCTCAGGAAAAAGTACAGGCAATGTGCACAAAAAAATTACAGGAATATTTGTTGGGATTATGTGGCCAACTCGGCTATAAAGTGGACAAAGTAAAAGTGACTTTTCGCAAAGAGGAAGAATAGACCATGCAAAGAAGACAGTTCTTCAAAACAAGTGCAGCGATTGGAATGGCTTCAACCTTGGGAGGCATGTCGTTATTGAGCTGCGGTAAAGAAAAATCGCCGCAAAATATTTACACCCTCATGGTCAACGGCAATGATCAACTGGTACCGGAGCTGCTCACAAAGCAGGAAAACCGTCCCGGCCATAAATGGATCGGCGGGATAACGAACGATTACGGCATTCACACCGCGGGCGGTACCGCACGATTTATTCAAGTGCTGGGATGTGCTTTTGTGGCTCCCGAATCCCGCTATCATGAATCAGAGGATTTGCTGCACCCCATGGAACTTGCCGCCGGTTATTTACTCAAAGCCCAGCATCAGGACGGAACCATCGATCTGCTGTCAACAAATTTTCATTCCACGCCGGATACCGGATTCGTGCTTGAACAGCTTTGCTCCACTTTTGAAATTCTAAAAGAGGATGCTGCACATCTGCAAAATGTAAAAGCACGCTTAAAAACCTTTATTTTAAAAGCGGCGGATGCGCTGGTCGTCGGCGGGGTGCATACACCGAATCATCGCTGGGTTGTGTGCCGGGCTTTGGCGCGCACAAATTCTCTGTTCCCAAACGAAAAATACATTCACCGCATTGACGAATGGCTGAATGAGGGAATCGACGTCGATGCGGACGGGCAATTTACGGAAAAGAGTACATCGATTTACACCCCTTTGACGGACCACTGCCTGATTACGATGGCAAAAAAACTGAATCGTCCGCACCTGCTGGAACCGGTTCGCCGAAATCTTGACATGACGTTTTATTATGTTCATCCGGATGGAGAAATCGTTACCGAGGCCTCCAAACGCCAGGATCAATATAAGCGCGGTTCCATGGCGCGTTATTATATCCCCTATCGCTACATGGCCCTTGCCGATAAAAACGGCAAATATGCGGCAATGACGCAATGGATAGAGGTAACGGCAAAAAATCTTCTCACAGAAGACCTTATTTATTTCCTCGAAGAGGCGCATCTGAAAAGCGAATTGCCGGCCCCTGCCGCCTTGCCGGTGAATTATAATAAATTTTTCAAAAATTCAGAGCTCGCAAGAATCAGACGCGGCAACGTCAGTGCAACCATTCTCGCCAAGAACCCCATCTTCTTTTCCTTTCACAAGGGCAAAGCCGCGCTGTCAATGCGTTTTGCGTCGGCCTTTTTCGGCAAGGGCCAGTTCAAAGGCGAAGCGCTGGAATTTAAAGATGGAAAATACATCATGCAGCAAAAGCTGGACGGCCCGTATTTTCAGCCGTTTGCAAAGGACAATATTCCCGCCGGTGGTAATTGGGAAGAGAACAGAAAGCTGCGTACGAAAAGTGAAATACAACATCTTGAATCCATCGTTGAGGTCGCGGAACAGAACGGCGAGTTTGCGATCACAATAGACATTCACGGCACGGACAACGTCCCTGTCGCCATTGAACTGACTTTCCGGCGCGGCGGCAGGCTGAAAGGCGTGCAGCAAGTCGATAAAATAAAGGACGCTTTTATATTAGAAAAAGACTTTGGCGAATATTCTTTTGACAAAAACGTCATCACATTCGGCCCCGGCCACGCCGAACACACCTGGACACAGTTGCGCGGCGCCGAGAAAAAACTTGACGGTAAGAGCGTTTATTTAACGGGATTTACGCCGATGAAAATGAAAGTGCGGATTGCATGAAACTGATTCTATCGTAAGGCCGTGTTAAAAAAAATGGCTCTATACGTTTTGTGTGAGTGCTTGATCAATAAAACGTAACTCTAAGAACCTTGAGTTTCTTATGTAAAATTAGATTCGTTGTTTTAACGAATTATCGACTTGTTACTTTTACCTCTGCGTTCTCTGCGTCTGCGTTTTTATAGTTACGTTATTTTTAGTCACTCGATTCGTTATAAAACCATAAAAATAGTTGTAGCAAAAAAGTTGAAAAAATATTATAATGTAAGAAATGGATATCAAAGATTTAAAAGAGTTCCACTTTATTACACCTATTGAGACCATTCCATCAATACTGGAAGAGGGAATTCTTTGCCATAGAAAAGCTAACAGATTAAATCATTTAGATTTATCGATGGATGAAATACAGCAACGAAGAGCAAGAAAAAAAGTGCCGGGAGGAAAGGCACTGCACGAATATGTGAACTTGTATTTTGACGCACATAATCCAATGCTTAGTAAACGTCGTGACAAAAACAACGAAATACGTATTCTGCGGATTCGGGTTGAGGTTCTTTATTTACCCGATGTTGTATTGACAGACCGCAATGCATCAAGTGATTATGTACGGTTTTATTCATCGCCCGATGGCTTGAAATATCTTGACAGGGATAAAATATTTGCAAGATATTGGACTCATAGTAATCAATTTGAGTATATGGAACACAAATCAATAAAATGCTCTGAAATACTTGTTCCAAATAAATTGTCACAGGAATATCTTTTGGGTGCTTATGTTTATAATGATATAGGCAGACTTGCTTTGCTTGATGCGGGATTTCCCCTGGAAATAATAGTCAACCATGATTTATTTTTTTGAAGGTCATTATGATTGATAAGATATTAATTGGAGATATTTTTGAGTCTCAAGCTCAAACTATTATTAATACCGTCAATTGTGTTGGAATTATGGGAAAAGGTATTGCCGCTGAGTTTAAGAAACGTTTTCCGGAAATGTTTAAGGATTATAAGCTAAAATGTGAAAGAAACCAGGTTGTTCTCGGCAAGCCTTATCTTTACAAGAGATTATTTAATCCCTGGATTATAAACTTTCCTACGAAACAACATTGGCGTTCTTTATCAAAAATAAAAGATATTCAGGATGGACTTGAATATTTAACAAAAAAATATAAAGAATGGGGCATTCAATCACTTGCTGTTCCTCCTTTGGGATGCGGTAATGGACAATTGGAATGGAGACAGGTCGGTCCATTAATTTATAGCATTTTAAATAGAATGGAAATATCGGTTGAATTATATGCACCTTTTGGCACGTCGCCCAAAGAACTCACCCGCGATTTTTTAAGCCAGACCCCAAATATTGGAAAAATCGATGGTCAGCAAATAACAAATTACTTGAATCCTGCATGGCTCGTTCTGGTGGAAATCCTTTATGAATTGGAAAAACATCGTTATCGGACACCGGTGGGAAGAACGATTTTTCAAAAAATTGCCTATGTTGCAACAGAGTTAAATTTACCTACGAATTTTCAATACAAACAAAGCAGTTTTGGCCCATTTTCTAACGATGTCAAAAAAGCCATCAGCATTTTGGCAAATAACGGATTGGTTGTTGAGGAACAATACGGAAAAATGTTTAGGTTGACCGTCGGATCAAACTATTTGTCTATGCGCGAAAAGTATAAATCAGAAATCGAAAAATATAGAAAAATAATAGAACGAACATCTGACTTGTTTGCGCGAATGGATACACAACAGTCAGAAATAGTTACTACAATATTTTATTCGGCTCGACAATTGAAAAAGCAAAATTCATCCTCCATTACTGAAAATGAGATTTTCACTTATGTCTTGAACTGGAAAAAACGACGCCGCCCGCCGTTGGATAAAACACAGGTTGCCTCGGCTATCCGCAATTTAGCAATGCTACGTTGGTTGGATGTTGAATATAGCGAAGAATTACCTGTTTCAGAGAATATTTAAAATTTATTCCCGATAATATGACAACGATTCTACTATCCTTTTATAACTTTACTTTCTGCTCCTTCTCGTGGGAAAACATTAAATGATTCAGAAACCCAACCATGCCGTCATTTTTGACATGGACGGTGTTCTGGTGGATACAGAGCCTGTGATTAATGCAGCAGCTATAATAGGCTTGCAGGATTTTGGTGTACAGGCTAAACCTGAGGATTTCATTCCCTTTATCGGTGCAGGTGAAGTCCGCTACATTGGCGGCGTTGCCGAAAAGTACGGCGTGCCGTATCGGCCGGAGATGAAAGACCGGGTATATGAAATTTATCTGCAAATTGTTGATGAGAAACTGCAAGTTTTTCCGGGCGTTAAAACGTGCCTTGCTGAATTGAAGGATGCCGGGATCCCCATGGCTTTAGCAAGCAGCGCCGACCGCATCAAGATTGAAGCGAATCTCAAGGCCGCGGAAATTTCACCGGATATTTTTTCGGTGATACTCAGTGCGGAGGATGTGCAGCAAAGGAAACCTTCGCCGGAGATTTATCTGAAAGCCGCAGAAAAATTGTCCATTTCACCCGACAAATGTATTGTTGTTGAAGATGCCCTCAACGGCATCCAGTCAGCCAAAGCAGCCGGAATGTTTTGCATTGCTGTTACAAACACGTTTACAAAAGATAAATTGAAAAAAGAAAATCCTGATTTCATTTGCAATGGAATGGATAAAGCTTGTCGTGTTATTTCACAAGGGGCTGCAAGCCCCTTGCTCTAAAACAAGGATGTTATTGCCGCAAACAATAAATTACACCGAATCTCGACCACAAATCAGAAAACTGTAACAGTTTCGAAATTTCGTATTGAATTAATCCATTTTTCGTATCCGGGGTATATCTCTACCGAATTGTCCTGAAAAGATGGAAATAAAATCACCGCTTAAACCATTATTATATTTTATATTAACCTGATCGTGGAAACGGATTGCCTGTGTGGCAAGGCATTTCAGTTTCGGCATGAATCTTGTATAAGCAAAACAAACTTTTTGACCGATAGCAACTGGGTTCCAGCGGGAAACAAATTCTTTTTTCTCATTCCCCTGATATTTCAATTTGAAATTGACTCACCCAATAACCGGAAGTATTGCTGAAATCACGGAAGGGAATAATGCTGTTACTTGCAGGATATTTTTTTATAACTTTTATCGCCGCATTCGTGTTAACACCAATCGTCCGCAACATCGCAACAAAGTGGCACATTTTAGCTTATGAAAATCATCGCACGGTTCACCAGGGGCAGATTCCGAAATTGGGCGGTGCATCCATTTTTATCGCTCTGGCAATTGGTGTCGTTTTTGTGTGGATGCATGGGGCATATTCATTTTCCGGCTTTGG
>Ga0114931_10007901_pt1 | contig 12939 bp, 12 predicted proteins | sample 2SBtaG_FD_89579 | JGI IMG/M metagenome (GOLD analysis project Ga0114931, IMG submission 89579) | Deep subsurface microbial communities from Kolumbo volcano to uncover new lineages of life (NeLLi) - 2SBTROV14_V59a metaG | ecosystem: Environmental > Aquatic > Marine > Volcanic | place: Kolumbo... | reverse complement strand
TGTCGTCAGGAGCGGGGGGCTCCAAGAGACGGAACGTCAGGCAGGACCGACAAGGTCACCGGGTCCTCGTTCCACCGGGGGGGTGGGATGATGCTGCACCCCTCGCCGACCGCGGACCGACCGGGGGGAAGCTCGAGAGCTCAGTCGATGGGCTGAAGTCGCACGATGTGCCTCCAGGCGGGGTTCAACGGAAGACCACGCAAACGGTGCCCCCGAGCGCCAGGCGCGTGCCGGGGAGCGGTCGCTGGGCGACGGCGTGGCCGCTGCCCTCGACGCGGATGCCGACGCCGGCTCCCTGCAGGGCCACGAGCACGCCGCGCATCGGGCGACCGGTGAAGTCGGGCACGGACCAGCCGTTGCCCTCCCAGGCGACCCGGACCGGCGGGTCGTCCACCGGCGCGAGATCGGCGAGGGCGTCGCGGGGATCGGGGCCGTCGAGCAGGCTCGGATCCGGCGGAACGCCGAGGTAGCGCAGGGACTCCCGGGCGATCTCGGCAAAGGCGGGCGCCGCGACGATGCCGCCGTAGTGGCTGCCCCTGGTGGGCTCGTCGACGGTGACGACGATGGCGAGCACCGGGTCGTCGGCCGGCACGAAGCCCAGAAAGCTGCCGATCCGGGCGCTCGAGTAGTGCCCGTCCTCGACCTTCTCGGCGGTCCCGGTCTTGCCGGCCACCCGGTAGCCGGGGATCCGCGCACGGGTGGCCGTCCCGCCAGGCTCGGTGACCGTGACCATCATCCGCGCCACGGCGTGGGCGGTGTCCTCGGAGATCACGCGACAGATCGGGTCGGGGCGCTGCTGCCAGGCGGGGGTGCCGTCGCTGTCGACGATGCGCGAAACCAACCGCGGGCGCATGCGCACGCCGCCGTCCGCGATCGCCGCCACCGCCATCGCGAGCTGGAGCTGGGTGGAGGTGACCCCCTGGCCGTAGGCGGTCGTGGCCAGCTCGATGGGCTTGATCCCCGAGGCCCGGCGCACCTTGCCGCGCCGCTCGCCGGGCAGGGTGACCCCGGTGCGGGCGCCGAAGCCGAAGGCGTGCAGGTACCCGAGCAGGGTGTCGGGGCCCATGCGGAGCGCGAGCTTCGCGGCGCCGATGTTGCTCGAGTACTTCATGACCTCGGTCGCGGTGATCACCCCGTGGGGATGGTCGTCGCGGATCCGCGTGCGCCCGATGTAGTAGCTGCCGTTCTCGCAGTTCACCCTGGACTGCTCGTCGACGACGCCCTCCTGCACCGCCGCGGACAGGGTGAAGGGCTTGAACACCGACCCGGGCTCGATCGCGTCCTGCACGATGTGGTCGCGCCGCGGGAAGGGGTCGTCGTCCAGGGCGTTCGGGTTGAAGGTCGGGATGTTCGCCATCGCGAGGATGTCGCCCGACTTCACGTCCACGACCGTCGCGTAGGCGGAGACCGGGGCGGAGCGCTCCTGCACGCCGGCCAGGGCCCGCTCGGCGATCCGCTGGATCGTCCGGTCCAGGGTGGTTTGGACGTCCATGCCGCGCGCCGTCCACGGGTCCTGTACCGGCCCGTCGATCGCGAGCCCGCGCCGGTCGCGGCGGCGCTGCACCACGGTCACCCCGCCTCGGAGGTACTCGTCCAGCGCGCCCTCGAGGCCCTGCTGGCCGTCGCCCGCGGCGTCCACGAACCCGAGGACCTGCGCGGCGAGGGTGCCCTCGGGGTAGTACCGGCGCGGGTTGCGGTGGATCCACAGCGCCGGGTGGTCCAGGTGCTCGATCCGATCGACGAGCGCGGGGTGGACGTCGGAGGCGAGCACCGCGTAGCGGGAGTCGCGGCGCATCTTGCGCGCCACGTCCCTCGGGTCGAGACCGAGGATCTTCGCGACCTCCCGAGAGAGGTGGTCGACCTCGTCCGGGTGCACCAGGGTCGGATCGACCACGACCGAGGGCGCGTCGACGGTGGTGGCGAGCCGGCGCCCGTGCCGGTCGAGGATGTCGCCGCGGGGTGCGCGCATGGTCACCCGTCCCCACCGCTGCACGGCGCTCGCCGCGACCGTGCGCTCGCTGGGGGCGACGCAGAGCTGCACGCCACGCGCGCCCAGGGCACACAGGGCCGCGCCCATCACCACGCCGAACAGGCCCACCCGCCTGCGCGCACGGTCGCGCACCGCGGCGCGCAGCTCCACCGGGCCGGTGACCCGGGGGATCCGGCGCGGGGTCGTGGCGTCCGGACGGCTCACGGGCTGTCCTCCACGGTCACCAGCGGCACCTGATCGGCGAGGCCCATCTGGAGCGCGACGGCCTCGATGTGCGCGGTGCGGCGCCGCACGGACCACTCGAGCCGCAGGCGCTCCTGGAGCACCGTCGCCTCGTGGAGCTGCCGGGCGTTGCGCGCGAGATCCTTCTGGAGCCCCGCCACGTCGAGCCGCACCGACAGCGACATCGCGCAGACGACGAAGAACAGGCCCGCCCACACGGCGTGCCGCCACAGGGGCAGCAGCCGCCGCCAGGAGCCCGCGAGGGCGCGGACTTCGATGTCGGGAGCGGGGATCGCGGTGGCGCGGGGCAGATCGGCGGGACGGTCCATAGTCAGCACCGGGTCGCACAGCGCAGCCGGGCAGAGCGTGCGCGGGGGTTGGGGTCGTTCGAGTCGGGGGCGATGGAGCGGGCGTCACGGAGCCGGATCTCGCCCATGGGATTGCCCCACGGGTCACGCTCGGCGGTGCGGCCGGTCTGCTCGGCCACGAAGCGCTTGACGATCCGGTCCTCGAGCGAGTGGAAGGAGATGACCGCGAGGCGGCCGCCGGGGGCGAGGCGCTCGACGGCGGTGGGCAGGAGCCGCTCCAGCTCGCCCAGCTCGTCGTTGACCGCGATGCGCAGGCCCTGAAAGGTGCGGGTGGCCGGGTGGATCCGGCCCTTGCCACGACCCACCACCCGGGCGACGGCCTCGGCGAGGGCGTGGGTGCTCGTCCACGGGCGGCCGGCGACGATGGCGCGGGCGACCGCTCGGGAGCGGCGCTCCTCGCCGTACCGGTAGATCACGTCGGCGAGGTCGGTCTCGGGCCAGTCGTTGACGAGGTCGGCGGCCGAGACCGGGGCGTCCGGATCCATCCGCATGTCGATGGGGCCGTCCTGCTGGAAGGAGAAGCCGCGGTCGGCCTCGTCGAGCTGCGGCGAGGACACGCCGAGGTCGGCGAGGATCCCCTGCACGGGGCCCAGGCCCAGGGCGTCGAGCACCTCGGCGAGCTCCGAGAACCGCGCCCGCACCGCGACGAACCGGTCGCCGAAGCGCACCAGGCGGGCGCTCGCCGCGGCGACCGCGGCCGGGTCGCGATCGAGACCGATCACCCGGCACGCCGCCGTCTCGAGGAGCGCCTCGGCGTGGCCGCCGCCACCCACGGTGCAGTCGACGATCACGTCCCCGTCGGCGGGCGCGAGGGCGGCCACCGTCTCGGCGAGCAGGACCGAGGCGTGCTCGAACACCATCACTCCCCCCTCGGCATGCCGGAGGCGCCGGCACGGCGGTCGAGGGACTGGCGGAAGCGATCCTCCCAGGCGGCCTTGTCCCAGATCTCGATCCGGTCGAGCATCGAGTTCAGGACGACCTCCCGGTCGATGCCGGCCAGCTCGCGGAGCGGCGGCGGGATCCGGATCCGGCCCTGGTTGTCGACGTCGATGTCCTGCGCGGGGGCGAGCAGGGCGTGCACGAAGTCGACCACGTCGTCGGCGAAGGGGTCGCGCTCGGCCATGGGGCGCTCGACCCGCTCCTCGAAGACGCGCGGCGTCCAGCCCCAGACCGCGCCCTGGTTGAAGGTGAGCACGAGCTGGGTCTCGTCGGCCTGCTGCATGGCGCGACGGAGCTGCGCGGGGAGCGCCAGACGTCCCTTGGCGTCTACGGTCGCATGAACCTGGCATCTCACCTTGAGCATCGGCCCCGCTCGAACCTTCGGGGAAGAGTTTTCCCACGCTCAACCACTCTATACCACTTCGAACCACATACAACCTCTTGCGTTCCACAAGGCGCCACAAAGCGCCAATCCCGGCGTGGGAGGGGGATCGAGAATCGGCCCCTCGTGCGGGCCGAACGGCGTGCGGGTGGCGAAGCGTGCGCGCGGCGAGGTAGGGACGCGCCATGTCCGACCTCATCCGCGACATCGTCGTCAACCGCAAGGCGCGCCACGAGTACTTCGTCGAGGAGACCTTCGAGGCGGGCCTGTCCCTGCTCGGAAGCGAGGTCAAGAGCCTGCGGGCCGGCCGCGCCAACCTGCAGGAGGCCTACGTGCGCCTCGACGCCGGTGGGGCGTGGCTGGTCGGGTGCCACATCTCCCCCTACACGCACGCCAACCGCAACAACCACGAGCCCACCCGCGACCGCCGGCTGCTCCTGCACCGAAGCGAGCTGTACAAGCTCCGCCGGGGCACCCAGCAGAAGGGCATGACCATCGTGCCGCTGCGGATCTACCTGCAGGGCTCCCTGTTCAAGGTCGAGATCGCGCTCGCGAAGGGCAAGAAGCTCCACGACAAGCGCCATGCGCTGAAGGCGAAGCAGGCGAAGCGGGAGATGGACCGGGGCCGCTGAGCGCCTCGGGCCATGGACCGCGCCGCCCTGTCGCGATACGGGCCGCCCCCATGGAGACCTTCACCCGGAACGTCCTCCCCACCGGGACGCTGATCGGCGCCGCCCTGACCCTGCTGCTCTGGGCGACCGGCCAGCCGTCCTACGCGCTGTTCGCCGGCCTGATCGGCGCGGCCTTCGGCTGTGCATGGGCCATCTCGCGCGACACGCGCCTCGGCGTGCTGCTCACCGCGCTGGGCTGCTTCGGCTCCAACGCCTACCTGCTCTCGCACAAGTGGGCCGCGAGCACCGCGCCGGCGCTGTGCACGGTCAACGCCACGATCAACTGCGACAAGATCAACAGCAGCATCTACTCGATGCTGTTCGGCATCCCGGTGACCCTGTTCGGGATCGCCTTGTACGCGGGGCTGGCCCTCGCTGCGCTCTCGCCGAAGAGGAGCAGCCCGCGCTTCGGGCAGGTCACCACGATCTTCGCGATCCTGTCGCTGGAGTTCTCGGCCTACCTCGCCGCCGCCTCGTTCAAGGTCGGTGCGGTGTGCGTGATGTGCCTGTCCATCTACACCGGCAACGTCCTGTTGCTCGTGGCCGGGCTCAAGGGGATGCGCGAGGCCGGCGCCAGCCTGTTCGCCGACCTCGGGCAGGCGCTGGTGGGCCGCAGCTTCGTGACCGTCTCGGCGGTCTTCCTCGTCGTCACCCTCGTGGGGCGCTCGGCGTGGATGGGCCGCGGCGGGCCCGAGGCCGACGCACACTCCATGGCCGAGGCGGGCGGCACGCGCTCCCGGGCCGACATCGCGCGGCTGTACGCGAAGCCGGGAGGCACGGTGGCGCTCAACGGCGCGGAGCCCGTCCTCGGCAACCCGAAGGGCAGGTTCCAGGTCATCGAGTTCGCCGACTTCGGCTGCCCCCACTGCGCCCACGCAGCCCCCGAGCTCAAGCAGCTCGTCGAGGAGAACCCGGACGTCGGCGTGCACTTCAAGACCTACCCGCTGTCCGGGGCCTGCAACCCGGGGCTCGAGGGCCAGCAGGGCGCCGAGCGGTGCCTGGGGGCGCTCGCCGCCGAGTGCGCCCATCGCCAGGGCAAGTTCTGGGAGATGGAAGGCACCATGTTCGCCAACCTCGGCTACCTCGCCCAGAGCGACCTCGAGTACATGGCGGGCCAGGTCGGCGTCGACGTCGACCAGTGGAAGAAGTGCATGCAGGAGCCGACCGCCGAGCAGCACGTCGTGAACGACGCAACGGACGGGAACAAGGCCCACGTGCAGGGCACGCCCACCCTGTTCCTCCAGGGCGCCTACGAGGACCAGTGGGTGCAGATCACCTACACGGTCTCCGATCTCCTCATGGTGATCGAGGCGGCCCGACAGGGTCCCCTCCCCGCCCCGGGACCGCTGCCGCCGGAGCCATGAGCTCCCGGGCCGCGCATCCATGAGCTGGTGGGAGCTTTCGGTTCGCGCCCGCCGCGAGCACGTCGAGCGCCTGTCGGGGGTCCTCTTCGCCCTGGGAGCGGCCGGCGTGCAGGAGGACTGGCTCCCCGGCGAGGCCCCGCCGCCCCGCCAGCCCTGGGACACCGGCCCACCGCCCCCCGAGCCCCCGGAGCGGCTGCTCCGCGCGTGGTTCGAGGACCCGGACCCGGCCGCCGTCGGCGCCGAGGTGGTCGACCGCGCCGGGGGACGGATGCGCCCCGAGGCGCTGCAGTGGAGTCCGGTGCGGGAGGTCGACTGGGAGGCGCGGTTCCGCGAGGGCTTCGCGCCGATCGTGGTCAGCCCGCGGCTCGTCGTGGCGCCGCCCTGGGACGCACCCGAGGGCGCGGTCGTGGTGGAGCCCGGCCAGGGCTTCGGCACCGGCCAGCACCCGACGACCCGACAGGCCCTCGTGGCCCTGGACGCACTGGCCGACGCCGCGCGCACCGTGCTGGACGTGGGCTGCGGCTCGGGCGTGCTCGCCCTGGCCGCGGCGCGCCTCGGGCTGCACGCCCGCGGCATCGACGTCGAGGCACCCGCGGTGGAGGAGGCCCGGGCCAACGCCACCCGCAACGCCCTGCAGGCCGAGTTTTCCACCACGCCCCTGCACGAGGTGCGCGAGCCGGCCGACCTCGTCCTCGCCAACCTGTACGCGGAGTTGCTCGTCGCGCTCGCGCCCGACCTGGCTCGGCTGACCCGCCACGCGCTCGTCCTCGCCGGGATCCTCGCCGAGAAGGAGGACGCCGTGCGCGCCGCCTTCCCGGGGTGGGCAGCCGCCTCGAGGGCCCAGGACGGCGAGTGGGTGTGCCTGGTGCTCCGGAGGCGCGCGTGAGGCGATTCCCCGTGCCCGCGGTCCCCGAGCCCGGTGACCGAGTCGCGCTCGAGCCCGAGGCCGCCCACCACCTGCTCCACGTCCTGCGGGCCGCCCCGGGCATGACCGTCGAGGTCTTCGACGGCAGCGGTCGCGCGTCGCTCGCCACCCTCGTCGAGGTCCAGGACGACGTCCCGTGGCTCGAGATCCGCGGACCGACCCGCCTCGCCCGGCCCCCTCACCCGCTACACCTGCTCGTGGGGCTCCCCAAGGGCGGCGCGATGGACGACGCAGTGCGCATGGCCACCGAGGCGGGGGTCACCGACGTGCACCCGATCCGCGTCGTGCGCTCCGTCGCCCGGGGCGACCGCGGCGAGCGGTGGGCGCGGGTCGCCGCCTCCGCCGCGCAGCAGTGCGGCCGCGGCGACGTCCCCACCGTTCACCCGCTCCGCGACCTCCGCGCCACCTCGCCCTGCTCCCCGCCGACCTCGACCGTCGCGTCGCCCTCCCCGGCGCCCCACGTCGTGCGCGCGCGACCGGCCCCGCCGCGGTCCTCGTCGGCCCCGAGGGCGGCCTGGCCGACGCCGAGATCGACGCCGCCCTGGGCGCCGGATTCACGCCCATGGGCCTCGGACGGTGGATCCTCCGCACGCCCACCGCCGCCGCCGTCGCCGTCGCGCTCACGGCCAGCGATGGGTAGAGCGAGCCCGAAACGGGCTCGTGAGGCCCTCTACAACAGGTGCCCCGACTTCGTCTTCTTGGTCGCGAGGTACCCTTCGTTGTACTCGTTCTGCCCGACCTTCAGCGGGATCCGCCCCTCGACCTGGATCCCGTGCTTGGCCAGCCCACGCCACTTCCGCGGGTTGTTGGACAGGATGCGGATCGACCGGATCCCCAGCTCCTCGATCATCTGCGCGGCCACGTCGTACACGCGCAGATCGTCCTCGAAGCCGAGCGCGTGGTTCGCCTCCACCGTGTCCAGCCCCGCGTCCTGCAGCGCGTAGGCGCGGATCTTGTTGGCGAGCCCGATCCCGCGGCCCTCCTGCCGCAGGTAGAGCACCGCGCCGCGCTCGGAGCGCCCGACGTACTCGAGGGCGGCCTCGAGCTGCGCGCGGCAGTCGCACCGCAGGCTACCCATCACGTCCCCGGTGAAGCACTCGGAGTGGATGCGGACCGGCACGCCCTCCTGGCCCGCGACGTCCCCCTTGATGACCGCGCCGTACTCCTTGCCGTCCCGCGACTCGAAGGCCACCACCCGGAACTGGCCGAAGCGGCTCGGCAGGTGAGCCTCGGCGGCGAGCCGGACCAGCCGTCCGCGGGGGATCTCGTCGGCCACGTCCCGTGCTGGATCCATCCGTCCCTCCAAGGGGGACCGCTTAACCCGTGAAACGACAGCGGCCGCGACGCTGGAAGCGCCGCGGCCGCATGCAGTTGGATCGGACGCTCGTCCGATCTCGGCTCACTCGTCGGGGTTCAGGGCGTTCTTCAGGCCCTTGCCGGCGCGGAACACGGGGATCCGGCGCGCGGGAACCTGCATGACCTCACCCGTCTTCGGGTTGTGGCCCACGAACTCGCGACGCTTGGAGACCGTGAAGGTGCCGAAGTCGGAGATCGTCACCTTCTCGCCATTGACCAGGGCTTCCTGGATGGCCTCGGTGATGAAGTTGATGTAGTTGCCCGCCCGCACCTTGGGAATCCCGGCGCGCTCGGCAAGCTTCTCCTTGAGGTCTTCCTTGTTCATTGGTTTCCTCTCCCAGGCCGTGGCTACGCACGTGCCAAAAGTGCAAATTATTAAAGTGCCCAAGGCTTCCGGAAGTGAGGGAATGCCTGTTTTCGTTGGGCGTACTCCACCTGCTGGTGGTCTCTTCTCGGGGGGATGTCGGAACAAGTCGGTTCCGACGCTACCTATCTACGACCTTAGGGACCCTGTTGGCAAGTCCCTCACCCTACCTGGTCCCAGGTGAAACCCGATGGGGCCACCCGGAATTGTCCAAATAGTTAAACGGGTCCCCTCGGACCGTCAAGCGAAAAGTTCAGGATCGCTCGTTTCCGTTCCAAGCACCCCGAATCCGCAAGGTCCCCGGGAGAACCCGAACATGGAGCGGAAGGGACCCCGGCTGCTCACCGTCGACTTCGACAGGTACCGGAGCGACGTCGATGCCCTCCGCCTCCAGGGACACGATCCGGCGTCTCAGGACTCCGGGGATCGCCTCGACGCGTCCGCTGTAGAGCCGGGGCAACCCGGCAATCTGGCGCGCCATCGGCAGGCGGGGAACGATCACCAGGTCGACCGCACCATCCTGCATGGAGCCCCCACGCCCCACGCGCATGCCACCACCGCAGTACTCGCCGTTGGTGACGAAGGCGGTGACGAGGGTGCCCGACCACTCGTCGTCGTCGCCCTCGGCATCGGTCCACCGCAGGCGCGCCCGCCGCGGGGTGTAGGAGGCGAGGGCCCGCAGCGTCGCACCGAGGAAGGTGACCGTGCCGCCCAGGCGCTTGCTGCCGCGGTTGGCGAGGCGGACGACCTCGCCGCTCATCCCGAAGCTCAGGACGTTGACGCACAGGCGGTGCAGGGGCTCGCCCCCCGCCTGGGACGCCAGCCGGGCCTCGAGGACGTCGCTGGACCGGGTCTCCCCGCCGGCGAGCACCCGCAGGGCGGCGTCGAGGTCGTTCGGCATGCCGACGGTGCGGACGAGGTCGCTCCCCGTGCCCGCGGGCACCGCCCCGAAGACCACCTCGGGGTCGCGCGGGACGCTGCCGTCGAACAGCCCGTTCACCGTCTCGCTGTGGGTCCCGTCACCTCCGACCGAGGCCACGAGCTGGAAGCCGTGCTCCACGGCCTCCGCAGCGATCGCCGTGGCGTGCCCGGGCCCCTGGGTCTCCCGGATCTCCCACTGCGCGAAGGTGTCATCCGCCGCCCGCCGCAGCGCGTCGAGCCGGCGACCGGTGCGTCCCCCCGCCGACATCGGGTTGACCACGAGGCACAGGCGCTCGTGGTCGTTGCGACTCACGACTCCTCCGCGAGCAGCCGATCGAGGGGATCGGCCGCCTCGAGCCCGCCGCAGGCGAGGAGGTGGTTGCGGCAGCGGGCGTCGAGCACCGCCTGCCCGTCGGCTCGAGCGAGCCAGGCCTTGCCCACTCGCCGCGCGTCCTCGGGGTGGTGGTGGCGCAGGGGGCCTCCCGCGCCGCAGCAGGCCAGCGGTCGCTCCCCACCGGTCTGGCAGCTCCCGTGGCCCTGCGCCAGCTCCGGCAAGACCTCGTGCAGCCACTGGAAGGGCACCTCGGCCGCCTCGAGGGCGCGAGCCACCCCGCCGTCGACGGTGACCACGATCTCGGCGGTCCCGACCGCCGCGCGGAGCTCCCGCGCGCGGTGCGGCCAGGAGGGGTGATCGACCGCCGCCACGCCGAGCTGATCGGCGGTGAACCAGCGGCGTACCGGCTCGCCGAGCCGGCGGGACAGCGCCTCGGCGACGGGGCGCCCGTCGGCCTCCACGACGAGGCACCGGCCCTCGCCCTCGCTTGGGCGAAGCGGCTCCACGAGTGGCTCGGGGAGCAGCTCGGCGCGACACTCGCGCAGGACCTCGGGCAGGGGAATGTCGAGGTGGCACCAGTCCTTGCACGCGCCGCAGTCGGTGCACAGGGTGACCGCCTGGGCGGCCAGCTCGGGCGAAGCGCCGCCGCGATCCCAGTCGACGAGGACGCGCGCGATGTTCGCGGGGACCGCCGCCTCGCGCTGACTGCCCGTGGCCACCGGACAGGCCGGACGGCACAGCCGCGGGCACAGGGCGCAGGTGTTCATCTCGCGCCTCACGCGCCCTCCCCGCGCGCCAGCGCGCCGTGCAGCGTGACCGCGACCACCCCCGCGTCGTCGATGTCGCAGGCCTTCAGCGGGCCGGCGGGGAGCGGGGCCGGCTCCCACTCGATCGGCGCGAGGCCCCCGGGAACCCGGGCGGAGGCCAGGGCGCCGAGGGCCTCGGCCGCCGCGCCCCGGAAGCCCACGCGCAGTCGCCCGTTGCGGACGTAGAGCGCCGCGGGCCTCAGGTCGGCGAGGAGCAGCTCTCGGGCGATGCACCAGGGTGACTCCACCTCGGCCTCGCCCATCCACCGCGCGCCGCCGTGGACCACGGAGAAGGTGGCCAGCGGCCGGATCTCGGAGCGCTCGACGAGCCACCCGCGCAGATCGGGACCGGCGGCCGAGCGCGGCCCGCGACCGAGCCGGCACCCCTGGCCCTCGACGGTCCCTTCCACCTCGATCCACCCGCTCTGCCAGGGCAGGCGCTGCCACCGAGGCGGCGCGGGCAGGCGCTCGAAGGGCCAGCGAACCTCGGCGCCCGTGACCGCCTCGCGGTCCTCGAGGGAGGCGTCCGCGGGTGCCCGCGCCAGACCGTCCTCGGGGGAGAGCGCCGGCGGCGCGCCCGGATCGCGTGCGGGCACGTCCACGTAGAGCCGTCCCGGGTTGAGGACCGCCTCCGGATCGAGCCGCCGCTTGAGGGCGCGCCAGCCCGCGACCGCGGGGCCGACCTCTGCCGAAGCCGCGCGGGACTTCAGGGTCCCGACCCCGTGGTGGTGCGTCACCGTCGCCCCCACCTCCAGGCACGTCTGGAGCGCCGCCTCCCAGGTGCGGTCGTAGATCGCCTCCGAGCCCCGCCCCGCGAAGGAGAAGTAGATGCTCCCTCCCTCCGGGTAGACGTGGCTCATGTGGGCCATGACCACCGCCGTCTTGCCGATCGCGCGCCGCACTGCGTGGTACAGCGGTTCGAGCAGCGACCAGCGGCAGGCGACCTCCATCGTGTCGGCGAAGCCGCCGCGCTCGAAGATCGGCATCAGCTTGTAGGAGACGTCGTGCCGGGAGGCGAACCAGCGGTCTCCCGGCTCGGAGCCGAGGTCCTCCCCGTCGGCCTCCACCAAGATGGTCTCGCCCGCGCGCGCGAGGGCCTGCACGACCTCGGCGGCGCCCTCCCAGCCCACGACGAGCAGGCAGCCCTCGGCCATCCGCCCGAAGACCTCGTTCACCACCCCCGGCAGCGCCAGCGGCAGCGACAGGGCGCGGCGGCGGACGGCGGGGATCTTGTCGACCGCGCGGAGCCACTCGACGTAGAAGGCCTCGCTCTCCCGGGCGTCGTCCTCCGCCTCGTCGTGGGGCTTGGTGCGCCCGCCGATCCGGGTGTCGACCGGGTCGTACAGGCGGACCACCGACGGCCAGAGCTCTTCCTGCATCAGGTGGCGCATGGCGCGGATCGCCGAGGCGATGTCGGGGAACTTGTAGCCGCGCAGCCACCGCGCCTCGGGCAGGGGCCATACGCGCAGGCGCACGCCCGTGATCACCCCGAGGGTGCCCTCGCTCCCGAGGAGCATCCGCATCCACTCGCGAGGCGCGGCGCCGTCCTCCCCCACGACCACGAGCCCGCGACCGGGGGTGGCCGCGCGAAGCTGGAGCACCATGTCCTCGAAGACGCCGTAGCGGCTGCTGAACTGGCCAGCGGACCGGGCCGCGGCCCACCCGCCGACCGTGGAGCACCAGATGGAGGACGGCGAGTGCCCGAGGGTGTAGCCCCGAGCGTTCAGCCACTCCTCGAGGTGCTCGCCGAGCACGCCGGCCTGCACGTCGACCGTGCGCCGGTCCTCGTCGAGGGGGCCGATGCCGTCGAGGGCCTTGGTGTCGAGGACGATCGCGCCGGTGTGCCCGCGCGCGCCGCCGCACACCCCGCTGCCGGCACCGTAGGGCACCACCGCGACGCGCTGGCGGCTCGCCTCACGGAGCACCGCGACCACCTGGTCCTCGTCGGCCGGCCAGAACACGCGGACCGGTCGGGTGGCGCGGACCCCCTGCCAGAAGCGCAGGGTCTCCCGGGGCCACAGGTCACGGCCCGCCGCCTCGAGATCGAGGGGATGGTCGCTCGAGCGGACGTCGGCCAGCCAGTCCAAGTGCATCCTGCGGAGCATAGCAGCGCTGGCCGCCGCAGGCCCCCCCGTGAGAATTCTATCGGGACCTGAATCCCCGAGGACATGCCGCCTCCCCGAGTGGGAGCTACCGAAGTGGTGATCTCAACACTGCTTCCGGGGCTCCCCCCGAGGAGGACGCATGCGCGTGAACTGTCGCACTCCTATCTCTCCATCGACAGCCGTGATCGGCGT
>Ga0114931_10007900_pt1 | contig 12941 bp, 11 predicted proteins | sample 2SBtaG_FD_89579 | JGI IMG/M metagenome (GOLD analysis project Ga0114931, IMG submission 89579) | Deep subsurface microbial communities from Kolumbo volcano to uncover new lineages of life (NeLLi) - 2SBTROV14_V59a metaG | ecosystem: Environmental > Aquatic > Marine > Volcanic | place: Kolumbo... | reverse complement strand
TGCAGGAATTCTTTTTCCGCCGGATAAATTCCGCCTTCCCCCTGGATGGGTTCCACCAGTACTGCACATGTCTGATCGTTTATTAATTCCTTTACCGAATCAAGATCGTTATAGTCTGCGAATTTAAAGCCGGGAAGCATCGGCGTAAAATCTTCCCAAAACCGCGGCTGTCCTGTTGCGGAAAGAGAACCCATGGTGCGACCGTGAAAAGAATTTCGAAATGCGATAATTTCAAAGCTAACTTTTCCTTTGGCGTTGGCAGCCCATTCCGCGCAAATTTTATCGCGCCTTCAATAGCTTCGGCGCCGCTGTTGCCGAAAAAAACCTTGTCAGCAAAAGTGTTTTCAACTAACAATTTTGCCAATCGAACCTGTAGCTCGGTATAATAAAGATTCGAGCAATGCCAGAGTTGCTTCGCCTGTTCGTCTAAAACATGCAGCGTTTGTTTATCGCCGTGTCCCAGGGCATTAACAGAAATCCCGGCGATGAAATCGAGATAGCGCTTGCCTTCACTGTCGTAAAGATAAATCCCTTCGCCATGGGTGATGACAAAATCAGGGCGGGAGTACGTGCCCAAAATAACCTGTTTTTCCGTATCAATGATTTCTTTTGCATTCATTTTCAAATCTCAGCGTTTTATGATTGTGCCGTTAATAGAATTATTTTTAATGAGAGCGGTCAATGTTTCCTCATTCTGCCATTGCATAATGTATACGCGTTCCACGCCATGCTCAAGCACGTCAAAGATCGATTCCATTTTGGCAATCATGCCGCCGGTGATGATCCCAGCCGCAATCAGCTTTTTGGCCTCGTCGATACTCAGAACCGCTTGCGTCTCTTCGCCGATCTTTACCCCGGGCACGTTGGTGAAATAAACAAGATCTGTGCATTGTGCACCGGCCGCCAGTGCTGCCGCTGCACTGTCGGCATTGACATTAAAGCTTTGTCCACTCTCATCCGCAGAAATGGGAGAGACCACCGGTACTTTGCCTTCATTGAGCGCGGAAAAAATTGCCTGCGGATTTACTTGGGTAACAGTGCCGACGAAACCATACTTGTGCCCGTTTCGACGCAGAGGTTCGACGACAAGCAGGCGATCGGTTTTTCCTGAAAGCCGATGTGCGGCAATGCCGTTTTCATGCAGCGCTGAAGCGATGCGCTCATTCACTCTGCCGGAAAGGACATGCTCGACAATTTGGATGTCCTCCGCTTCGGTTACGCGAATGCCGTCGATAAATTTTGTGCCGCGGCTGGCTTGTTTGAGGGCTTGTGAAATCTCAGCGCCGCCGCCGTGGACAATGATAAACTCTATATCGCGGATTCTTTTTATCGCTTGTGCGAGATGAGCAATTTCCGCGTTTCCCTCAAACGCAGCACCACCGATTTTAAGAAGCATTCTTCTTTTCATGCGTCTAACCCCATGCTCTCCGGCAACCCGAGCATTAAATTCATGTTCTGCACGGCCTGGGTGCTGGCGCCTTTTCCCAGGTTGTCGATGGCGGAAAAAAGAACGACATTGTCCGTGTCGGCAACCGTTTCCAGGCCAAGAAAACAGTAGTTTGTTCGTAAAGACATTTTTGTTGCCGGCAGTTGATCTTTCAGTACGTGCACAAAAGGTTCATCGGAGTATGCCTGATTAAGAATTTCCAGCAACTCGCTTTTATTCGTCTTTTGCGAGAGCCTGAAATAAATACTCGACAGGATTCCTCTCGTCATGGGCGTCAAATGCGGACTGAAAATGACCTGTTGTTCGCCGCCAGCGTACAAGTTTAATTCCTTTTCCATTTCGCCGACATGCCGGTGTACGCGACCGACTTTGTACGGGCCGATACTTTCATTCGCCTCCACGTAATGTGCCGTTTTTGAGGGCGATTTCCCGGCTCCGGAAACACCGGATTTTGCATCGACGATTATCGGTGAACTATCCACTATTCCGGCGCGGAGAAAAGGAATCAAGGCCAACAGCACGCTCGTCGGGTAGCATCCGGGATTGCCGACGATGTCTGCGTTTCTGATTTCATCGCGATGCCATTCGGGCAATCCATAAACTGCTTTTTTCAGGAGTGACGGGTCGGCGTGCGGCATGTTGTACCATTGTTGATAATCCTTCGCATCACTGAAGCGAAAATCCGCGCCCAGGTCGACAACCTTAATTTTTTTCTTTGAAAATATTTTCGCCCATTTTACCGATTCTCCGGCAGGAAGGCAAAGAAAAACAAGATCGACGTTGATTTCTGTTGCCTTTTCTGCTGAGCAGAAAGACATGTTTTTATAATGGGGAAGATGGGGAAAGACCTTTTGCAAAGATTTTCCACTGTCCTTTTCCGAGGTGGCGAATTCGACTTGCACTTTATCGTGCCCGGCGAGAATGCGCAAAAGTTCCTCACCCGTGTAGCCGGTCGCGCCAATGATTCCTGCTTTGTACATAGTTAAAAGATTCCCATATTATTCTTTTTATGGTTCATGTTTTCCACACTGCATTCATTCATAAATCAAAAATCAGAAATCCTTGTTCGTAAATCAATCTTTTAATTATCAAATGAAGAGGTGAACTAGACCAAATTTAACTCTTAAAATATAGACGATCCTATTTTTGTGATCCATTTGCATTGTTTTTCTTTTCCAGCAATTCGCTTAGTTGCCGCGATTTATTTGTTGCTGTTTCCACCGCGCGGATGAGCATGGGGCGCAAACCGCTGGATTCGAGTTCCTTGATCGCCGAGATTGCTGTACCGCCCGGTGTCGTCACCTGGTCTTTTAAAACAGCCGGGTGAATGCCGGTTTCGCGCACCAGTTTGGCAGAACCGAGAACCGTCTGTGTTGCCAGACGGGTTGCTGTGTTGCGCGGCAAACCCATCATCACGCCGCCATCGGTAAGGGCTTCGATGATCATATAGATATAGGCCGGCCCGCTGCCGCTCAAGCCGGTAATCACATCCATTTGCGATTCCAGTACAACTTCCACTTCACCTACCGCGCTAAAAATATTTTTGGCAATTTCCTTATGCGTTTCATTGGCGTATTCACCCAGGCAAATTCCGGAAGCTGCTTCATCAACAACAGCCGGGATATTGGGCATGACGCGAATGACCGGATTTTGGCTCGCCAGGGCATGATTAATAGTTTGTGTTGTGATTCCCGCCAGAATTGAAATGACCAGTTGATCATCCCGGATGACTTTTTTCAATTCTTCAAGTACCCCTTTGATCGTTTGCGGTTTCACACAAAGCACGAGGATGTCTGAAATCTTTGCTGTCTCCTGGTTGTTTTTGGAGGTCTGCACGCCCCATTTATTTTTAATGAACTCCAGTCGTTCATCATAAATATCCGTTGCAATGATGTTTTCCGGATTTGTCAGTTTGGCTTTGAGTAATCCTCCCAACAGTGCTTCGCCCATATTGCCGGAACCAATAAATGCAATTTTTTTTGAAAATAACATAATCACCTCAAGTTGTGTATTCAGCGTTAATTGTTACATATTCGTGAGTTAAATCGCAGGTAAAAACCGAAGCAGAATATTTGCCCACTCCAAGCGAAACCTGCACAGCTATTTCTTCTTTATCGAGCGCTTTTTTCATAGCGGCCTCGTCATAATCTGCAGCACAGCCGTTTTCTGCGACAAGAATACCTGCGAAACGGATGGAAAACGCCGCCGGGTCCACAGCAACGCCGGAGCCACCGATGGCAGCAACAACACGTCCCCAATTCGGATCATGACCATAAATGGCGGTTTTTACCAGTGCTGCGTTGGCGATTTCCTTGGCCGCGTGCTGCGCCTCCTTTTTGCTTTTCGCACCTTCTACCGTTACTAATACTAATTTCGTCGCACCTTCTCCATCTCGCGCAAGTTCTTCGGCAACACGAAGACAAATTGCTTTCAAAGCATCGAGAAAAATTTGAAAAGAGTCGTCGTCGGATGTAATTTTCTCATTTCCCGCGGCTCCATTGGCAAACAAAAAGATACAGTCGTTGGTGCTCATGGAACCGTCCACTGTCAGCGCGTTGAGCGAAATGTCTACACTTTCCCGCAATGCCTGCTGAAGCAGTTTTTGTGAAATGTCCACATCCGTTGTCAGCACATTGATGGTCGTGGCCATTTTGGGATTGATCATGCCGCTGCCCTTGGCCATTGCGCCAATGCTGCACTTTTTCCCATCAAGTTCAAAAGCTATGGAAAAATGTTTTGCTCTTGTATCCGTTGTGCGGATGGCTTCCGCCGCATCAACACCTCCTTTAGTTGACAAAGCTTGCACCGCTTTGGGGATACCGGTGCGCAGCTTGTCCATCGGCAGCGGCCGACCGATGATACCGGTCGAAGCGACAAGAACATCATTTTCACTTATGCCCGTATTTTGGGAAACTAGAGAGACCATTTCCCGGGCATCGTTAAGGCCTTGTTCTCCGGTACAGGCGTTGGCGTTGCCGCTGTTTATCACAAGCGCCTGCGCCTTGCCGGATTTTGTCTTTTCCCTGCTGATGAGAACCGGTGCTGCAGGGATAGCATTTGTTGTATACATTGCCGCTACGTTCGTCGATATATCACTGACAATAAGGGCTAAATCTTTTCCATTTTCCTTTATTCCACAGGATATACCGCTGGCCCTGAATCCTTTTGGCGTGGTAACGGATCCGTCTCCAAGTTTGTAATCGATCATAAATTTTCTAATCCTTATTGAGATTTTGGGAGTACCAGTGATTCCTTCGTTAATGTAAAATACCGGTGCAAAGCCGGTTTTGAAGAATTCACCCCATACTCCCGCAAGATTTAATTTTCAGGAGGGAGTATGGGGAAAAGCGGGCCTGGGTAATGGAATCCCAGTTTATTTTTCTTTAATCGGGAAAACAAATTTAGCCTTTCATTAACTTGTAGCTGATGCTATCCACCAGTGCTTGCCAGCTTGCTTCGATAATATTTTCCGAAACACCGACAGTGCCCCAGGTAGAATTTTCATCGGCAGTTTCAATGAAAACGCGCACTTTGGCCTGAGTCGCCGCTTCGCTGTTCAAGACGCGTACTTTATAATCCACCAATTTCACTTTTTTTAGAGAAGGATAGAATTTTTCCAGCGCTTTGCGCAAAGCGCTGTCCAATGCATCCACAGGGCCGTCTCCTTCCGCGGCTGTGTGTTCAATTTCATCACCGACTTTAATTTTGAGCACAGCTTCGGAATCGAGTTCGCCGTTCTCGCGTTTGTTTACGATAACACGCACCGCTAAAAGCTTGAAGAAATCCTGGTACTGGCCGGTTGATTTTTTAAGCAGCACCTCGAAAGAACCGTCCGCCCCTTCAAACTGGTAACCAAGGTGTTCCAGTTCTTTCAACCTTTTGACAATGATTTTTACTTCGTCACGATGGCTGGAAATATCCAGACCCAGCTCTTCCGCTTTAGAGAGAATATTGCTCTGTCCCGATTGATCGGAAATGAGAACGCGCTGTCTGTTTCCCACCAGCGCCGGGTCAATGTGTTCGTATGTGCGGCGGTTGCGGCGGATGGCACTGACGTGAATGCCGCCCTTGTGTGCAAAAGCGCTGTTTCCGACAAATGCCGATTCTTCCCGATGCGGCAGATTTGCCGTTTCACTCACATAGCGCGACAGACCGGTGAGTTCTTTCAGGTTCAAGCGCTGGTTAACGCTCACTTTCATTTTGAGAACTGCATTGGGAATAATTGAGCAAAGATTTGCATTGCCGCAGCGTTCACCGTAACCGTTAATGGTGCCCTGAACATGGAGCAGTCCTTTTTCAATAGCAGCCAGACTGTTGGCAACGGCCAGATCGCTGTCATTGTGTGCATGTATGCCCAGAGGTACACGGTTGTCATTTTTTAGTGTTTCTTCAATGATCTCAATCAAGCGGCTGACAAGCGTACCGCCGTTTGTATCACATAACACGATGCAATCCGCTCCGGCCTGGCGAGCAGCTTCCAGGGTTTGCAAAGCGTATTCCTGATTCTCCTCAAAACCATCAAAATAATGCTCGGCGTCATAGATGACTTTTTTCCCTTTTTCTTTCAAATAAGCGATGGAGTCCCGGATCATGTCCAGATTCTGTTCCATTGTTGCCAGCAAACCATCATGAACATGCAAGTCCCATGATTTGCCAAAAATGGTGACAACCGGTGTTTTGGCTTCCAGCAGCAATTTTATGTTTTGATCCTCCGCCACTTTGGATTTCACATGCCTGGTGCTGCCGAAAGCGGCAATTTGGGCATGTTGCCATTCCATCTTTGCCGCCTGTTCGAAAAATGCAAGGTCTTTCGGGTTCGATCCTGGCCAGCCGCCTTCAATATAGTCCATGCCGAATTGGTCGAGACGTTTGGCAATATTAATTTTATCTTCTGCTGAAAAGGAAATTCCTTCACTCTGCGATCCATCGCGGAGGGTTGTATCATATAATATGAGTTGCTGTGGCATTAAAATGCCTCCTTCGTAAATAATATCAATGCTATTTTGTAGTAGCGACTTTAGTCGTTCAGCAAAAATACCACTCAACGACTAAAGTCATTACTACAATTCATTGCTAAAATATTTTCATCTTTTTGGGTGTTCCAAAGGGGATATGTCGCCTCCTCTGAAATAAATCTATTTTGAAAGCAAAAGACGAACTTGTTCCGAAATCAATTTTCCCATCTTTTTTGTTGAAACAACTTGCGTTCCATCCGAGGCGATGTCTTTTGTCCGATACCCTTTTAGCAGAATTTTATTAATCGCAGTTTCAATGGCCTCGGCTTCTTTGTTGCGATCAAAAGAATATTTTAGCATCATAGCAATGGATGCAATGGTTGCGATTGGATTAGCGATGTTTTGTCCGGTGATATCCGGAGCCGATCCGTGCACCGGTTCATACATGGCTGTATCCGAACCCACACTCGCAGATGGAAGCATCCCAAGTGAACCTGTCAGCATGGACGCTTCGTCACTGAGAATGTCGCCAAATAAATTTCCCGTCAAAATGACGTCGAATTGTTTTGGCCTGCGGATGAGCTGCATGGCGCAATTATCCACGTACATGTGATCCAACTGAACATCGGGATAATCTTGGGCAACTTTTATAACTATTTTTCTCCAGAATTGAGAAACTTCGAGAACATTCGCCTTGTCAACTGAAGTTACTTTTTTGCTTCGCTTTTGCGCTGCTTCAAAGGCGACGCGGGCAATGCGTTCCACTTCGTTTTTGTCATAAACCATTGTGTTGAAACCTCGGCCGCCGTTCTGATCATCGAAACCGCGCGGTTTGCCGAAATAGACGCCGCCGGTTAGTTCGCGTACGATAAAAATATCAATGCCTTCAATGAGTTCCTTTTTTACGCTGGAAGCTTCAACCAGGCTCGGATAAACTTTTGCCGGGCGGAGATTGGCAAAAAGTCCCAATCCCTCGCGCAAACCCAAAAGACCACGTTCCGGGCGCTTGTGTGACGGCAATGTGTCGTATTGCGGCGCACCAATTGCTCCAAGCAGAACGGCATCGCTGGATTTGCACAACTCCAGTGTCTTCGCTGGCAGCGGTTCATCAAATTTATCCAGCGCAATGCCGCCAACATCAGCATAGTTCGTTTCGATCTGAAAGCCGGACGTCTCGGCAACTGTTTGTAAAACATTCACGGCTTCCCCTACGACCTCCGGCCCAATCCCGTCGCCCGGTAAAACGGCAATTTTATAAAAATTCTTTTTCATAAGTTCCTGTCAGGGTTTATAATTGTGCTTTTTCTGAATTTCCATTTGCAAATTTTTCTTTCAAAAACAAAACGCGGTTGATCGCATTAACATAAGCACGAATACTGGCTTCGATGACATCTGTGCTGGCTGCACGGCCAATGATCTTTTTCCCGTTTTCGGTTACATGCACCACAACCTCGCCCATGGCATCTTTGCCGCCGGTTACACCTCTGAGAGAATAGTCCGCCAGTTTTAAAGGCATTTTTACGATTTTATCGATGGCTTTATACGCCGCATCAACCGGCCCATCGCCCACAGACGCTTCTCTGGAAACCTGATCCTCGTACCTTAAACCGATTGTTGCCGTTGGGATTGCATGATTGCCGCTGAGAATTTGGAAATACTCCAGATGAAAAGCTTCGGCAACGTCCTGGGATTCCTCCGCGATAAGTGCCAGCAAATCTTCGTCAAACACTTCTTTCTTTTTATCCGCCAGTTCCAGAAAACGTTCGTAAACACGATCCAGATCTTCGGGCGTCAACGGATAGCCGATTTCCTGCAGCCTCTGTTTTAGCCCATGCCGTCCCGAGTGGCGCCCAAGAACAATTTTGTTTGATTCCAGGCCGATTTCCGTTGGCGTCATGATTTCATAAGTGCTGGCATCTTTAATCACGGCATCCTGGTGAATGCCGGATTCATGCGCAAATGCATTTGCGCCAACAATGGCTTTGTTCGGCTGCACGGGGATACCCATCATCCGGCTCACCATGCGGCTTGTGGGAATGATCTCTTTTGAATTGATTCCCGTTTGCTTTTTGTAAAAATTTTGCCGTGTTTTGAGCGCCATGACCACTTCTTCAAGAGAAGCATTGCCTGCGCGTTCGCCGACGCCATTGATGGTTACCTCGACCTGTTGGGCGCCCTGGCGCACAGCAGCCAGCGTGTTTGCCACGGCCAGTCCCAAATCATTATGACAATGGACACTGAGAATTGCCTTGTGAATATTGTCAACTTTTTCTATGATTTCTCGGATTAACGCACCGAATTCTTCGGGATTTGAATAGCCAACCGTGTCCGGGATGTTGATGGTTGTGGCTCCCGCCTCAATGGCCGCTTTTACGATCCTGATGAGAAAAGCTTTGCCGGTGCGGGCTGAATCTTCTGGTGAAAATTCAACATCATCGCAATACTGTTTTGCACGCTTGATGCCTTTTAGCGCCATTTCCAGAATATCATCTTCTGTCTTGCGAAACTTTTTTTCGAGATGGATTTTTGATGTCGCAACAAAAGTATGAATACGCGGCTTCTTTGCATCTTTCAAAGCTTCACCGGCGCGGTCGATATCAAGATCGACACAGCGCGCAAGGCCGGCGATTGTCGGCCCGTTCACTTCCTGCGCAATGCGTTGAACGGCTTCAAATTGTGCTTCCGAGGAAACAGGAAAGCCCGCTTCAATAACATCAACATTGAGACGAGCCAATTGATGGGCAATGGTCAGTTTGTCATTAACGCTCAGACTTGCGCCGGGCGATTGTTCGCCGTCTCTTAAAGTCGTATCAAATACCAGAACACGATTGCTATCCATGTCAACCTCTTATTTTTTTATCCAACTCATCATTCCGCGCAGTTTTGCACCCACTTGTTCGATTTGGGAATTTTGCAAAATTCTGCGCAGTGCATTGAACTTGGGCCCATTGGCCTTGTTTTCCAGAATCCATTCCGTCGCAAATTCTCCGGTCTGAATATCTTCAAGCAACTTTTTCATCGCTTCCTTACTCTCTTTGCCGATGACTTTCGGGCCTTTAGTCAAACCACCGTATTCGGCGGTATCACTGACTGAATAATACATGCGCGAAAGTCCGCCCTCGTATATGAGATCAACGATGAGTTTCATTTCGTGCAAACATTCAAAGTAAGCGATCTCCGGCTGATAACCACCTTCAACCAGCGTCTCAAAACCGGCACGAATCAGTTCGGTTACACCGCCGCAAAGAACGGCCTGCTCGCCAAAAAGATCCGTTTCGGTTTCTTCTTTAAAAGTTGTTTCGATAACACCGGCGCGCGTACCGCCGATGCCTTTGGAATAGGCCAGGGCAATATCTTTGGCTTTGCCGGAAGCATCCTGATAAACGGCAATGATGTTTGGTACACCTTGTCCGGCTTCGTATTGACGACGCACGAGGTGACCGGGACTTTTCGGCGCAATCATAATAACGTCAATGTCCTTGGGCGGAACGATCTGGTTGTAATGAATGTTGAAACCGTGCGCAAAGGCGAGGATATTTCCTGCCTGCAGATTCGGCTTGATGTCGTTTTCATACACAGCAGGTTGTATCTGATCGGGAACAAGCATCATAATAACGTCTGCCGCTTTTGCCGCTTCATTATTCAACTGCACCGTGAGTCCGGCTTTTTCTGCTTTTTCAATGTCCGGATTGCCGGCATTCAAACCGACGACAACATCCATCCCGCTGTCTTTTAGATTCTGCGCATGGGCATGCCCCTGGCTTCCATAACCAAGGATTGCAATTTTTTTCCCTTTTAATAGATTAAGATCAGCGTCGTCATCATAAAATAGTTTCATTTCAAAACTCCATTTTTTAAAAATTAAGTAAATGTTTTGTAGTTTATAATTTTTTCTTCGATTCCCGCAGCATGGCAATGGGGCCGGTACGGGCAACTTCTTTGATGCCAAAGGGCCGCATGGTTTCCAAAAATGCGTCTATTTTTTCTTCCGGGCCGACTATTTCCATGGTCATCGTTTTATGGCTAATATCCACAACCTTGGCGCCGAAAATTTCAACCACCTGGTAAACATCGCCGCGCTTTACCGGCGGACAATTCACTCTGACTAGTACCAGTTCGCGTCCAACATAATAGTTGGCAGTGATGTCAACCACACGAATAATATCAATGAGTTTATTCAATTGCTTTGTCACCTGCTCAATTATTGCATCATCGCCGCGAACGACCAGGGTCATGCGGGATTCGTCTTCGGATTCAGTGTTGGCGACAGTCAAACTTTCAATGTTAAATCCGCGTGCGCTGAACAAACCTGCAATTCGAGCCAGAACGCCGGAGTGGTTTTCCACTTCTAAATTAATGATATGTCTCATTAGGCCATCCCTCGTATCATTTGATCAATCGGTGCACCTGCAGGCACCATCGGATAAACATTTTCTTCTTCACTTATTTTAAACTCGACGATAACAGGACCGGGTGTGTTGAACGCTTTTTCCAACGTCGGTATGACTTGCTCAGGCTTGTCGGCATAAAGTCCAACGGCGCCATAAGCTTCCGCCAGTTTTACGAAATCCGGGATATACTTGGGGCAATAGTCTCCTGATCCGTCACATTGCGGCGGACAACTTGCATCCCGTCGCAGGCACGTGCCGGAAAAGCGTCTGTCATAGAAAATACCCTGCCATTGACGCACCATACCCAACGATTGATTATTGAGAATGACAATCTTGACCGGTATCTGATAGAGCACGGCAGTTGCCAGTTCCTGAATGTTCATCTGGATGCTACCGTCTCCGGCAATATCTACGACAAGCTTGTCAGGGTTCGCAACCTGGGCACCAATAGCTGCCGGGAAGCCGTATCCCATGGTTCCCAAACCGCCCGAAGACAGAAAAGTGCGCGGTTTGATATAGTCGTAAAACTGAGCGGCCCACATTTGGTTTTGTCCCACTTCTGTTGAAATGATCGCATTGCGATGAGAGACCTCGGCAATTTGCTCGACAACGTACTGCGGCTGAATTCTGCCGTTATCATCATAGCGCAAAGGATGCTGTTCTTTCCAATCATGAATTTGCCGCATCCACTGTGGATGTTTTTTCGGCTTGACGTGTTTTAGTAATTCTTTGAGCACATGCTTTACATCACCAACAACGGGCAAGTCGACCTGGACATTTTTGCGAATTGTTGTCGGATCAATGTCTATGTGAATTACTCTGGCTTTTGATGCAAACTTGTCCACTTTGCCGGTTACACGATCATCAAAGCGCGCGCCGACAGCAATCAATAAATCGCATTCCTGAACGGCAAAATTTGCATAAGCTGTACCATGCATGCCCAACATTTTCAGGGATTTTGCGTCCGTTTCCGGGAAAATCCCCAGCCCCATTAACGTTGTTGTAACAGGTATTTCTGCGATTTCGGCCAGCTTTTTCAGTTCATCGGCTGCTTCGCTGGCAACGACGCCGCCACCAGCATAAATCACAGGACGATCGGCTTGTGCAATCATCTTGGCTGCTTTTTTAATTTGTTGTACGTGGCCAAGGATTGTCGGTTTGTAGCTGCGAATTTCAATCTCTTCGGGATATGGGACATTTGTTTCGGCTTGTTGAACATCTTTGGGAACGTCCACGACAACCGGCCCTGGCCTGCCTGATCTCGCAAGATAAAAAGCGGATTTTAAGATTCTCGGCAGCTCATCTACGTTTTTGACGAGATAATTGTGTTTTGTAACCGGGCGGGTTATGCCAACAACATCGGCTTCCTGGAACGCATCATTGCCGATGAGATGCGTGTGTACCTGGCCGGTGATGGCGACAATCGGGATGGAATCCATATAAGCCGTTGCCAGCCCGGTGACGAGATTTGTTGCTCCCGGCCCTGAGGTCGCCATGCACACGCCAACTTCTCCGGATGCGCGGGCAAAACCGTCCGCCGCATGAACGGCGCCCTGTTCATGTCTCGTCAGGAAAAAAGGAATACTCTCGTCGTAGAGTTTGTCGAAAATATCAATTACGGCGCCACCCGGGTAGCCGAAAAACGCCCGTACTTTTTCTTTTTTCAGAGCGTGAAGAATCATTTCTGCGCCAGTCATAAATTCCTCGAATAATTTGTTTGTAGCCATTCCAATACAATTACTATATCCACTTTATTTCAAAGATACACTTTGCTCTTTATGGTGTAGAGGAATAACCCTGTTTATAATTTTGGAAAGTTTTTTAAGGATTGTTTGTGCTTTGCCTCTTACACCATTTGTTCTTTAGCGGAGCAAGAGGTTTAGAATAGCGATGGGCAATCGTTCTGGACGATTTAGAAATAATAAAAAGAGAGGTATGTTTGGAATTGAGACGCACGTTTCCGCATTACCGCTCGCTGATGGAATTGCCACAACGACCGGACGAAATACGTTGGATAAGATTTTATAAAGTGCGTCCATACTCTTTTATTGTTTCTGAGCTTTGTTCAATTTATAATTAGCTTAATATAAAGAAAAAATCATTAATGTCAATAAAAAAATGGGCCCATCACAAAGAGTGGGTAAGAAT
>Ga0114931_10007899_pt1 | contig 12941 bp, 9 predicted proteins | sample 2SBtaG_FD_89579 | JGI IMG/M metagenome (GOLD analysis project Ga0114931, IMG submission 89579) | Deep subsurface microbial communities from Kolumbo volcano to uncover new lineages of life (NeLLi) - 2SBTROV14_V59a metaG | ecosystem: Environmental > Aquatic > Marine > Volcanic | place: Kolumbo... | reverse complement strand
GAGTTCGTTGAAAGTCGCCAGTGATTCTGCCAGCGGTGGTTCGGCTTCGACGGGTAATGCGGGTTCAGGCGTCACCGCTTGTTTATCGGCGGGCTCGGTCGCAGCGCCAATCTCCGCGGAGCTGCTTGCCGGCGGCTTGCGCTTCGCCTCGCGTACGATCTCGGAAAATGACGCTGCAGCGGCCGACTTGCCTGCGTCGAGCGGAGCTGCCACCGGCGGCGGGACCGCGTCGGTTTTGCCCGGTCGCAACATGATAGCTGCGAGGACCACGAAGTTGATGGCCAGCAGGGCGCCGATGATCCCGATCCACTTCGTTCCGCGGCCGGGCTTCCGGCTCTCGGGGATGTTTGCGATTCCGGGCGTGTCCTGCCGCTGACGCTCGGTTTCGGACTTCTTCAGCGCATCGAGTATGAAAGACATGAGCGGTCGAGATTCCGTTCAGTCGGACGACTTCAGGCGCGGGGTGTCGTCGAGCGCGAGCAGTGAGTTAATGATAATCTGGGTTTTCTGCCCGGCCAGGCCGTCAGCCGCGAGGCGGTGGCTGCGCTGAAAGTCGATCAGCCGTCCTTCGAGTGCAGCATCGAACAGGTCGGAGTTGCCGGGCGCCGGCTGGTAGTCGGTGTCGAGCGCGGCCAGGCTTTGCCGCAGCCAGCGGACATTTTCGCTCCGCATGCCGGGGCCGATAGCCGCGTCATCGTTGTTGGCCGGGCGCCACAACAGCATGAACTGCCCGTACCAGTAATCCTCCAGCGCCGGCAGCGGCAGTACAACGGTACCGTCAGCAGCCGCGATACTTGCGTTGTTTTCGTCCAGACCGACCAGCGCCATGTCAAAGCTTGCGCTGTCCTTACCGGTCAATGTCAGGATCGCCGGGCGGTCGAGTAGTCGTAACGAACCCCAGGTACCACGCTGGAAATAGCACCGCAGCCCGGCTGCTTCGGCCTGCGAGCACACACTGCCGGCGGCCGCGTCATATTGAATTCCCCACAGACCCAGCAATGCACTATAGGCGGTAGCCGCATCGTATGCGGCGAACAGGTCGCCGATAGCGGGCGAGTGATCATCGGCCACGGCTTCGGCGATTGGCACGGTCTCGCCTTCCGGCGTCACCAGACTGGCGACGGGGAGAGTGCTTGTCGTGCGGCTTGCCGCGGGCGGGTCGCCGCCAAGGTTCGACCAAAGCACAGACCCGGCCAGCGCGAGGGCGGCGACACCCAACACGGGTGCAAGCCATTTCAACATTCCCGCCCCTACTCTCTGGCCTGACACCTCGGATGCAGCCTTCCTGACAAGCTGCTTGTCGACCGTTCGCGACTCACGGCTGTAAGCACCAAGCAGCGCCCGGTCACAAATCACGTTTATGACGCGAGGCACGCCACCCGACAGGCGAAAAACCTCGCGCTTCGCTGACGCTTCGAAGATCTCGGTCAGGGCGCCGGCAACCCTGAGCCGGTGGTCGATGTAGCGAAACGCTTCCTCGCTGGAAAGAGGCTCGAGGTGATATCGTACAGTGACTCGCTGCGCCAGTTGCCGCAGGTTTTCCTTCGCGAGCTTGTCCCGCAGCTCCGGTTGCGCGATGAGGATTATCTGTAGCAACTTTCGCTTCGCCGTTTCAAGATTTGTCAGTAACCGCAGTTGCTCGAGGACCCCGGCCGAAAGATTCTGTGCCTCATCGATGAGCAAGATGGTGCGCCGGCCCCGAGAATGCGCCGACAGCAGGTGATGGTTCAGCGCATCGACCAGCGCTTTGGCGCTGTATTCTTGCTTCGGTAATTCGAGGCCCAGCTCCTCGCAAATGGTCAGCAGGAATTCGGCTGCGGTGAGCTGCGGATTGAGGATGAGCGCCACATCGACTTCTGCGGGAATCTGTCCCAGCAAGGTTCGAACGAGCGTGGTCTTGCCGGTGCCAACTTCCCCCGTGAGTTGAATGAAACCGCCGCTTTCGGTGACACCATAGACGAGATGTGCCAGCCCTTCGCCGTGGCGCTCGCTCATGAACAGGTAACGCGGGTCGGGCGTTATCGTGAACGGTTTTTCATTGAGGCCGAAGAAGCTCGTATACATGACGTAGATTCGTGGGCGTGTCAGCCCGATCTTACCTGATTTGGTTGGCGTCCAGTGCCCTGGCGCGTCCGAGCGACATGTCTCCAAAGCGGTCGCGAACTTCATCGACCGCCTGGTCGAGCGGTGAAGCGCCGACTGCCGCTTGCGACGCGAACAGGTCCGGTTGCACATCCCTGGCAAGCTCGCTCCCGCCAACACCGAGCAGGCGGATGCTGCTGCCAGGATTTTCGGCGAGCCAGCGATCGAGCAGCCTGGTCGCGGTTTGGTAGATTATCCCGGTCCCGTTTGTTGGGGGGTGCAGAGAGCTCTGGCGGGTGAAGGTGGCGAAATCCGCCCGGCGAATTTTCACCTGCACCGTGCCGGCCACCAGTTCTTTCGCACGCAACCGGCTTGCCGTCTTCTCGCTCAGGCACAACAGCTGTCGGCGTAATTCACGACGCCCGGACAGGTCCTCGTCGAAAGTCAGCTCGGCACTGATCGATTTGTCGGCCCGCGATGGCTGAAGCGGCCGATCGTCGATACCGGCGGCGCGTTCGCGGGTCCTCCGGGTGAAGCGGCCGAAGATCGGGTCCAGGTCACGATCGGGGGCGATGCGCAGTTCGCCGATCGTGGCAATACGTACCCGTTGCAGGCGGGCCAGGGTTTCCGCACCAATGCCGGGAATAACCTCTACTGGCAGCGGATCGAGCACCTCGCCCATGTTCTCGTCCGTTACCACGAACAGGCCGTCCGGTTTGTCCAGGTCGGATGCGATCTTGGCAACCAGCTTGTTGGGGGCGACACCAACCGATGCGGTCAAGTGGGTATGCGCCTGAATTCGCAGCTTGATTTGCCTGGCGATCGCCACCTCGTCGCCAAACAGCTGCAGGCTGGAGCTGACGTCCAGGAACGCCTCGTCCAGCGAAAGGCCTTCCACGAGCGGTGTGAATTCGCGGAATATCGAAAAAATTTGCCCGGACACCGACCGGTAGTGCGCCATGCGCGGTGCGATTCGACAGAGCTCGGGACAACGGCGGAACGCGTCGCGCATCGGCATCGCCGAGTGAATGCCATAGCGGCGTGCTTCGTAACTCGCTGCAGCCACCACGCCGCGGGTTCCGCCGCCGACGACGACCGGCCGGCCGCGGAGCGACGGATCGTCCCGTTGCTCTACCGAGGCGTAGAATGCATCCATGTCGACGTGCAGAATCTTGCGGTCGGGATTCACCGAATGCGCTCGACGATCATGGCGGCGAGCATGCGCAGCGGATCCGCGGCGCCACCGAAGGTGTCCAGCGCCGCATAGGCGGAGTCAAGCAATTGGTTGCAGCGGCCAATGCTTTCGTCGATACCGAAGAGTGACGGCCAGGTTGCCTTGTCGAGCGCCTGGTCGGATCCGGCAGGCTTGCCAATAATCTCCGATTGCCCATGTACATCGAGAAGATCGTCGCGAATCTGGAACGCGAGGCCGATGTCGCGTGAAAACCGGTCCAGCGCTTCGCGCTGTTGTTCGCCAGGTTCGTACGCCAGGCTGCACGGTGACATAATGGCAGCCCTGATAAGTGCGCCGGTCTTCAGTCCGTGCATTTCCTGCAACTCGTCGGCAGAGAGGTCGCAGCCCTCCGAGGCGATATCAATTGCCTCCCCCCCGGTCATGCCAAGCGAGCCGCAAGCGCCGGTCACCAGCCCAACCAGCTCGCGTGCTTCACGGTCGTCCAGCGCCGCCGAAGCTGCGATGACCTCGAATGCCAGTGGCTGTAGCGCATCGGCCGCCAGGATGGTGGTCTCCTCGTTGAACTTGCGATGAACGGTCGGCAGGCCGCGGCGCAAATCGTCGTTGTCCATTGCCGGCAGGTCATCGTGCACCAGGGAAAATGCGTGGATGAATTCGAGCGCAACGGCAGCAACGTCGAGTTTTTGCAGCTCGACGCCCAGGCACTCGCCGGATGCATACACGAGCAACGGCCGCATCCGTTTGCCACCGCCCAGTGCCGCATAGCGCATCGCTTCGTGCAGACGGCACGGCGCTTGTTCCGCGGCGGGCAGTGCCCGGTCCATGCAGGTTTCCACACGTTGCACGTATTCCGGAATCCTGGCCTTGAAATCCGCGTCTTCCAAATCGAGCTGGGTCATGTCGCCAAGCGTACACGAAACCCGGCAGACCTGCGCTTCACCCCGGCATTCGCGGCGCGCAAGCGGCAGGTATCCTATAATCCCGCTCCCGGCATACGTGCCGTACCCGGACAGCGACAGGAATGCAGGCAAGCGCACAGGCACAACCGAACATCGCACTGGTCAAGTACTGGGGCAAGCGCGACCGTGGTCGAAATCTCCCTGCCGTAAGCTCGCTGTCGCTGACGCTCGACACCCTTTGGACGCGTATGTCCGTGCGCTTTGGCGAGCAGCCTCGAGACACGCTGAAAGTCAACGGCCAGGACGCTCCCGGCATGCTCGGACGCGTCAGCTATTGCCTCGACCTCGTCGCCGGCAAAGACCGGGAGCAAGCCGGCGTCGTCAGTGAAAGCAATTTCCCGATCGGTGCGGGGCTGGCGTCATCGGCAGCCGCGTTTGCCGCCCTGGTCGTCGCAGCAAATGAGGCCGCGGGCACGGACCTCGATACCCTGTCTCTCGCCAGGCTGGCAGGCGCGGTTTCGGGCTCGGCAGCCAGGTCCTTGTATGGTGGCTTCGTCGAGCTGACGGCAGGTGATGAATACATTGACGTGCACGCGCTGGTGGATGGCGACGAATGGCCTGTAGAGGTCATCGTCGCGGTAACGGAAGAGGCCGCGAAGCCGGTCGGTTCCGGCGATGCAATGATCCGCAGTGCGACGACATCTCCTTTTTATGCGAGCTGGCTTGAGCGGCAATCCGCAGACCTGGAACAAGCCCGGCAGGCGCTCGCACAGAAGGACTTCGGCAGCCTGGCCGCCGTGTCCGAGCACAGTTGTCTGAAGATGCATTCGGTGATGTGGACCAGCCGCCCGCCGATCGTCTACTGGAACAAGGCTACGCTGGCATGCATGGAAACGGTTCGTTCGCTGCAGGCTGAGGGGCTGGGGGTCTTCTTCACAATCGACGCGGGTCCGCAGGTCAAGGCGATATGCCTGCCGGAGGCAGGCGACACCGTGCTCACGGCGCTCGCCCAAACGCCCGGTGTCCTGCGAACGATGCGCTCCGGCCCCGGTGTTGGTGCCACGCTGACCGGAAGCCGATGAACATCCGGGCGACAGCGCCGGGCAAAGCGATCATTGCGGGTGAATATGCGGTGCTCGATGGCGCGCCGGCAATCTCCATGGCCATCGGGCGCCGCGCCGCTGTGATACTCGACGAGCCCGGTAACGGCGATCCTGTGGTCCGCATGCCTGGCCTCAGGGAAGGCGAGTGGCGATTTCGTGTCCGCCGCACGGCCGCCGCCATGGAATGGCTGGACGCGCCGCCGCGAGGCGGTGCCCGGTTGCTCGAGGCGGCTTGGCAGGCAATCGGCGGCGCGGCACTGTCCGCGCGCTCGCTGATCATCGATACCAGCGAGTTCTGCGATGCAAAGACAGGGAGCAAGCTCGGTTTCGGCTCAAGTGCGGCGGCGATGACAGCGCTGGTCTACGCGCTTTGCGAGATGCCGCACGCCGGCAAGGATGCCGCAATGCTTGCCCACGACGCACACCGGAAATTACAGGGAGGCCTTGGCAGCGGTGTCGACATTGCAACGAGCTGTTGTGGCGGATTGATTGCGTACCGCATGAAAAATTCCGCGCAGCCGCGGCGCCTGTCATGGCCGCACGGGCTTGCCTATCGCTTCATCTGGAGTGGACGGCCTGCCGACACCGTAAGCCGGATCAGCAAACTCGCGAATGAAAGCAGCAAAGCGCCGGGCCGGCAGTCGCTTGCCAGGGCTGCCGAACAGGTCGTATCCGCATGGGATGGCGCGGAGCCGGGGGCAATCCTCGGGATGCTCGGTCGCTATACGAGCGCGCTCTTGCAATTCAGCATTGACCGTGACCTTGGCATATTCGATGCTGGACACTGGGGCCTGGCCGATAAAGCAAGGCGCGATGGGCTCGTCTACAAGCCCTGCGGCGCTGGCGGCGGGGATATAGGGATTGTTATGGGTAACGATGAACACGCGGTGCGGCGTTTTTGCCGGTATGCCGGCGAGCAGGGGTTTTGGCCATTACAGGACGTACTCGACAATCGTGGCGCGACGACGTCGGTCGAGGCGGTGGCTTGAGCAGTTCACGCATCAGCGGGCTTTACCAAAAGCCTGTCGATGAGCGAATCCGGACACTGGTGCACCGGGGCTTTCTGCGTCCCGAAGATGCCGAAGCCTTGTTGCAAGGCAAGCCACTGCTGCCTGCAACCGTTGCCGACAAAATGGTCGAAAACGTCATCGGCGTATTCGGACTGCCGTTCGCGGTTGCGCCGAATTTCCTGGTGAATGACAAGGACTATGTCGTCCCGATGGTGGTCGAGGAGCCCTCCATCGTCGCGGGTGTCAGCGCCGCGGCGAAAATCGTCCGTGATAGCGACGGCTTTACGGCGAGATCGATTGACCCCACGCTGATCGGCCAGGTGCAGGTCGTCGGCATAGACGATCCCGACAAGGCGGTACAGTCCCTTTACGCGGCGCGGGACGAGCTGATCGAGCTCGCGAACCGCTTGCAGCCGAATCTCGGGAAACGCGGTGGTGGTGCCCGTGATATCGAATATTTCAAGTATCGCCTGCCTGACGAGGACTGGACCGTTGTGCTGCACCTGCTCGTGGATACCTGCGATGCGATGGGTGCCAACCTGATCAATACGATGTGCGAGGGCATTGCACCCCGTATAGAGGAGATATGCGGCGGCAACACGGTTTTGCGCATTCTCTCAAATCTTGCGGACAAGGCGCTCGTTACGGCGGAGGCGAGCATTGCACTCGCTCTGCTGGCTACGAGTGACCAGAGCCCGGAGTTCGTGCGTGACGGTATCGTTCTCGCCAATGATTTTGCCAATGCCGACCCCTATCGGGCCGCGACGCACAACAAGGGAATCATGAATGGCATCGATGCGCTCGCGATAGCAACTGGCAACGACTGGCGTGCAATTGAGGCGGGCGCACATGCATTCGCGGCGAGGAGCGGCGCGTACCGATCGCTGACTAACTGGTCGGTTGCTGCAAACGGGGATCTCCGGGCGAGCATCACGATCCCGCTGAAGATCGGTATCGTCGGTGGCTCATTGTCGACCAACCCGGGCGCCAGAACGGGCCTCGGTATCACCGGCGCCAGCTCCGCGAAGGAACTCGCGGAGCTCATGGCCGCAACCGGCCTGGCACAGAACTTCGCGGCGCTCAACGCACTGGTGACCAGCGGCATCCAGAAAGGGCATATGAGCCTGCATGCCAGGAGCGTTGCTGCGACGGCAGGCGTGCCCGAGGCGTATTTCGAACAGGTGGTTGAAGAGCTCATAGAGAGCGGACAAATCAAAACCTGGAAGGCCAGGGAGCTGATCGCCGGACTGGCAGAACCTTCAACGCGAAGACTCGACGGTGCCGCGAGTGGCGAAGCTTGTGCCAAAGTCATTCTGCTCGGCGAGCATGCTGTCGTCTACGACCGCAACGCACTGGCCCTGCCGTTACCGTCCGCCGTTCACGCACAAGTCGCGCACCGGGAATCGACAATGCAGCTATCGATTCCGGACTGGAGCATTAGCGCACAATGGCCGATCGGGGGCCTCGCGCCGGACGGTGCCGCGGCAGTTGTCGAGCGCGTGATGGTCGAGCTTGGCGTAACAGGCCAGGGATTCGACATTCTTGTCGATGCCCGGATTCCGCTCGGCGTGGGCCTCGGTTCGTCAGCGGCGTTCGCGGTAGCCGTCATCAGGGCCTTCGATGCGCTACTCCAATTGAACAAGACGGACATTGAAGTCGACCGGATCGCGTTCCGTTGCGAACAACTGACCCACGGAACGCCGTCCGGTATCGACAATAACCTTGCCACCTTCGGCGAGCCGGTACTGTTTTCACGGCGGAGCCAAATACGCACCCGGCCCGTTCCATTGGCAGGAATGCCGCCGCTGGTCATCGCGGCCAGCGGGACGCGCGGCATGACCCGGGAAATGGTCGCCGGCGTGCGCGCGCGTTATGAACAAAACCAGGCGTTGTACACGACGATCTTCGACGAGATTGACGAGATCAGTGTCGCCGGCGCCGCGGCGCTTCGCGACCAGGATTACCAGTATCTGGGTTCGTTGATGAATGTTTGCCATGGGTTCCTGAATGCAATCGAGGTTTCGACGCCGGAGCTGGAAACCATGGTACGAATCGCCAGGGATGCAGGCGCACTCGGCGCGAAACTGACCGGCGCCGGCGGAGGCGGATCGATCGTCGCCCTCTGCCCCGACAAGGTGGATGAGGTGGCGGCGGCCTTCGAGGCCGCTGCCTACCGGATCGTCAAAATGGATGCCGGCTGAGGTTTTTATTGCAACACGTCGCCAGGCCGGATTCCCCTGGCCTGATCGATTTCAGCTCACGTAGCGGTAGTACTCAATGCCCACATCCTGAAATTGCCGCTCATCAGTGTGGCCGATCTTGTCAATGATGAATTCATTGTGCGGTAGATAAGTCAGGCTGGTCACGCGACGGCCATCGTGTAGAGCGACATACTGGGTCTCGTCCAGGTCAATAGCCAATTCTATCGACTTGCCGAAACAAATCTTCTCGGTTGCCTCTCTCCAGCCGTCTGCGACCCTGAACGGGATGACTTCGGCAGCATCGCCGCTGCCATAGCCCAGGGTCAGCAACTCTTCTCCACCGAGCGCGTGGTTTTCATCAGCAGCCTGCTCGAAACCGGCGGCGATCCACGCGGGCAGAGCCGCGGTGTAGAGATTGCCGAGATCCAGCATCGTGTCGCTGCCGAGCGCCAGCTTGTCCAGAATCTCGCGGCGGTAGCGGCGTGAGGCGCGGAAGATGCGGAATACGGCCATAGCCAGCGGATAAGCTTCGTAATTGACGCGTTCCGGATCAGCGAATCGGACGATCTCCGGCTTGCTGCTCATCTCGTGTAGCAGCGCTGCCGGTTCGATACCGGCTTCGTAACAGTAGGACGCGAGTTCGTCCCGGTCCTCGGGAGCGCCACTGCCGAGTGCGAACAGGTAGGCGAGCGCCCAACCGGTCTCCGGCATACGCCGATACGGCCGGTGCATGAAAACGGTGTCGAGCGATCGCAGATAACTGCAGGCTTCCAGACCGCGCTTTGTGTACATGTCTTGCAGTGCGTGAAGGGTCTCGTCGATATAGCAGGTCGTTGAATATTTGCCGTTGAAAACAGGGAAATCCTGCACCTGGAGGCTGTCCCTCCGGTCCTGCTGGCAAAACCGTAGCATCGGCTTGCGAAAATCCATGATCCGGTAGTCCGATGCGGAGCCGGCATTGAGCAGGTCGACCTCTGCGAGCTGCGGGTTTTCTTCGAGCAGCATAGCAATAGCGCCGGCTCCCTGGGTGGGTTCGCCGCTGGATCTGCGAGCATATTCGGCAATGTCTGCGCAGACGACGATGGCCTGTCCGCCGGCGCCATCCAGCGCAAGGTGACGCAGCCCGTTTTTCATACCATACACGCCGCCGAGGCAGGCGTGCTTGAACTCGGGAACCTCGCAGTTCCTGGTGAGCGGTGGTTTACCAGCCGCAACCAATCCCTGGTCTACCATGCCCTTGACGATGATGGCACCTGCCGAATTATCGGTACTCGATTCCGTGCCGAGGCCCAGGAAGCTGATCCGGGTGGGATCGATATCGTACTGATCGATGAGCCGCATCACGGCCGTGGCCGCCATCGTGTAGACGCTCTGGTTCGGGCCCCGGACGCGAAAGCTCCTGCCGACGACTTCGCGAATCTTCGGCCAGTGGTTGCCGGTCCATTTGCACCAGTCCTCCAGCCAGACCCGGAATGGTGGTACGTAGGCAGCCAGCCCGCTGATTCCTATGCTTTTTCTACTCATCTTCGTTCTTCGGAAAGTTCTCTTTTGCGGGCTGTGAGCGGCCTGGTATGGAAATTCTAGTGGTACGCGGCCGCTTGCTCAAGGCCGGCGCGGAAACTTCTTCCTCCGTGGGCGCCGCTGCGCGGCGCCGTCGTCAGAGCGACAAGGCTGAGAACAGAGCAGTGACCCCCAGCATGGTCAACAGTCCGAAGAAATACGCGAAGGAAAGTACGAGAAATTTGCCGGAAATCAGGAGATGGCCTTGCGCGTAAACCCGCTGCAGCGCCTTGTACAGATAGACGGGGATGTAAGACGAAACCGCGACGACGGTCATAATGGAGAGCGCCTCGGGCAGGCCGAGCAGGGTTGCAAGCCTGCTGAACAGGATCTGCACGGTCAGGATCAGGAAAACGAACGCGTGAAAGTGCACGACGAACAACAGGTGCTAGACGTAATAGCGCCTGGACAGCGGGTATAGTATCTTCAAGACCAGCGCCATTACCGGCAACAGAATGATGAGAGCAGCGGGGACATTGTCGGCCAACTCGCCGAGGAAGGCTTTACCGCCGTCGGCAACCATGCGTTTGCATACGACTTGCAGCCGCTCCGGCGTCAGCCGTCGCGCCATCCACTCCGGCATATCGCCGACTTCAATATCCTGGCAATCCCCTTCGTCGGTCACTTCATCCCCGGCAATCGTCACGTTGAAGCCGCCGAGGTCTTCGTCTTTAACATTGTCGCTTGCCGTCGCTGTGTCAGCGATCTCGCCGGGCTGAGGGATCGCTGGGCCCTGCTCTCCTGGCGGTGCCTCTGCCGGGACCTCCGGCTCGGGTTCGAAGAGAATTCCCAGTTGTTGCCGTGGGTCGAAAAAAGCGACCAGGAAGAAGACGATGCTGAGCACGAGATAGGTCCGGAACGGCGGCATGAAGCGCGACCGCCGACCCCGGAGGTAGTCCAGGGTCAGCTGGCCGGGCCGGATAGCCAGGGGAATCAGGGTGCGCCAGAAGCGCGAGTCGAGTTCGAGCAGGTCGCCGAACGCCTCCCGGGTCAGTTCCCATACGCTGATAAGGCGGCTGCGGGCACGTTGGCCGCAGTGGCCGCAGTACTGCCCACTCAAGGGTGTGCCGCAGTTGAGGCAGGTATCCACGGTCAGTAAACCGCTCGCGACAACTTCGGCTTCATGGAGTATGCGGCGTGACACTTCGAAATGATCGACAAATGCCGCTTCCACAGGTGCGCGCATGTGTTTTGCAGGACCGTCGAGGTACTGATCCAGGTTATCGTCGCTGGCGAAAAAATATAGCGTGACTCTTTGCTGCCGGCCCAGCGTATCGTCACCGGCAGAGTAGCTGCGGGCACTCCTGACCCCTGGCAGCGCCAGCATCTCCTCTGTGTGGCGTGCAAGCCAGGTGTCGTAATCCGCCGCAAATTGCGGCTCTATGTGGTGTGTGACTTCGTAAACTGGCCCGGCAATTTGCAGCATTGGCTGGTCCGCTCAGGTCGTGGCTTTGCTCTTCTTCTTACCCACCTTCTTTCGGCTCGGCTTCCTCTTCGCAGTTTTGCCGTCCGCTTTTTTTCTCGCGTTTTTCTTTTTGACCGGTCTTACGCCCGCTGTCGCCGCCGGCTTGCTGACGCTATCCACAGGATCGCGGGCACTATCAGGCTGTCGGCCGATTTCGTCCGGTGCAAAATCGTCCACCGACAGCAGATGTTGTACTTTGTCGTGAAAGTCGCTGAGCTCCGCGGCTTCGCTGGCGCTGATGACTTCCGCCTTTTTGGCCTCGTCGATCTGGTACCCGAGGTACTCCGAGCGGATCAGGCCTTCGCGTCTTGCCTGCTTGAGCTTGTTCTCGAGTGGCAGAAGCTTTTCTGACAGTTGCAGCGATTGCTGCAGCAGGCCGAGCGGGCTGTTTGGTAGCAGGGCTTTGAATGCCTGTTGGCTCAGTCGCTCGCGTGCCTCGCCGGTCTCGCTGATTAGGGACACGAGTTTTTGTCCGAGTTCGTCGGACGGCGATGAATAAGTGCGGCCGCGCGGAAAGAGGATAACTCGCAGGAGGAATGCAACCGGGCGATTCGGGAAATTCCGCAGAAAACTGTGCAGTTGTTCCTGTGCATGGTACATCAGCGTCCTGACCGACCATTCGACCAGCGGAAGGTCGGTTGCCCGACGTCCCTGGTTCTCGAAATGCTTGAGGACTGCCGAGGCGAGGTACATGCAGCTCAAAACATCGCCCAGCCGGGCAGAAAGCAGTTCCTTCACTTTCAGTTTGCCACCAAGCGTAAGCATTGCGAAATCAGTGGTCAGTGCAAAGGCGGCGCTGTAGCGATTGACGTTTTGATAGAAACGGCGCGTCGGAGTGTTGAGCGGCACCTTGCTGAATTTCGCATGCGTCAGCGCGAGGAAAAAAGCGCGCGCCGCATTGCTGATGGCATAACCGATGTGGGAAAAAAGCGCGTCGTCAAATTCGGCAAGCCCACGATCAATGTCCGGGTCCTGCGCCGCCTGCAACTCCCGCAAGACATACGGATGGCAGCGTATAGCACCCTGGCCGAAGATGATCAGGCTGCGCGTCAGTATGTTGGCGCCTTCGACAGTAATCGCGATAGGCGTGGCCATATAGGGGCGACCTGCGTAATTCTTCGGCCCCATCATGATGGCTTTGCCGCCATGGACATCCATCGTGTCGTTGGCGACCTTGCGGCCCATTTCGGTGCAATGGTATTTCAGGATCGCCGATGGCACCGCCGGTTTCTCACCCTGATCGATGGCGCCGGCAGTGACCGACACCGCGGCATTCATGATGTAGGTATGGCCGGCGATGCGTGCGAGCGCTTCACCAACACCCTCGAATCTCGCGACTGGCAGATTGAACTGGCGCCTGATCCGGGTGTAGGCGCCGGCTGCATAGGCTGCCGCCTGGCCGCCGCCTGCCGCGCTCGACGGTAAG
>Ga0114931_10007898_pt1 | contig 12941 bp, 12 predicted proteins | sample 2SBtaG_FD_89579 | JGI IMG/M metagenome (GOLD analysis project Ga0114931, IMG submission 89579) | Deep subsurface microbial communities from Kolumbo volcano to uncover new lineages of life (NeLLi) - 2SBTROV14_V59a metaG | ecosystem: Environmental > Aquatic > Marine > Volcanic | place: Kolumbo... | reverse complement strand
ATACCGATCCGCGATATCGAAAAACCCCATCTGACCCATCGCCGCTTCCCTCGATCCCTCCCTCACGTCACCCCCATCTTACCCGGTCGACACCGCGGGAAGGCATTTTTAGAGGTCCCCATCAATCTTCGCCTGCGCGAAAGCCTGAAGATCGATCCGCTTATGACCGAGACCCATTTTTGACCTCAACTAGGTAACAATCACTATTTCAGTCAGAAAAATCGAAGCGAGTTGTTACTTGGGCCGATAAATTCGCCGCCTCAACCGAGACCGAAGCGCGAATGCTTCGAGAAAACATCCTACCTCAACCTGCACATCACACGCCAGCGCCACGGCACGGTGGCGTTCGCGCTTGACATCGCCGGCAAGGGGGATAGAGTAAATCCAGCATTCATTGGTCGAGAATGGGGGTTACAAAGATGATCCCACCCGACACGCCATATGACTCCGACATTCAGGTAACATGAACGACCATCAGGCCCGGCTTATAAGTTGGGCGAGCGTTCAATGAACGTTCACGAATAACCCCGCCGTTGGCAATGCCCGGCGGGGTTTCCCTTTGCCGGTCGAGGACGTACTCTCATACGCGCGCATGCGTCTACTCTGGCGCCGTCGTCACTCCCACTCGATCGTGCCGGGGGGCTTCGAGGTCACGTCGTAGACGATGCGGTTGATGCCCTTGACTTCGTTGATGATCCGCGTCGCCACCCGGTCGAGGAATTCATGCGGGAAGGCGAAGGCGTCGGCGGTCATGCCGTCGGTCGAGGTTACCGCGCGCAGGGCGCAGACGTGTTCGTAGGAGCGGGCGTCGCCCATCACGCCGACGCTGCGCACCGGCAGCAGCACGGCGAAGGCCTGCCAGATGGCGTCGTAGAGGCCGGCGGCGCGGATTTCCTCGAGATAGACGGCGTCGGCGCGGCGCAGGATCGCGAGCCGCTCGGCGCTCACCTCGCCGGGGATACGGATCGCCAGGCCGGGGCCGGGAAACGGGTGCCGGCCGACGATGCTCTCGGGTAGGCCCAAGGCGCGGCCGAGCTCGCGCGCCTCGTCCTTGAACAGCTCGCGCAAGGGTTCGACCAGCTTGAGCCGCATCCGCTCGGGCAGGCCGCCGACGTTGTGGTGCGACTTGATGGTGGCGCTGGGACCGCCCGCCGGCGAGATCGATTCGATGACGTCGGGATAGAGCGTGCCTTGGGCGAGGTGGGTTACCTCGCCGAGCCTGGTCGCCTCGTCCTCGAAGATGTCGATGAAGGTGGCGCCGATGACCTTGCGCTTGCGCTCGGGATCGCTCACCCCGGCGAGCTTGTCGAGGAACAGATCGCGGGCGTCGCGATGGACGAGGGGCATGTTGAAGCGGTCGCGGAACACCGTCACCACCTCGGTCGCCTCGCCCTCGCGCAGCAGCCCGGTATCGACGAAGACGCAGGTGAGTTGGTCGCCGATGGCCTCGTGCAGCAGGGCCGCGACCACCGACGAATCGACCCCGCCCGACAGGCCGCAGACCACCCGGCCCCGGCCGACTTGGGCGCGGACCCGTTCGATCGCCTGAGCGCGGAAGGCGGCCATGGTCCAATCGCCGCCGCAGCCGGCGACGCGGTGGACGAAATTGGCCAGCAGCTTGGCGCCTTCGGGCGTATGGACGACCTCGGGGTGGAACTGGACCCCATAGAAGCGCCGCTGGTCGTCGGCGATGGCGGCGAAGGGCGCGTTCTCGGTCTCGGCCACCGGGCGGAAGCCGGGCGGCAGCGCGACCACGCGATCGCCGTGGCTCATCCACACCTGCTCGCGGGCGCCCTTGGGCCACAGCCCCTCGAACAAGGCGCAACCGTCGCCGACGACGATGAAGGCGCGCCCGAACTCGCGGTGATCGGCGGGTTCGACCTCGCCGCCGAGCTGGGCGCACATGACCTGCTCGCCATAGCAGATGCCGAGCACCGGCACGCCGAGCGAAAACACCGCGTCGGGCGCGCGCGGGGTCGTCGCCTCGGTGACCGAGGCCGGCCCGCCCGACAGGACGATCGCCCGGGGCGCGAAGGCCTCGATCTCGGCGTCGGCGATATTAAACGGCCTGATCTCGCAATAGACCCCGGCCTCGCGGACGCGCCGGGCGATGAGTTGGGTGGTCTGCGCCCCAAAATCGAGGATTAGAACGCGATCACGCACTGCGGCGAAGCCCACCCGGGGTGATGGCCGGATGATCCTTCTCGGGGATCGCCGCCTTGTCGTCAATCATTATGGCTGCCTTACTCGTCTTCGGCTCGATCGAGTATGTCGAGCATTTCATGCGAAACGTCGTCGCGACTAAACTTGGCAACCTCCGTCGGGCTGTGAACGAAGGCGATGATATCGGCCAGGTCCTGACCGGTCAGCTCGATCTGGGCGCCGAGCTCATCTTCCTGCATGGCGATCATCGCCTCGGCCCCGCGCCACATCTTGGCGACGAAAGCGAACGGGTTCATCGGTCCCATGCGCGACATGTCGAGCGACGGCGCATCCCCGCCGCCGACGCCGTTGATCCGGTGACAGATGACGCAACCCTTGGCGCCAAAAACCTTGCGCCCTCGCGCCGGGTTCATCAACGGCATCAGAAGGCCGGTGCGCATGGTCGACATGTCCGTCTCGTCCATGTTCATCATGCCCTGACCACCGGTCATGTCATGACTGGCGCCATTCTTGTGGCTGGCCTGGGCCGAGGGAGCGGAAAGCGCGATCGCGCCGGCGATCAAGATGGTCGCGGCGACGGTAAGTGATCTCATCGATATAACTCCATTCTGGATCGTATGACGACCTCGACGGCGGATCGGCGAAGCCGTGGCATCGGCGTCGTCGCCGTCATTTACGTACCCGGGCGATAATTTGGCGCCTCGCGGGTCACGGTGATGTCGTGGACGTGGCTTTCGCGCAGTCCCGCCGTGGTGGTGCGAACGAAGCGGCAGTTTTGTTGCATGGCGGCGATGGTGGCGTTGCCGGTGTAGCCCATGCTGGCGCGAAGCCCGCCGACGAGCTGATGGATGACGTTGCCGACCGGCCCGCGATAGGGCACCCGCCCCTCGACCCCCTCGGGCACCAGCTTGAGGGAGTCAGAGATATCCTGCTGGAAGTAGCGGTCGGCCGAGCCCCGGGCCATGGCCCCGATCGAGCCCATGCCGCGATAGGACTTGTACGAGCGCCCTTGGAAGAGGAACACCTCGCCGGGGCTTTCGTCGGTGCCGGCGAACAGCGAGCCGATCATCACGCAATCGGCGCCGGCGGCGATCGCCTTGGCGACGTCGCCCGAATATTTGATGCCGCCGTCGCTGATCACCGCCACCCCGGCGTCGCGGCAGACGGCGACCACGTCGTGGACGGCGGTGAGCTGCGGCACGCCGACGCCCGCGACCATGCGCGTGGTGCAGATCGTCCCCGGCCCGATGCCGACCTTGACCGCGTCGGCGCCGGCGGCGATCAGGGCCTTGGCGCCGGCCGCGGTGGCGATGTTGCCGGCCACGAGCTGGGTCGCGTTGGAGAGCGTCTTGACCCGCCGCACGGTCTCGATCACGCCCCGCGAATGGCCGTGCGCGGTATCGACAACCAAAAGATCGCAGCCGGCCTCGATCAGGGCTTGGGCACGGTCCACGCCATCGTCGCCGACGCCGACCGCGGCGGCGACCCGCAAGCGCCCCTTGGCGTCCTTGCAGGCGTTCGGGAAGCGTCGCGATTTTTCGATATCCTTAACCGTGATCAGGCCGATGCAGCGATAGGCGTCGTCGACCACCAGCAGTTTTTCGATGCGGTGGCGATGGAGGTGCTGCTTGGCCTCCTCGGTATCGACGTCGCCCGAGACCGTGACCAGCCCTTCCTTGGTCATCAGCTCGCGCACCGGCTGGCGCGGATCGGTGGCGAAACGAACGTCGCGATTGGTGATGATGCCGACCAGGCGACGATCGTCGGCGACCACCGGAATACCGGAGATGCCATAATCCGCCATCAGATGGAGGGCGTCGGCGAGCGGCTGCTCGGGGCCGATGGTGACCGGATCGACCACCATCCCGGCCTCGAACTTCTTGACCTTGCGCACCTCGTCGGCCTGTTCGGCGATGCTCAAATTCTTGTGGACGCAGCCGATCCCGCCGGATTGGGCCAGGGCGATCGCCAGCCGCCCCTCGGTGACGGTATCCATGGCCGCCGAGATCAGAGGGATGCCGAGCTCGATGTCGCGGGTGATGCGGGCCGTGGTGTCGGCCCGCGCCGGCAGGACATCGGACTCGGCGGGGACGAGAAGGACATCGTCGAAAGCCAGCGCTTCGCGGAGGTTCATGCCAATCCTTAAGCCTTGATTGGCGCCGGATCATACACGAAATTGTCGGCCCGCCAAGGGCGATCAGTCACCCTTGCGCGGACCGCGAAAGCCGCTGGCGACGAGATAGGTCTCGGCCGACGCCGCTCGGCTCGCCTTGGGCTTGGCATGGCGGACGACGGCGAAGCGACGCTTGATCTCGGCCAGCAGCACGGCCTCGGCGCCGCCCTGAAAGACCTTGCAGACGAAGACGCCGCCGGGCGCCAGGACATCGGCCGCGACGTCGAGCGCCGCCTCGCACAGCGCGATCACCCGCAAATGGTCGGTGGCGGCGTGACCGGTCGCCGGCGCGGCCATGTCGCTCAAGACCACGTCGGCCGAGCCGCCCAGCGCCGCGCGCACCCGCGCTAAAGACTCGGGGTGGCGAATGTCGCCCTCTATCATGGTCACGCCGGGCAGCGGGTCGATCGGCTGGAGATCGAGCGCGATCACCACGCCGCCACCCGCCTCGCCGGCGGCGACGCGGCCGGCCGCGACCTGCGACCAGCCCCCCGGCGCGGCGCCGAGATCGATCACCCGCCGGCCCCGGGTCAAAACATGGAAGCGGTCGTCGAGCTCGATCAGCTTGAACGCCGCCCGCGAGCGCCAGTTGCCGGCCCGGGCGGCGGCGACGTAAGGGTCGTTGAGCTGGCGTTCGAGCCAGCGCCGCGACGACGGCTTGCGCCCCTTGCCCGGCCGCAGGCGTACCCGCGACCGCCGCGCGCCCGATCCACCTGCCCCCGGTCGCGCCATCAGCCCCAATCCATCCTCACCGTTGCCCCAATCCTGGCGCGATGGCGTCGACGAGTACGCCGCCGAAGCCCATCATGTTCATCAGAATGCCCTCGCGCAGACCGCGATCGGCGACCCGCAAGCCGCCCACCGGCCAGGTTCGGTGAATGGCGTCGAGGATAGCGCAACCGGCGAGCACCGCCTCGGCCCGCTCGGGTCCGATCGAGGGGATCGCCGCGCGGGCCGCGATATCGAGCCCCAGCAGGCGGTCTATCACCAGCTCGACATCGTCGAAGTCCAGGCACAGACCATCGACCTTGGTCCGGTCGTAGCGCGGCAGATCGAGATGAACGCCGGCGAGCGTGGTCACCGTGCCCGAGGTGCCGAGCAACTGCACGCCGCCCTCGGCGATCACGGGCGCCAGACGGTGGCGGGCCTCGAACGGCGCCAGCAAGCCTCGGACATGGGCCACCATGGCTTCGTAAGTAGCGCGCCCGACAAGATCGTCGCCCTGACGTTCGGTCAGTGTCGTGACGCCACAGGAGAGCGAGGTCGAGGCCGTTATCCGGTAGGGCGGACCGGCGCGGCAATCGAGCCAGGCCAGTTCGGTCGAGCCGCCGCCGATGTCGAATACCAATGCCCGGCGCGCCGTCGGATCGAGCAGCGGCAAACAGCCGACCAACGCCAGCCGCGCCTCTTCCTCGCCGTTGATGGTTTCGAGGCGAAGCCCGGTCGCGGCCTCGATGCGATCGAAAAAGGCGGCGCTGTTGGCGGCCCGGCGGCAAGCCTCGGTCGCCACGCCGCGCAGACGCTCGACGCCATGTCGCGCCGCCTTGCGCGCGCAGACCGCGAGCGCCGCGATGGTCCGCGCCATGGCGACTTCGGACAAGGCGTCGCCGTCGGCCAATGTCTCGCCCAGACGAACGATCCGCGAAAAGGCATCGACGACATGGAACCCATCCGCCACCGATCGCGCGATCAACATGCGACAATTGTTGGTGCCAAGGTCGATGGCGGCGTAGAGAGGGTCTCGCCGCGCGCGACGCCCGCGCCCCGTGTTGCCGGATTTCATTACCATGGATGGCGCCCGAACCGTGACCCAAACCGTTCATCGTCCCCATCCCCCTTGATCCATCTCTATAGCAGACGCCGGGCCGGGTTGACACGGCTGGCACGCTGTCACTAGGTTCACGTTTTCCGGCGCTCCGGCCATGGCTCGGCCTTTGGTCGGTGGTGGGGGATAGTTTAACGGTAGAACTCTCGGCTCTGACCCGAGCAGTCCTGGTTCGAATCCAGGTCCCCCAGCCAACCTCGCGCCGCCGCCCCCTCGCTCATGGCGTGGCGATCACCTTGATATCCGGCGTCGCGCCCGTGGCGAGCCCCTCGAAGGCGCGCGGTATGTCATCCAGCGACACGGGCTTGGAGAGTATGCGTTCAAGACGGTGTTCAAGGGGTTTCAGCAAAGCCAGCGCGTCGCGTTGTTCGTCGACGAACACCGAACTGCCGATCAAATCGATCTCGCCTTCGACGACGCGATTGAGGTCGAGACCGACCCGGTCCGCGAAAATCCCGACCATGACGAGACGGCTTCCAGGGCAGAGATGGTCGAGCAAGGGCGCGACCACGGCGCCGCTGCCGGTCGCGTCGATGGCGATGACCGGCGCCGCGCCGACGATCCGGTCGAGGTCATCGATCGTCGCCGGCCCGGCGCCGCTGATCTCGGCGATCAGATCGCGCCGTCGCCGGTCGCGCTCGATCAGGAAAAGATCGTCATGGCCGAGATGCGACAGGACGATGCACAGAAGCCCGCCGATGGCCCCCGCTCCCGCCACGACGACGCGGCAATCCTCGCTCGGCAAGGCCGCGCGTCGGATGACGTGCAGGGCGACGCCCAGCGGTTCGCTCAAGGCCGCGATTTCGGGGCTGACATCATCGGGGTAGGCCATGACCCTGTCCGCGGGCAGGGTGACATAGTCGGCGAAGCCACCATCGCGCACCTCGCCGAGATAGCCCATGCGGAGACAGATGTTCGGCCGTCCCCTCAGGCAGGTCGCGCAGGAACCGCAGGGCACGCGAGAATCCGCGACGACCTTATCGCCCACCCGCGCGCGCGGCGCGCCCCGTCCGACCGCGACGATCTCGCCGGCCAATTCGTGACCGGGCGTCACCGGCAGACGGGACATCCACATGCCGGTTTTGTAATTGTGCAAATCCGAGCCGCATATACCGACCGCCCGTACCTTGACCGTGACGCAATCGGCGGCGGGCGGCGCCGGGTCGGCGACCGTCTCGGTCCGTAAATCCCGCACGCCATGAAGTTTCACCGCCTTCATGCTTTCATCTCATCGGGTCGGATGGATCGTCGGTTGGCGTCGGGCATGATATCCATTCAACGCGCTGTCTAAACCCTGTATATCACGTCCCGTCGATCTTGTTGGGATCGAGGGCCAGGGCCATGTCGTCGGGGTCGAATTTCGCGATCCGATCACTTTCGTTCACAAAACCGTGATTGGCGATCGCCACGTCCAGGGATCAGGATAAGCCCAACGGACGGGCGGAGGCGGTGAACGACCGCTCCAACGCCGTCGGCGCCCGTTCGGCATCCAAAATCAAGTTTCGGACTGGCGCGATCATCGTCGTCGCCTTATGTCATTGCTCCGCCACATCGGCGGGGCGACGCATGGGCAAGAGGGGGCGTCCCGCCATGACACGATATCTATTGATTCAATCGCGCGACCCGTTCGACAGCGGCGAGGTCGCCAATCAGTACGCGATCACCGAAGGTCTCGCCGACGACGGCGGCCGGGTGACCCTGTTCCTGGTCCAAAACGGCGTACTTCCGGCGCGACCTTGCGCGGCGTCGGCGCCCTTGTCGGCGCTCGCCGCCAAGGGGGTCGAGGTCCTGGCCGATGTCTTTTCGCTGCGCGAACGCGGGATCGCCGCCGACCGCCTGGCCGAGGGCGTCAAGCCGGCGCCGCTAGAGGTGGTGATCGACCGCCTCGCCGCCGGCGACAAGGTCATCTGGCATTAGGGAGGACGACATGGCCGAGAAAATGACACTCACCTTCACGCTGATGGACCCGCCCTACGAGACCGCGCGCACGACCACCGCGCTCCGGCTGATCGATATCGCCGTGAAGCGCGGTCACGACGTCAACGTGTTCGCTTACGAGGGCGCGGTCTGCCTGCCCTTCGCGCTGCAAAAGCCGCACCCCAACGCGGTCCACGGCCGCGACGTCGCGGAGGAGGACCACCCGCTGCCGCGCGAGTGGGTGGCTGCGCTGATGGCGGCCGCCGCGCGCAACGGCGGCAGGCTCGATTGGGTCAATTGCGGTCTCTGCGTCGACGAGCGCGGCGTCGGCGAGACCATCGACGGCATCCGTCGCGGCACGCCCGGCGATTTCTGGAAAATGGCCACGGGGTCCGACAACACCCTGGTCATCGCGACCGAATAGGGAGGCGATCGATGAAAGCGCTCAACGTCATCCAATCGGCCTATCGCGGCACCTTGGAGGAGCAGGACGACACCATCGTCTGGATCACTCACGCCATGCGCGGCGCCGGCGCCGATATCGACGTGCTGCTGTGCGGCAACGCGGTCAATTACGCGGTCAAGGGGCAGGACGCCTCGGGCCTCTCCTTCGGCGACCGGCGCCAGAAGCACGCGCCGCGGATCGCCGAGGACATCGCCGCCCTGCCGGCCAAGGGGGTCGCCGTCCATATCGTCGCCGACGATCTCGTCCAGCGCGGACTCGCGGCCGCCGACCTGATCGACGGCCCGCGAACCGTCGCACGCGCCGACATACCCGCGCTCTACGAGCGCTACGACCAAGTCTGGCACTGGTAGCGATCGCCGTCGAAGATTTTGTCGACACGACGCCAAGGCGACGGCGCACCATAACGCTCGCCGCTACGTCCTAGAGAAGGGCCGTGTCGTTCGGGGTGATGGCGCTCACTCGATCCGTCGCGCGCGATCGAGCGCCAGCACCGGCTATTTCGGATGCGTAGGCGGCGGGTTGATCCCGCCGCCCGCACCATCCAGGCGCTTTATTCCGCCTTGAGATCGGTCGCCGCGGGACGCCCCCGTTCGGTCGTGACCTCGAAGCTGATCGTCTGTCCTTCGGTCAGGGTATGCAAACCAGCACGCTCGACCGCGCTGATATGCACGAACACATCCTTTGAGCCGTCGCTCGGCTGGATAAAGCCGAAACCCTTGGTGGGGTTAAACCATTTTACGGTACCGGTTGCCACGCTGGCCTCCATCTTGAGCAGCAGAATTCCGCACGCGCATGCCGCGCGGGCGTCGTCAATCGAAGCTTTCGGGGGTCATTGGTCTAGCGCCTGTTGGCGGGTTCGCAAGCCTTGCCAAAGCTGCAATTGCGCCCGGCAAAGTGGCGGGATCGTTCTTCCCTGTCAAGTCGCGCCGCGCATGCCTATTCAAAAAGGTCGAGCCTGATGGCGGCGATGCGATCGACCTCGGCCAGGGCGGTGGCGACCTCGTCCGCCGGGTCGTTGGTCAGCCGGCGTTCGAAAATAGTCAGAATTTCCGCTCTGCTCCGGCCCTTCACGGCGATGATGAACGGAAAGCCGAAGCGCGCGCGATAGGCCGTGTTGAGGGCCTGGAAGCGGGCCAGTTCCCGGTTCGTGCAGGCGTCGAGCCCGGCTCCGGCCTGTTCGGCCCGGGAATGGGCGCCGAGAGACCCCGCCCGCGCGGCCGAAACACCGAGTTCGGGGTGGGCGCGCAATAGCGCCAGCCGGCGCGCGCGCTCCGCCGCCGCGACCGCCGCCGAGAGCGCCGCGTAGAGGCCGGCGGCCGTATCCTCGGCCGGCCCCAGCCCTTTGTCCCAGGCCGCCTCGGCGACCCAGGGCGAGTCTTCGTAAATGGACCCGTAAGTGGTCACGAAAGCGGCCCGGCTCATGGTCCTGGGCGGCGGCGACAAGGTCGCGGGGTGGATCGAATGTTGTCCGTTTTCATCCATCGTGTGACTATAGCAAGCCATGAACAAACGCGACGCCACGCTTTTCACCGATCCGCCGTCGGGATCCCGGACGGAAACGCCATGGGCCGGCTGACGACCCATGTCCTTGACCTCGCCCACGGCTGTCCGGGGGCGGGCATCAGGATCGCGCTCTACCGCGCCGACGAGCGGGCCCCCATCGTCGAGCGGGTGACCGACGCCGACGGCCGCTGCGACGGTCCGCTGCTCGCGGGCGCGGCCATGCATGCCGGCGCCTACCGGCTGGTCTTTCACGTCGGCGACTATTTCGCGGCCCGGGGCGTCGCCCTGCCCGAGCCCCGCTTTCTCGACCGCGTCGGTCTCGATTTCGGCATCGCCGACACAAGCGCGCATTATCACGTGCCGCTGCTGGTCTCGCCCTACGGCTACACGACCTATCGCGGAAGCTGACCGTGAGCCGAAGCGACAGGCCCGATACGCGCGGCGATATCCGCTTTTTGCTTGGGCACCGGCCGCGGCGCGTCGCCGGCTGCGATCCGACCCTGACGGTGCTCGACTATCTGCGTCTCGACGCCGGCCTGCGCGGCACCAAGGAGGGCTGCAACGAAGGCGATTGCGGCGCCTGCACCGTGGTCGTGGCCGAGCCCGACGGCGAGCGGTTGCGCTACCGGGCGATCAATGCCTGCATCCATTTGCTGGCGATGATCGACGGCAAGCAACTGATCACAGTAGAGGATCTGACGGCGGCCGACGGCGGCCCGCATCCGGTCCAAAAGGCGATGGTCGCGAGCCATGGCTCGCAATGCGGCTTCTGCACGCCGGGTTTCGTGATGGCGCTGTTCGCGCTCTATCACACGACGCCTCGCCCCGACCGCGCCGCCATCGACGAGGCCCTGGCCGGGAACCTCTGCCGCTGCACCGGCTATGGCCCGATCATCGCCGCCGCCCGCCGGATGGCCGACGAGGGCGACCGAGACGACTTCTCCGCCCGAGAGACGGAAACCCTGGCCGCCCTGGCTGATTTGCGCGACGACCGGCCGCTGGCCCTGGAGCATGGCGGGCGGCATTGGTTCGCGCCGCGCGACACCGATGCCCTCGCGGCCCTGGCCCTGGCCCACCCCGACGCGACCCTGATGGCCGGCGCCACCGACGCCGCCTTGTGGCTGACCAAGGGCTTGCGCGTGCTCGAAACGGTCATCCACCTCGGCGCGGTTCGCGATCTCGCCCATATCCGCGTCGCCGACGGCTGGATCGAGATCGGCGCCACCGCGACCTATGCGGACATCGAGCCGGTCATCGCCGCCCATTACCCCGATTTCGGCGCGCTGATCCGCCGCCTGGGCTCGGCGCAGATCCGCAACGCCGCGACGCTCGGCGGCAACGTCGCCAACGGCTCGCCGATCGGCGACGGGCCGCCGGCGCTGATCGCCCTGGGCGCGCGGCTGGTGCTGCGGCGGGATAACGCGCGCCGGACCATCGCCATCGAGGATTTTTTTATCGCCTATGGCCGCCAGGACCGCGCCCCCGGCGAGTTCGTCGAGGCGATCCGCCTGCCGCTGCCGGCACGGGGCACGCAATTTCATTGCTACAAGGTCTCCAAGCGCTTCGACCAGGACATCACCGCCGTCCTCGGCGCCTTCGCCCTGACGCTCGACGGCGATCGCGTCGCCGATATCCGCGTCGCTTACGGCGGCATGGCCGAAACCCCGCGCCGGGCGCCGGCCTGCGAGGCGGCGCTGCGCGGCCGGCCGTGGACAACGGCGACCGTTGAAGCCGCCGTCCAAGAACTCGCGCGCGACTTCGCGCCGATCGACGACATGCGCGCCAGCGCCGCCTATCGCGCCCTGGTGGCCGGCAACCTCCTGACCCGTTTCCATCTCGAAACCAGCGACGCGGGGGTTGAGACGCGGCTCCCTGGGACCGGCACCGATGGCTGATCACGCGCCCGATAAGATCGCCGGCGGCGCGCATGCCGCCCAGGCCCACGACAGCGCCCTGAAGCATGTCAGCGGGGCGGCGCTCTATATCGACGACCTCCCCGAGCCGTCCGGGCTGGCGCATGTCTACGTCGCCGGGGCGGAGCATGCCCGCGCCCGCGTCCGCGCCCTCGATCTGGCGGCGGTCAAGGCCGCGCCCGGCGTGATCGCGGTGCTGACCGCGGCCGACGTTCCCGGCGTCAACGACATCGGCCCGGTCAAGCCCGACGAGCCGCTGTTCGTCACGGACCGGGTCGATTTTCACGGCCAGGTTCTGTTCGCGGTGATCGGCGAAAGCCGCGACGCGGCGCGCCGGGCGGCGCGGCTGGGGAAGGTCGACTACGAGCCCCTGCCCCCGGTCCTCGACGCCGCCGAGGCCCAGGCCGGCGGCCGCGTCGTCGACGACAGCCATGTCATGACCCGGGGCGACGCCGATGCCGCTCTCGTCCGCGCGCCGCATCGGCTCAAGGGGCGGATCGCGATCGGCGGCCAGGACCATTTCTATCTGGAGGGCCAGGTCTCGATGGCCCTGCCGCAAGAAGACGGCGACATGCTGATCCACTGCTCGACCCAGCACCCCAGCGAGGTCCAGCACGCCGTCGCCCGGGTGCTCGGCCACGCCGACAACGCGGTCACGGTCGAGGTGCGGCGCCTCGGCGGCGGCTTCGGCGGCAAGGAGACCCAGGCCGCGCAATGGGCGGCGATCGCGGCCCTGGCGGCGCGGGCCACCGGGCGCGCGGCCAAGATCAGGCTCGACCGCGACGACGACATGATCATGACCGGCAAGCGCCATGATTTCATCGCCGAATACGACGTGGGCTTTGCCGACGACGGACGCATTACCGGCATCGATATCGCGCTGACCGCGCGCTGCGGTTTTTCGGCCGACCTCTCAGGCGCCATCTGCGACCGCGCCATGTTCCACGCCGACAACGGCTATTACCTGGAAAACGTCCGCGT
>Ga0114931_10007897_pt1 | contig 12942 bp, 9 predicted proteins | sample 2SBtaG_FD_89579 | JGI IMG/M metagenome (GOLD analysis project Ga0114931, IMG submission 89579) | Deep subsurface microbial communities from Kolumbo volcano to uncover new lineages of life (NeLLi) - 2SBTROV14_V59a metaG | ecosystem: Environmental > Aquatic > Marine > Volcanic | place: Kolumbo... | reverse complement strand
CATTTTTCAGGTCGTGGATCAGTTGTTTGAGATCCTCGATGGAATAGATGTCGTGATGCGGTGGCGGACTGATGAGCCCTACGCCGGGCGTCGAGTGACGAATGCGGGCAATTTTCGCGTCGACCTTGCGGCCTGGCAGCTCTCCGCCCTCCCCCGGCTTGGCTCCCTGCGAGATTTTGATCTGCAGTTCGTCGGCATTGGTAAGATACCAAATCGTGACGCCAAACCGGCCGGAGGCGACCTGCTTGATCGCCGATCGCTTGGAATCACCGCTGGGCAGCGGATTGAAACGTTCGGGGTCTTCGCCCCCTTCGCCGGTATTGCTTTTGCCGCCTAATCGGTTCATGGCAATCGCTAGCGATTCGTGAGCCTCGGCAGAGATCGAACCGAAAGACATCGCCCCGGTGCAAAACCGCTTGACGATTTCTTTGGTCGATTGCACCTCTTCAATCGGTATTGGACCATCGTTCGTCCCCGGCTTGAAAGTCAGCAAGCCGCGCAACTGGCAACGAGTTTGCGCATCGTGGTTGATGTGGTCGGCGAATTGCTGATAGGCTTCGCGGTCGTCGGAGCGGGCGGCGACTTGAATGTCGGCGATCGATTGGGGATCCCACATGTGCCGTTCGCCCTCGGCCCGCCAATGGAATTCTCCCGGGTTGGGAAGTACAGGTAGCTGGGCACTTTGTTGCTCGGGATAACCGAGTGCATGTCGACGTAGAGATTCTTCGGCTAGAACGTCGAAATCGACTCCCTGAATACGGCTGGCAGTGCCGACAAAGCAGCGGTTGATGATTTCGTCGCGGAGGCCGATCGCTTCGAAAATTTGGGCTCCCTTATAACTTTGCAGTGTGGAAATACCGATCTTGGCCATGACTTTGAGCATGCCTTTGGCCACGCCGGTGCGATATTTTTTTACCAGCTCATGATCTTCTGCGGTAACCGGATCGTAAACTTCGCCATCGGCGACCGTATCGACGGCCGGATGGGCGAGTCCTTCGCCCGATTCTTCGCCGCTGACCGATGCCTCGCCCGAATCGAGTAGCCCATCGCGGCGTGCTTGCCAGAGCGCCTCGAAGGCGAGGTAAGGATTGATTGCGTCGGCCCCGTAGCCAATCAGTAGGCAATGGTGATGGACTTCGCGGGCTTCGCCGGTCTCGACCAAGATGCCAATGCGGGTTCGTTTGGTTTGTTTGACCAAATGATGGTGGACTGCCCCGGTGGTGAGCAGTGAGCTAATCGGCACTCGGTCGGCTGATATTTTGCGATCGGAGAGCACGAGGATCGAATAGCCCTGGTCGACGGCAGCTTCTGCTTCGGCACAAACGCGATCGATGGCTTTGGGCAGTCCGGCTTTGCCTTCGCTACGGGGCCAAGTGGTGTCGATGATCTTGGTTTTCCAGCCGCGTCCTTTCTGAGTGTTGTCGGCGATGTGCTTCATCGCAGCGAGTTGCTCGTTGGAAAGAATCGGGTGCGGCACTCGCAGCCGGTGCGCATGTGGTTCGGTCGTTTCGAGCAAGTTTTGCTCGGGGCCGATATAGCACTCCAGCGACATGATCACTTCTTCGCGGATCGAGTCGATTGCCGGGTTGGTTACCTGGGCGAACAACTGGCGGAAGTAGTCTGACAGCATACGCGGCTTGTCGCTCAGGCAGGCTAAACACGAATCGTTGCCCATCGAGCCGATGGGATCTTTTTCTACTTTGATCAGCGGCAGCAGCATGAATTTCATTGTCTCGACGGTAAATCCAAACGCCTGCATCCGCTCGACCAGGGTTTTACTCTCGAAGCCGTGGGGCTCCTTGTTGGGGTGCAATTCGTTGAGAGCGATCCGCTGCTTCTTGATCCAATCTCCGTAAGGATGGCGAGCGGCGAAATCGCTTTTGAGTTCTTCGTCGGGTATGAGCCGTCCTGCTTCAAAATCGACGAGGAACATACGCCCCGGCTGTAGACGGCCTTTTGCCTTCACGTTGTCGGGCTCGACGGTCGGCAAGACGCCGACCTCGCTGGCCATAATCACTCGGTCGTCATGCGTGATGTAGTAACGCGATGGCCGCAGGCCGTTACGGTCGAGCACGGCACCGATGTATTTGCCGTCGGTAAAGGCGATCGAAGCCGGCCCATCCCAGGGCTCCATCAGGCAAGAGTTGTACTCGTAGAACGCGCGTTTTTCTTCCGACATTTGTTCATGATTTTGCCAAGCCTCGGGAACCATCATCATGACCGATTCTTGGAGCGTGCGGCCGTTCATCAACAAAAATTCTAAGACGTTGTCGAACGTACCCGAATCGCTGCAGTCGGGCTCGACAATGGGGAAAAGTTTGGGAAGGTCTTTGCCAAAGAGGTCGCTGCTGATCATTCCCTCGCGAGCATGCATCCAGTTGACATTGCCGCGAAGTGTGTTGATTTCGCCGTTGTGGCTCATGAACCGGCAGGGCTGCGCGCGATCCCACGAGGGGAACGTATTGGTCGAAAATCGCGAATGCACCATCGCCAGGTGGCTGGTGTAATCGGGGTCGGAGAGGTCGGGGAAATAGTTGAACAGTTGATCGGTGGTAAGCATCCCCTTGTAGATGATGACTTTGGTGGACAGCGAGCAGACGTAGAACATTTTTGATTGGGTGAGCGAATCGTCGGTTCGTAAGCGATGGCTGGCCTGTTTGCGGATTAGGTAGAGTTGCCGTTCGAAGTGGTTTGCGTCTGTTGCTGCCCTGCCTGCTGCTGCCGCGCCTGCTGGGGCCCCGCCCGCTGAAGCGGGCTCGCCGGTGGCGATGATTAGTTGTTCGATGTGGGGCTCGGCCGCTTCAGCGGTGGGGCCGATGTTTGATTTCTTTTTGTCGGTGGGGACGGGCCTCCAACCTACGAGCTGCTGTCCATGGGTGCTGATAAGTTGCTCGATGACGGCCTTGCACTGGTCTCGCTCAGCTTTGATTTGGGGAAAAAACACATTGCCTGCGGCAAAGCGGCCTGGCTCTGGCAGCTCAACGCCCAAGTCTGCCGGGACGACTTTTTGTAAAAACTCGTGTGGCAGGGCCGTAAGAATTCCAGCTCCGTCGCCCGTGTTTGCTTCGCAGCCGCAGGCTCCCCGGTGGTCCATGTTGCGCAGCACCTCTTCGGCGTCGAGCAGAATCTGGTGGCTCCGTTGGCCCTTGATATGCGCGACAAACCCTACGCCGCACGAATCATGTTCATTGGCAGGGTCGTAGAGTCCTTGCTTGGCGGGTAAGTGGATTAGTTGGTTGGTATTTTTCATCGCAATTTTCCAATTCAATCTGACACCCAGAGTTAGCTATTTGCTTCTAGATAACATGTCATTGGGTAAGTAATTTTTTCTTGTTTGACTGGCCGTTGATTTTTTTGCCATTGGGACTCTCATGGCGATGGTCGTTGCTGTTAAATTCGGCGTCGCTCCGCAAGAGTTGAATAAACTGTTGTCCGATCTTCCCAAACTCGCGATCGCGGCGATGGATAATGCCTAGCGGACGTTGCAAATTTTCATCTAGGCGTATCATTGCTAAAGTCTGCGAGGCCAGTTCACTGGAGATGGTCGGTTTGGGCAAAATGCTGAGCCCTTCGTTGGCCTCGATGGCACGCTTCATTGTTTCCACGGTATCGAATTCTTGGGCGATGTTTACCTCGACCTTGGCAACGATCAATGCACGATCAATCTCGGCACGAATTCGCAATCCTGCTTCGAAGGCGACGAACGACTCTCCTGCCAGATCGTCGAGCGACACGACTTGCCGCGTGGCCAAACGGTGCTCAGGATGGCAAACCACTACCAACGTTTCGTTCCGCCAAGCCGTCGAGTCTAGCGCACGCGTTTCCTGGGGGTAACTCACCAAACCGAAATCGACTTCGCCATTCTCGACCACTTCGTAGACACGATCGGGATGCAGATATTCCAATCGCACTTGCGCGTTAGGATACTTGGCCGAAAACTGCCGCATGAAGGCGCTCATGTGTGCCAAGCCGACCGAGTAGATCGAAGCGACCAACAATCGGCGCGAGGTTTCGTCGTGCAGCGTGCGGACTTCTTCTTTGAGCTGGGCGTACTGGCTCACCAGTTGTAGGCTGCCCTCGAAGTAGCGTTCGCCTTCAGGAGTCAGTACAAACGGACGCTTCGAGCGATCCAGTAGTTGCACCCCCAATTGTTCTTCTAGCTGGTGAACTACCTGACTGGCGCTCGACTGCGAAATACCATTGTCTTGGGCGGCGCGCGAGAAGCTACGCCGGCGGACGATGTCGCAGAATATTTTGAGAGATTTCAGTTGCATAGTTATCACATCTCGTCCAGCGGCGGTAGCGCGCACGCTCCACGGCTTTCACGACCACGTTTTCGGTACAGGCGCACCGGCCAAAACTCGTACCTAGCTATTGCTGCCGCTGCCGAAAGGCAACTGCAGAAGGGTCTCTTTGTTCGAAACTGCAGGCACGAACCCGAATTTGCTAATAAGTACCCGAGCCAACACGAAAATGGCGGATGTCGGACGCTTTTCAGAGATCGCCTTACATGGAAGTAGCCGTCGCCTAATGAAAATTCCGCTGCCCGACGTGAATCCCCAGTTGCAGGATCTAGTATTGGGCTTCAAAATGCCAGGTGCCGACAGAATCGAAAATCAGAATACTAAGATACCGGGCCGGTTGGGGGCTTGTCAAGTTACTCTCGCATAAACCTCTGAAAGCTCGATCGTCGCTTGCAGGGCAGGCAGCTCGATGCGGGTCTCCAAACCCGTCGCTTCGGTAAGCAACCAGTGTTCGTTGTCCTGTCGGGCATAATGCTCGAGGTGCGGCTCCTCCTGAGAAACCAGCAGATATTCCTGTAGCGAGGGAAGCTGGCGGTAGTGGCTCGATTTCTTGCCTCGGTCATATTTTTCGGTCGACTCGGAGAGGACTTCAATCAGCAAAGTTGGATTGAGAAGCGTGTCGCCATGCTCGTCCTCAAATTGAGGTTCGTCGCACACCACGACCACGTCGGGGTAAGTGTAGAGCCCTGTCCGGTCGACTTTTACCCGCATGTCGCTGGGATAAACCTCGCATGGGCCTTTGCGTAGCTGCTCACGTAGTTCGCCGACAAGATTACCGACGATAAGATTGTGTGCCCGGCTAGCACCGGCCATGGCGAAGATTTCACCATCGAAATACTCGCCTTTGATCTCGGCAGAGCGTTCGAGAGTCAGGTATTCAGCGGGCGTTAATCGAGGGGTGGGCTGGGTAGACATGTCCTCATTCTACCATTTCCGTTACCTTTCCGGCAACTTTTCAAAATCGTATGCATGTCCTCGGTCGCGGAGCACGGTGGCTTTGATGATCTTATCGGGCTGGATAGGATCGCCCGGGTTGATACGCTTGATCGAGGAGGCTACGTCGATGCCCTCGATCACTCGGCCGAAAACCGTGTGCCGGCCATCGAGATAACTCGTCGAAACAAAGGTGAGAAAGAACTGGGAGCCGCCCGTATCGCGACCGGCGTGGGCCATGCTCAGGCTGCCACGAAAGTGTTTGCGATAGCCTGGTTGGTGGCATTCGCAACGAATTGAGTATCCAGGCCCGCCGCTACCGGTGCCAGTGGGGTCGCCGCCTTGGGCCATGAACGAAGGCAACACGCGATGGAAGACAATGCCATTGTAGAATCCTTTTTTCACCAACGTGATAAAATTCGCGACAGCCTGGGGTGCTTCGTTTTCAAACAATTCGATGACGAAATCGCCTCGGGAAGTCTGAAACTTGACGCGGGGGAGGTCATCAGCCTCGGCTTCGGCGGCGCGGATTTTTTTCTCTTTCTCCCAGTCCTTCTGGTGGGCGTCGAGAGTCTCGATCGACTTTTGAGCCAAATCCCAGATGCGGGTCCGAGGATCGTTGGGGCCACTGCTAGGTGGCGGTCCGCTTAACAATCCCGCGTCGTGTGCCGAGTTGAAATATGTTCTCGCCAAGTCATAGTCGTTGGTTTGGTAAGCACACACCCCGCCCCAGAGCCAAAGGATCGGCGACTCCTTGCCTGCACCAGCATCGAGCATCGAGCGGATAATCGGTAGAGCTTTTTCATATTGGTCGCCGCCGTCACCATTGGCATCGCCGGCCACGTAAAAGCCCGCGATCGCCACCAGGGTTTTGTTGACTAGCGGGTAGCTCTTTGGATCAGCCCGATAAACATCGAGACCCGCAGCGACGATTTGGCCCACCAATTTCTCCGACTCGCTACGGAGCTTCTGGATTTCTTCATTTATCGGGCCTTTTTCGCTCGGTTGGCTGGTGGCCAATAGCTGATGCTGCTGGCGGAGCTGCACAGTCAAGTCGATCCACTGCTTCTGCAATTGATCGAAGGATTGCTTGGCTGCCTCAGCTGTAGACTGAGCAGTCGCGGTACCAGTGGAAACGCTGAAGAGAAAGAGAACAACAAGAGTAAATCGAGTCATGGGGTGTCGCCTCATGCGGCTTGAATGCACAATAAGTCGGAAGACAGAAGTTGTTTAGGATACCATAGATATTTGCCGCGAGACAGCCGAGATAGCACTTGCCGAAGTAAGGTAAACGAAGTAAGGAGCCACGATGGGAAAGCGGAAGCCAAAATCTAGCGACGCACATCAACCCGCGGATCTTCGGATTATTGGCGGACATTTCCGCGGTCGCACGCTTCGCTATGAATTGTTTGATCAGGGGGGCGACCCCACAACAAGGCCCATGAAAGATCGGGTCCGCGAGGCGATTTTCAATCTCATCGGTCCCGAAGTAAAAGGTTGCCACGCGATCGATCTCTTCGCCGGCACGGGTGCACTAGGGTTGGAAGCACTCAGCCGTGGGGCGGCGAGCGCAACGTTCATCGAAAAACATGTACCGACGGCTCGGGTCGTCGAAGAAAATATCCAAACCCTAGAAGTCCAGGACCGTACCGAGCTGTTGATGACAAGTGCGTTTCTTTGGGGAAAAAGGGACCTTCCAAAGGGGGAAGGGGAAAGGGGAAAGGGGGAGGAGGCAAATTGTTCCCCTTTCCGCTTTCCGCTTTCCGCTTTGACCCCTTGGCTTGTCTTCTGTAGCCCACCGTATGCGTTTTATGTTGATCGCGAGCAAGAGGTGCTCGAACTGATCGAGGCGATTCTTGCGTACGTGCCGGTTGGCAGTATTGTCGTAGTCGAGTCGGACCCACGTTTTGATTTTGAACTTTTGCCCGGTCCCGTAGCCCAGAAGAAAGAGCGCGTGGGTTGGGATGTCCGTACCTATTCGCCGGCGGTGGTGGGAGTGCTGCGAACCTGATAGAGTTGAGTTATAGCTTTGTTTACCATTTCAATCGAGGGAATCTACCATGCATCCTAAGGTTTTTGTTTCTTTGTCAATGTTACTTGCCGGGGTTTGTTTGAGTCTGTCTGCGTCGTCGCATCAAGCAAGAGCGGCAGAGGCCGGCTTGGTCGAGGAAATCGCTCTTTGGCCTGGCGTTGCACCGGGTTCCGAGTCTTTCGAGGCGGAGGAAAAATACCATGAAGGGGCTGATTCTAAGGTGCCCAATGCGTGGATTACCAACGTCGTTCAGCCAAATCTTACCGTTTATCATCCCACAGCCGCGAGCCGCAACGGTACGGCGATCGTGATTTGCCCGGGCGGAGCCTATGTCGGCTTGTCGATCGACAAGGAAGGCCATGAGGTAGCCAAGTGGTTTTGTCAGCGAGGCGTTGTGGCCATCGTGCTCAAGTACCGAACCGGCGGCAAGCAGCACCAACATCCCGTTCCACTCGGCGATGCCCAGCGTGCATTGCGAATTGTTCGTAGCCATGCTGAAAAGTGGCAAATCGATTCCGACCGCATTGGCATCATGGGTTTTTCTGCCGGCGGTCACCTTGCATCAACCGCTGGCACCCGTTACGACGACGGCGATCCGGCGGCAACCGACGCGTTGGACCGCGTCGGTTGCCGGGCCAACTTCATGGTGCTCGCCTATCCGGTCATCTCGATGGAAGACGACATCACGCATCGTGGTTCGCGTAAAAACTTACTTGGCGAATCGCCGTCTGCCGAATTGATTGCCGAGTTTTCTAATCATAAGAAAATTACGGCAGAGACGGGCCCGACTTTTCTTGTCCATGGCGGGGACGACAAGACGGTGCCGGTGGAAAACAGTTTGCGGTTTTATCACGCGCTGCTAAAGCACAAAGTGCCGGCAGAATTGCACATCTTTGAGCATGGGAAACATGGCTTTGGCATGCGAGCCCAGGATCAGCCCGTCGGCCAATGGCCAAAACTGTTGGAAGCCTGGCTGACGTATCATGGGCTGCTGAAGTGAGACTATAGCAACTTGCTTTTTTATGTGGTCGGCACGATGAGCGATTAGTGCGGCGTGGCCGTCGACGCTAACAACCTGCCACTTGGCATGGCTTGCTCAGTTCTCTTCCAGCTTATTAAAAATCTCCAGCCATTGTTCTTCCAATTGCTCAACTTCAGCGGCGATCGAGGTAAGCTGCTCGTGAAGCTGCTGGGCCTTTTTTGCCTCGCTACTTGAAAGCAACTGGTGGTTGATCGCCTTCTTGTCTTCGTCGAGCTTGGCGATCTTACGTTCGACGGCCTTTAGCCGTTTCTGTAGGTCGCGTTCTTCTCGTCCACCCAGCTTGCGCGAGCCAGAAGTGAGGCTCGGCTTGCTCTCGCCGCGGGTGGTGTGTTCGGCGCGCAGGCCGGCTTCGAGTTCTTTTCGCACACGGTAGACGTAGTCGTCGTAGCTGGCCGGATAGCTGGTGACGCGACCGTCGCGCACTTCGACCACGGCCGTCGCAACGCGGTGCATGAAGTGGCGGTCGTGGCTTGTGAAGATGACGGTGCCCTGGTATCGGCAAAGCGCATCGGCCAGCGCTTCGACCGTTTCGACATCAAGATGGTTGCCCGGTTCGTCGAGGACCAGCACGTTGTGTTTTTCTAGCAACAGCCCAGCCATCACGAGCCGTGCCCGTTCGCCGCCGCTGAGCACGCGAATTTTTTTCTTTACCAAGCTGCCGCTAAACAAAAAGCTGCCGGCAACGTCTTTTACTTGTTGAATGGTGGTTCCCTCGGCTGCTTGGTAGTGCAGGTAGTCTTCGACTGTTTGGTCTTCGGGAAGTGTCGTGTAGACATGCTGGGCATAGACGCCTACTTGGCAACCAAAGCCCCATTTCATTTGGCCGGCTAACGGATCGAGCGACCCGCAGATCGTGCGTAAGAAGGTAGTTTTTCCCTGCCCATTGTCGCCAACGAGACCTACGCGCGTGCCGTGATCCATTTCGAGCTGCACGCCTGCTGCCACTTTGAGTTCGGGGTAGCCGATCGTCAGTTGCTCGGTCCGCAACGCGGGACCTTGCCGGGGTTGCACTTCAGGAAAGCTAAATCGTATCTCCGCTTCCTCGCCTTGCACTTCGACCAGCTCCAGCCGCTGGAGCTGTTTTGTCTTACTGCGGGCTTGGCTTGCTGTGTTGGCGTTGGCACGGTTTTTATTGATGAAAGTTTCTAGCTGTTTTCGCTTGGTCAGCGTGGCAGCGTTCACACGCCGATCGTGCTCGCGGCGTTCTGCCAGGTTTTCGAGATACGCGTCGACGTTGCCGGGGAACATGGTAAGGTGTCCGCGCGAGATTTCCAAGGTGTTGTCGCAGGTGCGTTTGAGAAACGCACGATCGTGCGAAACGATCAGGCAGCCGCCGCGGAAGCTGCGTAAAAATTCTTCTAGCAGCAGTTGTGTGCGGAGATCGAGGAAGTTGGTCGGTTCGTCGAGAATCAGTAGGTTGGGGTCGTGCAGAAGCAGCGCAGCGAGTTTGACTCGCGTTTGCCAGCCACCAGAAAGCTCTCGTACCGGTTGGTCGAGCATGGCGTCTGGCAACTGAAACTGCCAAGCAATCTCGCCACAGCGCCATTCTGGTTGGCTGCTGTCGCGCATCAGAAAACCAAGCACCGTTTCGCCTTCGTGAAACGGATCGTGCTGACGTAGATAACCGAGCCGAAGGCGGCGGCTGCGGACTACCTCGCCCTGATCGAGTTCTTCCTCGCCGAGCAGCACCCGGCAGATCGTGCTTTTCCCGGCTCCGTTGCGGCCAATCAGGCCGACCTTCTGATCGTCGGCCAGCGCACAGCTGGTGCCGTCGAGCAGTTCTTGCTCGCCGTAGCGTTTGTGAGCATCTTGTAATTGCAGAACGACAGACATTTTTGAATGCGGAATGTGGAATGCGGAAACTTACTCAGCCGTGTCGCCACGCGACACACGGGGCGCCGTGCGTTGCGTGGCAACGCGGCTGGATATTGTAAAAACCATGCAGCATAGCACACATAAGATTGCAAACCAGTCGCCGAACATTAGATAAGAGCTGCTTGCGTAGGTGCGGTTCAAATCGACAAGCAGAAAGGAGGGCTGTTGCCGCTGGGTGACCTGCCAAATTGTGCCGTAGGCGTCGATCGAGGCTGAGAGGCCGCCATTGGCCGCAACCACCAGGGGAACACGCATCTCCACGGCTCGAAAGACACCGCAGGCCAGATGCATGTCCAGTTCGCTGGAGCCCCAATACCAAGCATCGTTGGTGAGATTTACCATCACGTTCGGGTTTGCGCGGTCGCTTGCCTCATGGACCTGCCGGCGAATGAGCTGGGGTACAGCTGTCTCGTAGCAGATGTTCGGAGCGATGAGGAAATCGCCGAGCCACAAATTTTTGCCAGGCCCCTGCCCTGCATCGATTCCGCCAGTCAGTGGCGTGAATTCGTAGAGCGACGGGAACCATTCGGCAAACGGAATGTATTCGCCGAACGGCACACGGTGCATCTTGTCGTAGGTGCCGAGCACTACGCCTTGCGAGTCGACCAACACCGAGGAATTATAGGAATTGTAATCGGGTTGGCCTTCGTCGTCTGGAAAAATGTGAACCCGATCGATGCCTACGAGCACTGCCGCGTCGAGGAGTTTTACGAGCTCGGCCAACTGCGATTGTCCGCCGGTAATGTACGTAGGATGAACCCGATCTTTTGGCGGAGCGTAACCCTCTTCGACCGTCACGAGCGGTTGTCGAAAGGAAGTTTCTGGCCAGATCACCAAATCAACTTTCCGGCCATCGCGTTTGAGCGACTCCCGAACGGCATCTTGTGAGAGTTGCACGTACTCAGCGACAATTTGCGATTGCTTTTCGAGATCGCTTTTCCAGTCGGCTAGGGTGTTTCCTTGGATGAGCGCGATGCGCGGGCCGGAGGGGCGATTCATTTGGCTGATGACGGAGTGGTGTTCCATGAATGACACGCTGCCATAGACTAAAGCGGCGAGAAGTGATATTGCTGCGGGGAGAAGTCGCCAAAACCGTGGGCGGGGACGCCTCGGCTCGCAGTTAGATAGGACTGTTGTGAGACATGACGCCACGAGCACAATGAGAAACGTCACGCCATATTCGCCAAAGATGTCGGCGATTTGGATGATGGCAGGGTACTCGACCTGCGTGTGCGCAAGCGAGCCCATACCAAAACCCGTCATGAGGTGATGACGCAACCAGTCGAGGCCTGTCCAGGTGATCGGGGCGGCCAACCAGAGCGGCACCCTCATGAGATGGACCGCTCTGCGGCTAAGCCCCACAAACAGCGGCAAGTAGATGCCCAAGTAACATGCCAACACCAGTAGCGACAGATAGTTGGCCGGATGCGGTAGGCGAATCCAGTGGACGGTAAGTAGCCAAAAAATCACGCCGGCTAGCCACAACGCGCGGTACGGCCGCTTGCCGGGCAGTTGCGGCAGAACCACGAGCATCAGCCAAGGCACAGGCGCAACCCACACCAAGGCCCCCCAAGCCACCGGCGGAAACGCGAGCCAGCACAGGAAGCTGCCCAACAGCGCGGCTGCTAGCGTCGAGGAGGGGGCCACGATCCACGACCAGGGAGTAATTTTCTCAGACATCGAACGGTTCATCCCGTCCAGGCTACGTTGCACTAGCAGCTCTTGCCAGAGCAGAACTGCCATGTTTGGCCTACGCTAGTTCCGCTTGTGCTAGGAGTCGCCCAGCGTCTATCTTCAATCGCATGATTCACGTTTGTCTTTTCTATCGCCGATTGCGACCCTTGGTCCTCTGCAGCTTGTTGCTAGCTTGTACGGGTTGTTGGGAGGAGATTCGCTACGACCCTAGTCAGGCCGCCTCCCACAAAGTTCCTATTCTTCCTCAACCAGAGACTCAAGAAAAGTCGCCAGCCACGGCAGAACTATTGAAAAACGATTCTCCGAGAACTGAACCGAGCGAGTCGGTGCAGCCAGCGGTTGAAGAAGTAGCCAGCAAGCCGAACGAACCGCTGGCCGGCGTTTTGGGTTCTCAAACAGACTTTTCGTCTAGCACAGATTCACCGGCCCCGCCGGCGGAGTTGGATTGGCTTGATAACCCCCCGGATATTGGATCTGTGGAGCTATCAGAATCGCCCCCCTCGCCACGAAATGCAGTTGCCGCTTGGCGGGTAGGTAGCAAATGGAGTTTGGCCGCGGCTTATTTTTCCAAAGGACTGGAGTCTAGCCGGTATAGCGAGCTGCTTGAGCAGGCAGAGTATGCTGCCAAATTGCTGGAGATCGAGTTGCCTGCGTTGCCTGATCCAGAGTTAGCAGAAAGTGTTGGTAAGGAAGCGTTCCAGCAGTTGGTCGTTCGTTATCTGCTCGAAGAAAGTGGCCCTGAGCTTCTGGAGCAGCTAGGCGAGAATTTCCCAACTGCCGATGAGGCTTTAGCCGAGCTTGCGATCAAGACTCACGCATTGCTGTTGGTTTATACCCCGGGCAACAAAGACCTAGAGCCGCTTGTCTCGGCAATCAGTTTGGCGGCGGAGAATTCGGGCTTGCCCGAGACTGCGTGACGAAAGTTGGTCAACTTGCTAGAGCAGCGCGCCGATTTTTCCAGCATCAAGCGGGCAGTATTCGATCTACACGATCAAGCGGCCAAATTTCTCGCAGGTTCTGCAAGCAAATAAATCGAAAAAACCTGACTCGGCGATCCTGCT
>Ga0114931_10007896_pt1 | contig 12942 bp, 10 predicted proteins | sample 2SBtaG_FD_89579 | JGI IMG/M metagenome (GOLD analysis project Ga0114931, IMG submission 89579) | Deep subsurface microbial communities from Kolumbo volcano to uncover new lineages of life (NeLLi) - 2SBTROV14_V59a metaG | ecosystem: Environmental > Aquatic > Marine > Volcanic | place: Kolumbo... | reverse complement strand
TCCCCTCTGCTCTAAGCTCTGCTATCATCCCTCGCTCATCTATTTTCAGCTGATTGTATTTCTTTCCCATAACCACCTAGATTATCCTCCCAGGTGGTGAACTTCCTCTTTGAACTCAGTAACGTAGAAAGTATGCGCTTTAAGCTTTCTTTTTTTGCTTTGACACATTATAAATACTTGTTGATATACCGAGAAGAAACACAAAATAGAATGCGTTTGCGGGGATTTGAAAATTGAAATCCGTAATAACATGCACCATCATCCCAAGTGAGCCGCTTATGGCTCCAAGCAATAGGTAATATCTAAGAGGTTCATTCTGAGAGTTGTTTCTCACAATTTTTGATAAAGCCTGTTTGTAAAACATAACAATACCCCACGTTACCAGTAAAAATCCTACTATTCCCGTTTCAGACAAGAGCTCCAGGTAGTCATTGTGAGCGTGCTGGATGATAGTAGGCCAGTGGGCAACCTTTTTGTATAAAGAAAAACTAAGGCTGTATGTACCGAGACCTGTACCCAAGATCGGGAAATCCTTAATTATTGACAGCGTATCTAACCAAATAAAAGTTCGCTTAGGTAGTGTCTCCGAGGTCTCTGAAAACTTTTCAATAACAGGATCAATGCCTATCCAAACCGAGTATATAGCAATAATCGCTATGAATACGGCTATGAAGAGAGTTCCTGAACGGTTTTTCTTCTTCCAGGAAAGAAGTACATAGAATATGGCTATCCCCGCTATAACCGATATCAGGGCACCTCTTGACTCAGACATAATCAGCCCCACGCCCATTAAGCAGGTAGCAAAGAAGAGCAGCAACTGGTTTGAAAATTTAGCTTGTCTGATAATATCAACAAGATTGCTTCCGCCTCTCTTTCTTTGACCCAAATATAGTATATAGCCCAGAGAAAACGGGATAATTAATATTAATAATCCTCCGAAGTGATTTGGGTTAATATATGTCCCGGATGCTGGGTGCGTGCTTCCGCTGCTTATATATTGGGCAATACCTATAAGAGACTGAATAACCCCAACGGCGAATATAACCCAAAAATATCTTTTAAGCTGATTTCTGGCGACAAGGTAGTTTGAGACAACTATAAAAAAAGCTGTGTAAGATAAGTAGAGAAGCAACTTTTCTTTGGTGGTGTAGGAGTTTATGCTGATAGTAAAGGAGCTAATTGTAGTCTCGCCGAATATGTAGTTAAGGCCCTCAGTAGTTTGATGGAGCATTGAATGCGTATGGGGGGAAATAGAATTTAGAACCGTTAGAGGCATAGGTATTAGCTGGATAATAATCAATATGAAAAATAGACCCATAGGAAGGTAAAGGGGTGAAGGTGTGAGTCTAAATCTGGTGCTTAATATCTCTCTCAGACACCAGATGCCTAAAGTTAAGAACGATACTATTTCAAATAAGGAGACAGACCATGTTTCGACGGTCCCATAGGGGAAAGGACTCAGCAGTATTATCGCTATACCGGCACTGATTAGGACGTCTAGGATTAATTCCTGAGCTCTTCTCATAATATTAGTCAATAATGGGTCTCAGTGGTTTCTGGCGATACTAACATCATCTACCCACATGGTTCCTGAAATGAGATTATTGATTTTATCGCTCTTATCCCTTGTCAGACGAAGATTGACAGCCTTACAGTCATCCGGCGTTGTAAATGATATCAAAATCGGCTTCCAGTCATGTGTGCCAAATATCGGCTCTGAGCGGGCATCAAGCCCCTTTGTGTGTAAACAGTAAACCTGCCAGTGCAAGTCCTCTGCTGTTATGATATCATCGCTTTTAACGAATAGTTGTATTGTATAGTCAGTTCTCGCTTTAACAGGGATTACCTGAGACAAGTGTCTGAAGTTCATATTATGCTTACCGTCAAAATTAACCATAACGGAATATTTGCCGTTGTGAGAATCCATATCTCTCTTTACCTTAGCCCCTTCCACTATTCCAAGTCTCTAGTCAAATCCGTCGTTTTTCATATCATCATCGAAACCCCCGTTCCATACTCCATCCCAATCGCCATATGTATCTATCCAGATTTGCTTTGCTGAGTCTATGTCGCCTTTACGGATCAGGTCGGATACATATTTATAAGCTGCTATGTTTGTATCGTAGTTTAGGTCTTGTAATTTTTCAAAGACTCTACCGGCTTCTTCTATTCTGTTGGTTATTCTCAGGTAGTAAAAATAGGAAGATAATGCATTATCTGAAACACTATCAAGAATTCTATTATTATCACCTACGGATTGCCAGAGCAATGCAAAAGCCTTTGTGCGTCTGTGGGGATCGTATTCTATAACTGCACTCAGATTGTTTAGGACAGATTCCTTATCTCCTATTTTAGAGGCCAGCATTCCGGCCCTCCACCTGAGTGATGCTGTACCCGGTGAGAGTGTGGTAGCTCGATTTAGGGCGTATAGAGCTTTTTCTCTTTGGCCTCCGCCGTACAGAAGCTCAGCCAAATAAAACCAATAATTGTGATTGAAAGGGGAAAGAGTCAGAGCTTCTTTATATTCTTCCATTGCTGTTTCGTATGATGTTTGGTAGTCGTATTCCATTAAGTAATACGCGATCAGGAAATAATAGTCGGGATTCTTGGGCTCGGTTTCAGACGCTAGTATGAGCCCCTCGGGCTGAGGGCCTTTTGCATATGAGTAAGCGAGCCAGGTTTTAAAGGAGCTTAGGATTAAAAAAGCTACAATGATTATGAGCACTATTACTGCAATTATTTGCTTATAGCGAGGACGCAGTGAAAGATTCATAACTATGGCTTGGCATACTGAAGAAAATTAAGATGTGTGATTATCGGGGGACTGGAAATCACTGTTATTGTTCTCTTCTGTTACGTTCTCCGGGATATATGTATCACTTTTTTTTGAGTCTTCTTCGTTTCCGCCGTAATAGTAGCTATATGACTTGTAGTAGTATCCGCTTTGATTAAGCTCTATTCCGTTAATTATAATTCCAAGGAAGTTGGCTCTGATACTGTTGAGCTTGTCTATCAATTCCCTGATTGATTTACGCGGTGTGCTGCCGGCTCTGACTACAACGGCTACACCGTCTACAATGTTGGACATAAGGTGAGCATCGACAAATCCGAGTGAAGGGGGTCCGTCAACAATAATATACTCAAACTCGTCCTTGAGTCTTTGGATTAAATCTCTCATTTGCTCAGAACCCAAGAGCTCTGAGGGATTTACAGGTAGAGCACCCACAGAGAGTACTGAAAGGTTGGGTAAATCGGAGTCTTTAATTACTTCATCTAAAGAAGAGTTCCCTGTTAAATAACTGCTCAGGCCTTTACCGTTTGATTGAAGTATGTTGCCAATCCTTGGCCGGCGCAGGTCCGCCTCGAGTAAAAGTACTTTGCTTCCGGCTTGAGCAAATGATGATGCCAGGTTTATGGATACAGTAGTTTTCCCCTCAGATGGAAAACAGCTCGTGACAAGTATCGTCTGCGGAGTATGACCGGGAGTTGATAGCATTATAGAAGTTCTTATTGTACGGAACGCCTCGGCTATATGAGACCTTGGATCGAGTAAAAACGATTTTTCTACAGGGAGCATCTCCCTTTCAGTCTTCTCAAGCTCATATATACCTCCCAAAAGCGGAAGTCTTAATTTGTCTCTTACCTCTTCCGGAGTCCTTACCGTATTGTCGAGGTATTCAAGGAAGAAAGCGAAACACACGCCACCGAACATGCCTATAAAACCCGCAAATAGTAAGTTGAGCTTTAGATTGGGTTTAAAGGGAGTCAGCGGTACCGAGGCATAGTCTACGACCTGTATATTGCTTGCGGTTATAGCAGATGCCACTTCTGTTTCCTTAAGTCTCTGAAGCAGCGATTCATAAAGAGACTTATTTGAATCGACCTCTCTCTTTAAAATATTGTACTGTACGGACCTTTCATTCAGGTCAAGAGCAAGGTCTTTTTGCTCTGAATACTTTGCCTGGAGCGTCTCTTCTTTTTTGAGTGCCGCTCTGTAGTCGGATTCTACGGAGGCAGCTATATTACTTTCAGCCTCAGTTATTTTAGCTTCAAGCGAAGCAACCTTTGCGCCGAGTTCCTTGAGAGCCGGATATTCAGGCTTAAAAGTAGCGCTCATCTTGCTATATTCTGATTTTATCTTGGCGTGCTCGGACTTAATCCCCTGTATATAAGGATCATTTATTATTAAAGGCAATGACTCAATGTTGCCACTTTTTACATGGTTATAAAGCGACTCTTTCTCGAGTCTAGCCTTTTGCGCTTTGGCCAATGCGTCGTTTAAGGTCGCAAAAGTGTGGTAAATAATGTTCATGTTCTCATCGAGGGAAACGATATCATTCTTCTTGGCAAATTTGTTGAGATCCCCCTCGGAGCTCTCCAAGTTGACTTGAGCTTGAGTTAATTGCTTCTTAAGAAAATCCCGGCCTTTTTTCGTCGCGTCTACTTTTCTGTCCAATAGCCAGTCTATGAAGCCGTCAGCTAGCCCGTTTACTGCGTCTGCCGCAAGTTGTCTGTCGTGAGCTTCGAAGCTTATATTCACAAGTCTCGACTTCCCTATAGGCTCTACCGAGATTCTACTTATAAATTGATTGGACAGTTTATCCTGTTTTGTTAGTTCGGCTAATTTAGGATCTATAGACCGCTTTTCTTCAGGAGACTTAACTACAAGGCCTTTTATGCCGTTTATTACACCGGATATTGAGTTCTTCACTCCTTTAGTAATTTGTGATATGGGTCCCGGCTCTTTGTTAAACCCGGCAAACTCGGGATGCTCCGATAGATTAAGTTTATTGGTCACTTCATTGGCCAGGGATTTGCTTTTTAAGAGTAGATACTGGGTTTCATAGAATTCCTGTGACTTACCTTCAAATTCAACTACCTGGTCAAAATTTACGATGTGTTGGTTTTCGAGTGAAATTTCTAGTTTAGCAGTTGCCTTATATAAGGGGTTCGAAAGAAATGTTCCTATAAGGGCTGTGATTATAACTATTGTGAAGAAAGCTATAATGATTTTTTTACGCCGGAGCACTACATCGAGGTACCTGAGAATGCTTACATCATCCTCTTCAACGGGGTACGCCCTCAATATTTCCTGAGTCTGATCGTAGTCTCTGAGCGATCGGTCTTCGCGGGCCGGTACTAGCTGCCTGCTCCTTCTGTCGTCACCATTTTGTCTGTTATCCATAGCTTACTCGCCTCAACAATTACACTCTACTGCACTCCCATACTAAACGGCGGGAAGAATAAACCGAATTTTATAGCATCCAAAAAGCTTTTTATGCCGCTTTTGCCGACGACAACTACGTCTTGGTCCTGTAGCTCTATATCGGACTCTGATCCCGCTTGTATCAGTTCCAGGTCTAACGGGGTAATCTGTATTTGACCGTTTACATTGCGAACCAGCTTAATATCGGACGCTTGCGCTACATCATTTAATCCCCCGGCTGCCGTGACCGCCTTACTCACCGTCATGTCTTCTTCAAGAGGAAAAGAACCCGGCTTGTTGACCGCCCCGTCAACATATACTACCCCTGTTTCTGGAATATAGACCACATCTCCCATATGAATGGGAATATTTAAATCGCTCTGCCCTTTATCCAAAAGCAGATCGAGGTCTATCTGGACGGACTTTTCGTTTCCAGCCTCGTCTCTTCGCGTTACATAAGCAATTTCGCTCGCATCATCCGCCAGGCCGCCTGCCTGAGCGAGCGCGTCTAATAGCGAGCCTTTTCCAAGTAGCTCATATGTTCCCGGTGTTTGCACGCTTCCGATTACCGCTACCCGTTTGCTCTTATATTCCGATATAGATACTACAACATGCGGGTCGTACATGTACCTCTCGGACAATAAATCTGCTATTCTCTGTTGCGCTCCTACAGCTGTCAGGCCGGCAACCTCAACATTTCCCAGAAGAGGGAGCGATATTGAGTTTTGAGAATTAACCCTGGCTTCAGAATCTAATTCCGGGGCCTGCATAACTTTAACATTGAGCAAGTCGCCGGGGCCTATTTTATAATCTACAGTAGAATGGTCGGAGAATGTCTCTTCAATTATCTTTCTGTTCAGTTTTTGTGAATCTTTACTGATTTGATTATTCGCCTGGGGCTTGGGTAAGGTCTGTAAACTCGTGTTGGACTTTGATCCGCAGGCCGTGAAGATTAAGATAGAAAATATTAAGATGATTTTATATCTATGCCATTTCATTACAAGTAACCCTTTGCAACTCGCCGTATTCTAAATATTACTACGCTGACCAGGTTATTTTGGATTAATTATCCGACCGATTTTAAGAATTAACCTATAATTATGGTGTAACATTGCTGGATGTGCCATCACCATCTCCTGAAGTCACACCGATAATAGTCCCTGTAATTACTGCTGTTCCCAGAATTATTGGGAATATATAATCCGTTGGACTGCTCGTTAGTATCACTGCAGCACCCGGAACACAGCAACCGTCACGGGATTCGAATACATCCTCATTGCCATCTTCTTTTTCTGTTTTCGGATAAGCTTTCTCTTTGCCTTCTTCGATTACAAATGTTGAATAAGGTGTTAAGAAGTCAGCTTTATTTTCAAGCTGGTATGCCGTTGCATTCCCTTCTGTTAAATCAGTCCTTCCCTGGACGAACAATTTATAATTAGCCTGCTGTACCTGGCCTTGATGGGGGGTAGTTTTTGTGATGAGCGTATCTACCAGGAAAGGAGCATTGGGTTGAAAGCAGTAGCATGCCTCACCCGGTATATTATCTACAATGCTGAGACTCGTACTCTTTAAACTCAGCAAGTTGGCTATAAATGTAGAGTTTTGTTCTATTACATAATTCCCGCCCTCTACCTTAAGGACAGCCTGGCTATCTTTTTTAGTTGTAATAGTTGAACCGGGATAAAGCGGGTATTCTTCGCCGTTTTTAAGAGTAATTTCGCTTCCGTCGCTTAACTTAACAACAACTTCCTGCCCTTTCGCATGAATTTCACCTAAAGCATCTTGTTCTTGAGAATAGGCGTTTACACTGTATAAAGATATTGCACCTATTACAACAAAGGCAAATACAAATCTTAATCTAATCATTTCATCTCTCCCTTTTATTGTTAAATCAAACCTATTAAAGTATACAGCAGTTCCCGGATGAGGGTCAAAAATAATAGGGCTTAATTTTTTATGGCAAAAAGTATTGATAGGCGCTGAGTAATCAATACTAAAGTATTAAGGGTGCTCAATACTAAAGTATGTGGTTTATTGTTAAGTCAATTTGAGCTGTTTTCTCAATTTGCCTACATCGTAATATGGCTCGCCGCGTTTTCTGGCCTGCTCGAACAGGTTTTCAAGCTCGCTCAATACAATACTCAGCTTGTCTCGACCCTCCTTGGTTAGTAACGCCTCATTAGGAGTCTGACCGCTTAAAATGCTAAGAGGCTTATCTATCCAGTCCTTGTAGTGTCGGTCGAGCGCCGAGTCGAGCTCCTTTCGGTTTTTGATGCCCAGAGGGTATCTCTTCGGGGCCGGGGACTCACTTTGATCTTTACTAATCAAGCCGCTGAGCTCTTTTTTTCTATCCTCAATATGCACAATCAAGCCGCCGAGCTCTTTTTCAATTTTTGCCTTCGCCTTGGAAAGCATATCTATCGAATAGCACTCGATGCGGAGGTTGTTGTTTTCTATCTCTATAGAGCCTGTAATGGTATTCTTACCCCTCTTACCCCAGCTGAAAATTCTGATGTCATTGGAACTGCCGCCTATCTCCGTTAAGGATTTAATTTTCCCGAGCTTAGAGAGTGCTTTTTCGCTCTCCTCCAGGTGGTAGGTGGCCTGAGCTAGTACGAACTCGTCTCCCTCAGGTGTAAGATATTTAGGATGTTTCGCTACATCCTCTAAGAAGTGGCCTATCTGATAGCCCCAATCTTTTAGGTAGTCGTTCTTGGTTTTTTCTTTGCCGTTTGATCTTCTGTATTCCTTAAACTCTCCTTTGAAGAAATCCAGAATGAGTGTTTTAAATGCAGCCGGGTATAAGGATATTACAGCGGAGAAATAGGTGTTATCACCGCATTTAATGGGTCTTGCGCCTATTATATCGGAGGGCCTTATTTGATTTGACGATGCCTGATCGCTGACTTGATACTGTTTTTTTGTGAAAATGTCCCTTATTGTGCATTCTTCCCCGGGTTGTACATTTTCCACTTCAAAAAAACTGTACCTGCTCGAAGCCCAATCTTTTATCATTTCTTTCTCTAATTTACTCAGGTTCCCGCCTTCTTCTCTGTAGTATCTTTCTATCAGCCTCTCGTTTGTATCGAAGAGCTTAAAGTCATAGAGAAACCAGTCAAAGAACTTCTCAAACGTCAGGTCGTCTACCTGGTCTACGGTAATATCTTCGCTGCTCGTATCGGGGTCGTTTTTCCAGATATAGAACGCCTCTCCGATCTGTGACTGGAATTCGGGCCTTTCGGAATAATCCGTAAGCTTCACCCGGAGCTCTTTCTCGGTCTCGTCGTATTTGTACTGCTTCAGATCAATTACGGAATCGGTCATGGGATTAAAGTATATTTTGCATCAAAAATGTGTCAATGTCGGGGTCTCAAAGTATGAAGGAGTAATACGCTTGAGTTAATTAGATCTCTCTAAATCGACTCTATAGAAATCCCAGTTATCTAACTCTTTAAACTTGCGTATGAAATCCAAGTTATTCAACCGATGTTTTATTCTTTTATCCTTGACTACCACGAATTTGGTATTTTCCCTCCGCAAATGCTGAAAGATTTCCTCATCTCCCATTGTCAGAAAAATCGATGGAACTCTATTAGATATATTCTCCGCGGTTTCGCGAACAAATTCTCTATCCAGACGTACCCGATCATATTTTCTAGCAGTAAGTTTTATTTTCAGAAAATCCCAGTACGTTAACTCAAGCATAGCTGTGCTTTTTGAATCGGCATTGTCTGACTTCAGTAAACTGTTGAGATAATAACCGACCTTTATTGCAGTCTTGTCAGTTGTGCTGACAAAGTTGGATGCCAGGGCAAAATTTGCTACCAATATAAACGTAACAAGTGCTACAGCCAAGACCCGGCGTAACCGGATATTTGTGAAGTATCCGCTCTCCTTAAATAGAGCATGTACCCCCAATGCGGAGTATGGGATAAACAACAGTATGAAAGGTAGCGAATAGCGCCCTGGGGCTGCACTCGCGGGGACGGAAAAGAGATTAAAAATACTGAACACAACGAGGCTGATTACCCCTATTGCAAATGGAAAGAGCTTAGGTATTTTTTTCGATACGGCACCCAGCCAGTAAAGGCCTATAGGCAGAAATATCCATACTAAATTTCCCCAAGTTGCAACTAATCGTGGATAGTAGTACAGCTTCCTCAACAATCCAACTTCATATCCATCATAATATAATTTAGTTCCAACAGTGTGACTGCTAACAAAATGTAAGAATTCACCTGTAGTAATGATTTCAGCTGCTAGATATATGAAAGTAAATAGATTATTCCCGATGAAAAATCCAATCAGCATAAATATATGTTTGTACTTCTTTTGCTTGTACATCACCCAAATGAAGTAGCAAGCAGCTAAATTGACCGCATTGACAAGAATCCAACTTTGAAAATGAAAGCCTGTCGAAAAGGCGAATAAAAGTGTGCTAATGACAAGGTATTGATTAGAGTTCGTATTTGTCCATTTGAGAAAGTAAAATAAGCCTCCGGTGAAGGGTGCTAGATAATATATATCCAACATCGGAGTACCGCTAAGCCAGATAAACCAAGGATTGAAAATGAGGAAGAGTCCGGCAATTAGAGTCACTGGATAAAGATCATATAAATATTGGACAAGCTTTAAGAAGTACACCAGTAAAAAACAAGAAAAGATAATGACCGTTATCCTAGGTGTCCATATTAGATTATCCCATATCATTAAAGATAATCCGTTAAGATATAGTTCAAAAGGTAGCCATGTGCCTGTATAGAGTGCTGTAGGCAAGTCTCTGAGCAGTGCCCAACGTGCAGCTAATATTCCGCGTGAATATTCATCTGCAGAAACAGAAACAAAGCCCAAATGATACAAATAAAGCTGCAAGACTATCTTAATACTTAATAACATTATAATTATCAGGACTAGCTTGTTTTTCATTATTTGGCGAATCATATTAGTTGTCTATTCGGTTTAAGATGGAGACTTGATATTGCCAATTGTACTGCACCCCTTTTGTCAAGCTCAGTTTAAGTTGGATTCTTGAATATTAAAACCAAACAAAAAGGGAGCCGAAGCTCCCCTTAGTATTGTTATATTTTGTTATGCTTTATGCAGTTACTTTCCTTCTTCTCATAACCATAATAAATCCTACTATGCCCAAAATACCAGCCATAGCTATCAATCCCCATTGACTAATTGTTGGAACGTTGAACAAAGGTGGTAGAGGCATAACATTATTACATGTTGGAGCAGCTGAGCAGCTTACTCCTATCTCTATAGCGCCGCCTGTCTCGTTACATTCATCTGCAGTTTGGTCATTTATACAATCATTTACACCCAATACGCAGCAGCCTTCACCCGGAGGTGGAATATCGCACTGAGGTACGGCAGAACATGCGATATCTACCTCAAAATCTATACCACCTGTAGCAGTACAATCTGCTTCAGTTTGATCATTTAAACAGTTGTTATCTCCTAAAACACAGCAACCCTCACCTGGTGGTGGAACATTACATGTAGGAACAAAATCACAATCTGTTTCAAGCACAAAATTTATGCCGCTAGACTCATCACATTGCGTCATAGTTATAGTATCTATACAATCGTTCTCACCTACTACACAGCAACCAGTACCTGGGGGCGGTATATTACATTGAGGAATAGCTGAGCAGGCTACTTCTTCTTGCAGCATGCCACCCTCTCCATTACATTGCACCATAGTTTGGTCATCAATACAGTCGTTGTCCCCTATCACACAGCATCCCATACCTGGCGGTGGGACGTTACATTCTGGTATTTCTGAACAAGTATTAATTAAATCTAATGTTCCCATAAGATCGTCACATTGTGCCATATCTCGGGGTTCTTCGCAGTTGTTAATCCCTATTACACAACAACCGGATGGTGTGAAGTCCCCTAACGCAACATCGCTGTTATTTCTCATGTCGAACGTATCGTTGCTGACAATACTACAGTCGAACCCTCATGTCCCATCCCCCAAACAGACCCTATTGGTCTGACCTCTATTCGCGAAGACCGCATCGAGGAAGCTGTCACCGTTCACAAGACCCAAGGCAACACTGTGGCTACTGAACTTGAACGTATCGGCGCTGACAACTCTAGGACAGGGGAGGCTGGAACTGTCGGTACTGTCGCAGATAGTATTATTATCACCAGCATTCGCGAAGACCGCATCGGGCAAGCTGTCACCGTCCACAAAACCCAAGGCAACACCTAAAGAATCGGGGCCATCGGGTTTAGCATCGATTCCGCCACAGCTTAAACCTCCTTCCCCATCCCCTCTACAGACCCCATTGCTACATCCGGGGACGTTGGTACATCCGGAAATCGTTGCAACGACCACATCGAGGAAGCTGTCATTGGTACCGGAGAACATGCCACTAAAAAAACCCAAGGCAACGTCTGTTACAGAATTTTGGGACGGCCCGAAGCTGTAATCGGTGCAGGAGGTGAACCCTCCTGTCCCATTCCCCAAACAGAGACTAACGGTATTATTAAAATTCCCGAAGACCGCATCGAGGAAGTTGTCATCGTTCATAAAACCCAAATCAACAGCAACGGACTCTAAGGCGGTGATATTGGTGCAGGGGCTGGTGAACCCTCCTGTCCCGTCCCCAAAACAGACCTGATTGGGCTGACCAGGGAATCGATTCGCGAAGACCGCATCGAGGAAGCTGTCACCGTCCACAAAACCCAAGGCAACACCCCAGCTTAACTCCACATCGTCGCTGACATCACTACAGGCAAACCCTCCTAGCCCATCCCCCAAACAGACCCGATTGCGTTCTCCGTCTCCGCCTGCGCCATTCGCGAAGACCGCGTCGAGGAAGCTGTCACCGTTCACAAAACCCACGGCAACACTCTGGCTTGTGTTTATATTGGCACTGACATCACTACAGGTGAACCCCCCTAGCCCATCCCCCAAACAGATCCTATTGGTGTCACCACTATTTGCGAAGATCGCATCGAGGTGTTCTGCCTTCACACTGGCTGGCTGCCCCAGGCCGAACATCAAGGTGAGCAGCAGCGGCATAACAAGGTGCCAGTGGCCCATACGAATGGTAACAGATTTCACCTTGCTCACTTTCATTGCATTTTTCATGACGACCTCCTCTCTCCAATAAGGCTAATATACTTGAGTATATAAGCATTAACTCGTACATACATCTTCTTAATTCCTGCTATAGACATGGGGCTAGAGTTCTCACTATATTGAGATCTTGCTGGAGATATTATGAGTTTAGGAAATAAGGTTTTTGGCACGCCTAAATAGAATTGCCATAACCGGAAAGAGTAAAAATTAGCTCTTAGGAGTAAACTGAGCAGATTATAAAGAAAACTGCGATTATGAGACTGAATTATCAATGCTCCATTATCCTATCCTCAACCTTTGCCTTTTTTTCATTACCTTGTAATTAATACAATGAAAGCCTTATTTTTACAATGTACAACATTTCATATATAGAATCAATTTTTGTACGGGTTCACTGCATATGAGACAAATGGCGGTATCCAAGTGCTGAATGAAGGTAATTCCTTTGAGTTTTTACTAGCTTAATTCTACTAACTTCTCAATGGGGAGCAGTATATGTAATTTAAACAACTGTACTGCACCCCTTTTGTCAAGCTCGGTTGGTAATGTGCAAGGACTTATGGCGGTTTCCCCTAGAATGGGGAAATGGCGATATATATGGCACAAACAATTAAAGAAGAGAGGTTGAGATGGG
>Ga0114931_10007895_pt1 | contig 12943 bp, 11 predicted proteins | sample 2SBtaG_FD_89579 | JGI IMG/M metagenome (GOLD analysis project Ga0114931, IMG submission 89579) | Deep subsurface microbial communities from Kolumbo volcano to uncover new lineages of life (NeLLi) - 2SBTROV14_V59a metaG | ecosystem: Environmental > Aquatic > Marine > Volcanic | place: Kolumbo... | reverse complement strand
GCCGGGCGTTCGCTGCTATTCGCAGCTCACCCTCTGTCACGAACGCCAGGCAGGCCGCCCCCTTGAACCGTCTCGCTACGAACGGTGGTGAGAAATGCGGGCTAGCGGGGCAGGAAGGCCTGCCCCCATTCCCCTGACACCTTCTCGATCGGATGCAGATAGAGTCGCTCCAGGTTCCGTTCCGTCAGTGTTTCCTCGATAGTACCCGTCACCACCTCACCATGCCCGAACAGCAACAGGGCATGGCTGCAGTATCGCAGCGCCAGGTTGACGTCGTGCAAGCTCATGAGACAGGCATGACCGGCTTGATCGCTCCACGCTTTTAACAGTTCCAGCACATTGATCTGCTGATGGATGTCCAGGTGGTTGCAGGGTTCGTCCAGCAATAACAGCCCGGGTTGCTGGGTCAGCAGGGTGGCCAGCGCCAGGCGCTGGCGTTCGCCGCCGGAGAGGGTCGTGACCTGTCGCTCGGCCAAGTGGTCGATCTGCAACCGTTTTAAAGCATCCAGGGCGAGCTGTTGATCCTGTGCCGATTCCCACTGCCAGCTTTTCAGATAGGGGTGGCGGCCGATCAGCGCGGTCTCCATCACCGTGCCGGCAAAGGCGTCCTCCTGCTGCTGAAATAGCATGCCGAGGCGGCGGGCGATTTCCTGCTGCGTCAGCCGGTCAAGTTTGTCATTTTCCAGCAGACGTTCGCCGCCGGCAGGGTGGCGTAATCCGGCCAGGCAGTGGAGCAGGGTGGTCTTGCCAATGCCGTTGCGCCCCAGCAGGGCCCAGCGCTGTCCGGGTTCGATCTCCAGATCCAGGGCATGGCAAATCTGTTTGCCGCCGATGGCCAGGGCCAGTCCCTTGGTTTGCAGCAGGCTCATGACCAGCGGCTCCGGCGCAACAGATAGAGGAACAGGGGTATGCCGATAAAGGCGGTGATTACCCCCACCGGCAGTTGCTATGGCGCCAGCAGGGTGCGCGCCAGGGTGTCGGCACAGACCAGTAGGGTGCCGCCCAGCAATACACTGGCGGGTAGCAGCAGACGCTGATCATTACCCACCGCCAGGCGCACCATGTGCGGTACCACCAGACCGACGAAACCAATGCTGCCGGCCTGGGTCACCGCCACTGCTGTCAGTAGTGAGGCGAGCAGGTAGATGCCCCGGCGCAGCCGGTTCACGCCCACCCCCAGGGCGCGGGCCTGCAGCTCGCCGCGGCCGAGCTGGGTGAGGTCGCGCGCATAGGGTAGACACAGGCCCAGGCCTGCCAGCATGATAAGCAACGCCGTGCCTGGGGCGCCGGCGCGGCTGAAATCACCCATCAGCCAGAACAGCATGCCGCGTAGATCGCTGTCCGGGCTGATGGCGAGGATGAAACTGATCACGGCACCCCAGCCGGCGGCGACGATGACGCCGGTGAGCAGCAGCCGCGTGGTAGTCCAGCTGCCGTGACCGTGGGCCAGGCTAAACACCAGCAGCATGGAGAGCAGGGCGCCGGCGAAGCTGCCGCCACTGAGCCAGATTCCACCCAGCCCCAGCAGCATCACCAATAGGGCGCCTACCGCCGCGCCGCCCGAGATACCCAGCACATAGGGGTCGGCCAGCGGATTGCGCAGCAGGGTCTGCATCAGCGCCCCGGCCAGGGCCAGCAGGCCACCGACGGCGAAGGCGCTTAGCAGCCGCGGCAGGCGCAATTCGAAAATCAGGCTATGGGCCAGTTGCTCGCTGTCGAACAGGGCCTGCCAGAGCTGGCCTATGCTCAGCTCGACGCTGCCGTGGCTGATGCCCCACAGCAGGCTCAGCAGTGCCAGGGTTGCCAGACCGGTCAGCGTCAGGGTGAAACGTGCGCGCGTCAACACGGCCATGATTGCCTCAGTCGTTGCGCAGGGAAATGACGGGCCAGCCCTTGGATTCGGCGTGCTGGCGCAGGGTGTCATCGGCATCCACGGCGATAGGGTGGGTCACCATCTCCAGCAGGGGTAGGTCGTTGTGAGAGTCGGAATAGAACCAGCTGCTGGCCAGGTTGCAACCGTTTTGTGTCAGCCAGGTGGAGAGGCATTCCACCTTGCCCTCGCGAAACGAGGGGACGCCACTGACCTCGCCGGTATAGCGCCCGTCTTTGAATTCGGGTTCGGTGGCGATGAGGTTTTCCACCCCCAGCCGCTCGGCAATGGGTTCGGTGACGAAGCGGTTGGTGGCGGTGATGATAAGCAGCATCCGGCCCTGGTCGCGATGTTCCTTAATCAGCTGGCGTGCCTGGGGCAGAATGATGGGCTCGATCTCGGTGTCGATGAACTCCTGGCGCAGGGCCGACAGTGTTGCCAGGTCGTTTTCCGCCAGTGGGCGCAGGGAAAAGCGCAGAAATTCGAAAATATCCAGCGTCCCGGCCTTGTATTCTTCATAGAAGCGCTTGTTTTCACGCTCATAAAATTCGCCGTCGACCATATTCCGCTGTACCAGAAAACGGCCCCACAGGTAGTCACTGTCGCCCTTGAGCAGGGTGTTGTCGAGGTCGAAAATGGCCAGTTCCACGTCGTTCTCCGCCGCTTTTTGCAAAACGGCTAAGAATAGGCCTTTGACTGCCAAAGGTAATGGCGAACCTGTCACACAGGATGAATGTCCAATTGAACAGAATCGGTGGTTGTGGAACAATGAGTTTGATTATTGATTGGATGCGCAGGCATTAAGTGATTGATTCGGATGGGTATCGGCCAAATGTCGGGATCATCCTAAGCAACAGCGAAGGCAAGCTGTTCTGGGCCCGGAGAATTGGACAGGATGCGTGGCAGTTTCCGCAGGGTGGCATTCGCTCCGATGAAACCCCGGAAGAGGCCATGTATCGTGAGCTCAGCGAAGAGGTCGGCCTAAATTCCGACCACGTGGAGATCATCGGTGCCACCCGTGGCTGGTTGCGCTATCGTCTGCCCAAGCGGCTCATCCGTCGTCACAGCAAACCGGTCTGCATCGGCCAGAAGCAGGTCTGGTTTCTGCTCCGATTCCTGGCCGACGAGGCCGAGGTGCAGCTGGATCTGACTTCCCACCCCGAGTTTGATCAATGGCGCTGGGTGGATTACTGGCGTCCGGTCTCCGAGGTGGTTCACTTCAAGCGTGACGTCTACAGCCGGGCACTGCAGGAACTTGCCCATCTGCTTGGTTACGACAAACAGGAATTGTCCATTTCCCGGGACGCCGTGCGGCGCTGATCGGTCCCATGCTTGCAGTCTTGCACCGTATTATCCAGGAGGTCAGCCAGGCCGACGACCTTGAACAGGCGCTGGCCATTATCGTCAAGCGCGTCAAGGAGACCATGAAGGTGGATGTCTGTTCCGCCTATCTCTCCAACGAAGCCCAGCAGCGTCACATCCTGATGGCCACCGACGGTCTCAATCCCAAGGCGGTGGGCAGCGCCGGGCTGGCGTTTGGTGAAGGTCTGGTGAGCCTGGTGGCTGAGCGTGCCGAGACGGTCAACTGTGAGAGCGCCCCGGATCATCCCCGCTTTCGTTTCCTGCCCGGCACCAACGAACAGGCCTTTCACGCCTTCATGGGCGCCCCCATCATCCATCACCGCAAGGTGTTGGGGATATTGGTGGTGCAGCAGCGGGCTCAACGCAAATTTGAAGAGGAAGAGTCCGCCTTCCTGCTGACGGTGGCGGCCCAGCTGGCCGGCGCCATCGCCCATGCCGAGGTCAGCGGCGGTATCGCCCGGCTGGTGACCGATATCTGTGACGGTGTTTCCCTGGCAGGCCTGCCGGGGTCGGCCGGGGTGGGTATCGGAACGGGGCTGGTGGTCTATCCGCCAGCCGACCTGGATGCGGTGCCGGATCGCCAGGTGGAGGATACGGAAGCCGAGGTGGAGGTGTTCCGCGAGGCGGTCGCCCTGGCCCAGGCTGATATTCGCGCGCTGCAGGCGCGTCTGAGTACCGCCCTGAGTGATGAGGATCAGGCGCTGTTCGACGCCTATCTGCAGATGCTCGGCAGTTCGACCATGATTGATCAGGTGATCAAGCGCATCCGCGCGGGGAGCTGGGCGTCGGGCGCCGTGCGCGCCACCATCAACGAACATGTCCAGCTGTTCAAGAGTATGGACGATCCCTATCTGCGCGAGCGTGCCGAGGATGTGAAAGATCTGGGGCGGCGCATCCTCAGCTGCCTGCAGAAGGGGCGCCACAAGCCGCCGCCCTATCCGGAACAAACAATTCTGGTGGGTGAAGAGATCACCGCCACTATGCTGGCGGAGGCCCCCATCGAGCGCCTGGTGGGTGTGATCTCGGCCAAGGGTTCCACCTCATCCCATGTTGCCATCCTGTCGCGGGCGCTGGGCATTCCGGCAGTGGTGGGGGTGCAGGATCTGCCGGTGGCACGGCTGGAAGGGCAGGCGCTGATCACCGACGGCTACAACGGACGCGTCTATGTGGCGCCTTCGCCCCATGTGCGCAGCGAGTACGAGCGCCTGGCGCGGGAAGAGGATCAGATGACGGCGGAACTGGCGGAGCTGCGCGATCTGCCGGCCGAGACGCCGGACGGTTATCGCATTCCGCTGTATGCCAACACCGGCCTGTTGTCGGACATTACACCCTCTTTGCTCAGCGGTGCCGAGGGTATCGGCCTGTACCGTACGGAATTTCCCTTCATGGTGCGTGACCGTTTCCCCAGTGAGGACGAGCAGTTCCGCATCTATAGTCAGGTGATCGAATCCTTTGCGCCGCGTCCGGTGGTGATGCGTACCATGGATGTGGGTGGTGACAAATCGTTACCCTATTTTCCGATCAAGGAGGACAATCCCTTCCTTGGCTGGCGTGGTATCCGCATCACCCTGGATCATCCTGAACTGTTCCTGGTCCAGGTCAGGGCCATGCTGCGTGCCGCTGAAGGTAACGACCGTGTGCGCATCCTGTTGCCTATGATCAGCAGCATCGATGAGTTGGACGAGGCCCTCGGGCTGGTCAAGCAAGGCTATGAGGAGCTGCGCGAAGAGGGTGGGCATGTGGTGGAACCCCAGGTCGGGGCGATGATCGAGGTGCCTTCCCTGATCTACCAGATTGATGCGGTGGCCAGGCGGGTGCATTTCGTTTCGGTAGGAAGCAACGACCTGACCCAGTACCTGCTGGCGGTTGACCGCAACAACGCCAATGTGGCCGAACTCTATGACAGTCTGAATCCGGCGGTGATCATGGCCATCCGCCAGGTGGTGGAGGGCGCTGCACGCCATGGTTGCGAGGTAAGTGTTTGCGGTGAAATGGCCGGTGACCCATGTGCGGTTCTGATCCTGATGGCGCTGGGTGTTGACTCACTCAGTATGAGTGCCTCCAGTCTGCTGCGCATTAAATGGGTGCTGCGCCAAATGGAGCGTGCTCGCGCCAAGGAGCTGCTGGAGGAGGTGCTGAAGATGGAAACGGCTGGGGAGATCCGCAGGTATCTGGGTGATGCCTTGATCGAGGCCGGCCTGGGCGGCCTGGTACGAGCCGGCAACAAGTAGCTGCAGACCATCTCTAAAGCTGCTTGATAAACACCTTCGACTTGCGCTGATAGTTGTAAAGTTCCTTGCGCTGCACTGGCAGGTCGTCGATGTCGCCCACCTCATAGCCACGTTCCTGAAACCAGTGGGCGGTCTGGGTGGTGAGCACGAACAGCCGCTTGATGCCCTGCTCCCGGGCCGTCTTCTCTGTATAGGCCAGCAGTTCGCCACCACGGTTGGCCTTGCGGTAATCCGGGTGGACCGCCAGGCAGGCGAGCTCGGCCACCTCCTCATCTATATAGGGATACAGCGCTGCACAGGCAACCACCGTACCGTCCCTTTCCGCCACGATGAAGTGATCGATCTCCAGCTCGAGCTGTTCGCGTGAGCGGCGTACCAGCACGCCTTGCTCCTCCAGCGGTCGAATCAGGTTGAGGATGCCGCCCACATCGTCGATGGTGGCCTGGTATGTTTGTTCATAAAGTCCCGAGGTGATCATGGAGCCGATGCCGTCGCGGGTGAACAGTTCCTGCAGCAGGCAGCCGTCAATATGACGGTCGATCAGATGGGTGCGGGCCACGCCCTGCCGGCAGGCCTGGATGGCATGGGCCAGGTATTGTAGTTCGTCAGCCGTGTTTTGTTGCCGGGTCAGCAGTTGCTGCGCCTGTTCGGCATTCAGCTCGCGCATCAGATGCTCCTGGGCATCATGGATGCCTTCCCCTTCGGTGAGAAACAACAGCTTGTCAGCCTGCAGGGCGGTGGCGATAGCAGTGGCCACCTCATTGGCGGTGAGGTTGAAGGTCTCGCCCGTGGGTGAATAACCCAGCGGTGACACTAGCACGATGGCGTCGTCATTGAGGCGTTGCTGTATGGCCTCGGTGTCGATGCGGCGTACCTCTCCGGTATGGCAGTAATCCACGCCGTCCCGTACCCCCAGGGGTTGTGCCGTGACATAGTTGCCCGAGGCGACGCGTATCCGCGCCCCGGCCATGGGTGAGTTGGCGATCCCCAGGGAGAGCTGGGCCTCGACCTCCAGCCGAACGCTGCCCGCCGCCTGTTTGACGCAGGCCAGCGCAACATCGTCGGTGATCCGCAGACCGTTGACGTAGTCGATCCTGGCGTTTTGTTCCTGCAGCCGTTGTTCTATCTGTGGCCGGGCTCCGTGTACCAGCACCAGCCGGATCCCCAGGCTGTTCAACAGGGCGATGTCGTGAATCAGGCCGGGGAAATTGGCGTCCGCCACCGCCGCGCCGTCGAAGGCCAGTACAAAGGTGCGGCCGCGGAAGGCGTGGATATAGGGTGACGACTGGCGAAACCAGTGGACGAATTGTTGATTGTTATCGTTCGAGGTGCTGTTCACTGAGTTCAGATCCCTATTCCTGATAAATATTATAAGTTATTGAAAACATGTCAAAGAGTACATTTTTCTAGTGTCTCAGATTGTCTCCTTTTTTGCTCATTTTTGCATAAATCATGCTCGCCCGGCCATGCCCCCACAATTCGAAATGTTAAAAAACCCTATGAAATTCAAGATCTTTAATCCTGAGTATTTTTGTAAAAAAGCTTGAATAAAATCTTAGTTGTTTGCTATGGTTCTTCCTGATTCCGTAGGACGAAGTCCCGCGGTGTGGTTGGGAATATTCAAAATATTAATAATTCTGAGAGGAGAATCATCATGGAAAAAGTATTTGGTACTGCTGTTAGCATTCTGGGCATCGTCGTTGCTGTTGGCCTGTTCGCACGTCAACTGATGGCATAAGTCTTTTTGTCAGGTATTTCCGGGGGGAACGCCATGTACAGAGAAATTAAACGACCTGTAATGGAACACACGCTTTCGCTGTTGATCGGCGGGCTGGGTGTGGTGATTGCCCTGTCGCTGGTCACGAGCCAGTTGATGGTCTGATTAATTCCTGCCAGAAGCTGATATAGAGTAAAAAGGGGAGCAGATTTTCTGCTCCCCTTTTTTGTGTCTGCATGATCAGGCGCGGCGCGTGACGTGTTCCGGCGTCTGGCGTTGTTCTTCCAGATGTTTGAAATCCCAGTGGCGTTTGTCCATCAATTGACTTGGCTGCAGCGCCTGCAGGGCATGCAGCATGTTGCTGGGGATCTTCTCGTTTTCCCTGGCCAGATCATGGATCAGTTGTTTGATCCGCTGGCGCGCCAGGTTCTCCTGCGAGCCGCACAGGTTGCAGGGGATGATGGGGAATGCTATCAGTTCCGCGAATTCGGCGATGTCCTGCTCCTGGCAATAGGCCAGCGGGCGGATAACGATGTGGTCCTTGTTGTCGGTCAGCAGTTTGGGCGGCATGGATTTGATCTCGCCGTTGTAGAGGATCGACATCATCAGGCTCTGGATCAGGTCATCGCGGTGATGGCCCAGGGCAATCTTGGTGTAGCCGTGTTGTGCCGCATAGGTATAGATGCTGCCGCGGCGCAGGCGTGAACAGAGCGAGCAGTAGGTCTTGGTCTCCGGCACCTTTTCGATCACCACCGAATAGGTATCCTGCTTGTAGACCTCGTAGGGAATCCGGTGCTGCTCCATCCACCCGCGCAGCCCTGAATCGTCCCAGCCCGGTTGGCCCTGATCCAGGGTGAAGGAGAACAGTTCGAATTTGTTGTTGCTGCGCTTGCGCAACTGGTTGAGCAGATACAGCAGGGTGAAGGAGTCCTTGCCACCGGAGAGGCAGAGCATGACCCGGTCGCCCTTCTGGACCATATTGAAATCGGCGATGGCCTTGCCGGTGTAGTGCAGCAGTTTCTTTTCCAGTTTGGCCATTCTGGTTGCGGGGGTGGTCATGAAGAACTCCGGCTGGTCTGGCATCTTTGCGAGGGGTGAATTTTACGCTATTTCGTCCGGACGGGGCCAATGGTCGGTATGACAGGGCTATTTATTGGCCGGCGGGCCTGCTAAATTTGCATACAATTAAGGAACCTCTGATTAATTCTGGGCCGGATGGATGGCGAGATGAAATTTTCCGGATCAAGGCGAAAAGCGCAGGTAATAGCAAGCTATTGCCAAGTTTTTCAACGCAGAGCCGGGGAATTTCAGCCGCCAGACGCCGGCTCATGAATTAATCAGAGGTTCCTTAGGCCTGGGTGGTGGGGTTTCGCGGCGCAGCATTCGCGGCGCAGCCATCGCTTCTGGCGGTCAGATTTGCTATCTTTAGAGCCTTTCTCAATGTAGTAGCGCAGAGGTCAATCAGATGCCCGAATACCGTTCCCGCACCTCCACCGGTGGCCGCAATATGGCCGGTGCCCGCGCCCTGTGGCGCGCCACCGGTATGAAGGATGAGGATTTCGGCAAGCCCATCATCGCGGTGGCCAATTCCTTTACCCAGTTTGTTCCCGGCCATGTCCATCTCAAGGATATGGGCCAGCTGGTGGCACGCGAGATCGAGAGGGCCGGTGGTGTGGCCAAGGAGTTCAATACCATCGCCGTTGATGATGGCATCGCCATGGGTCACGGCGGCATGCTCTATTCATTGCCCTCGCGCGAACTGATCGCCGATGCGGTGGAGTACATGGTCAATGCCCATTGTGCCGATGCCATTGTCTGCATCTCCAACTGTGACAAAATCACGCCCGGCATGCTCAACGACTCGCTGCGTCTGAATGTGCCGGTGGTGTTTGTTTCCGGCGGGCCGATGGAGTCGGGCAAGGCCATTATGCATGGCCAGGAAGTGCATCTGGATCTGGTGGATGCCATGGTCGCCGCAGCCAGTCCCGATGAGTCTGATGCGGATGTGATGACCATGGAACGTTCGGCCTGCCCCACCTGCGGCTCCTGCTCGGGTATGTTTACCGCCAACTCCATGAACTGTCTCACCGAGGCGCTGGGGCTGTCGCTGCCGGGCAACGGCTCCATGCTGGCCACCCATGCTGATCGGAAAGAACTGTTTCTGCGCGCCGGCCGGTTGGTGGTGGAGTTGGCCAAACGCTATTACGAACAGGACGACACCTCGGTGTTGCCGCGCTCCATCGCCGGCAGGGCGGCCTTCGAGAACGCCATGTCGCTGGACATCGCCATGGGCGGTTCCACCAATACTGTCCTGCATTTGCTCGCGGCGGCGCAGGAGGCGGAGGTGGATTTCACGGTGGCTGATATCGATCGCCTGTCGCGCCAGGTGCCGCAGCTGTGCAAGGTGGCGCCCAGCACCCAGCTCTATCATATGGAAGACGTGCATCGCGCCGGCGGCGTGATGGGTATTCTCGGACAGCTTTCACGCGGCGACCTGCTGGACACCTCGGTCAGGACGGTGCACTCCGACACGCTGGCGGCGGCGCTGGAAGAGTGGGATATCAGCAGCAATAATGACGAGACAGTGCACAGTTTTTTTATGGCCGGCCCCGGTAACGTGCCCACCCAGCAAGCTTTCTCTCAGGACAAGCGCTGGCCTTCTCTGGATCTGGATCGCAGCGCTGGTTGTATCCGTGACCTGGAACATGCTTACAGCAAGGACGGCGGTCTGGCGGTGTTGTTCGGCAACATTGCGGCGGAGGGTTGTGTGGTCAAGACCGCCGGTGTGGACGAGAGCATCCTCAAGTTCAGCGGCCCGGCGCGCATCTTCGAAAGCCAGGAGGCGGCGGTGGAGGGAATCCTCGCTGACCAGGTCAGGGAGGGTGAGGTGGTCATCATTCGCTACGAGGGGCCGCGTGGCGGACCGGGTATGCAGGAGATGCTCTACCCCACCAGTTATCTGAAATCAAAAGGGCTGGGCAAGGCCTGCGCCCTGATTACCGATGGCCGTTTTTCCGGCGGCACCTCCGGCCTGTCGATAGGTCACGTCTCGCCGGAGGCGGCTGAAGGCGGGGCCATCGGTCTGGTGGAAGAGGGCGATACCATCGAGATCGATATTCCGGGGCGGGCCATCAATGTTTCGCTGTCCGATGATGAGCTGGCGGCGCGGCGTCAGTCCATGGAAGCCAGGGGCGAGGCGGCCTGGCAACCGGCCCAGCGTCAGCGTCAGGTGAGTGCGGCGTTGCAGGCCTATGCGGCCATGACTACCAGCGCCTCGCGCGGCGCGGTGCGGGACGTGTCCCAGCTTAAGCGGTGATCGGGGTGATCGGATGCAGGGCGCGCGTTGCTGCGTGCCCTACAGCTCGCTCCATTTGGATTTGCGCTGAACGCGGAGCCTGGGCACGATCAGTCCGATGGTGATGCCGAGGATGGTGACGCCGGTGCCGGTAATGAACCAGTCCCTGGCGCTGCGATCCTTCAATACCGCGTTCTGCTGTTCCATGGCCTGCAGGTCGGTCTCCACGCGGATCATCCGTTCGCGCAGCTCTTTGTTGTTTTTTTCCAGGGCGAGGGCGTTGGTCGAGACTTCGCGGATATGCTTCAGTTCCTGCAGGAGCTTTTTGTTCTCATTTTCCAGCTTGCTGCTGTTTTGTTTTAGCGTGTCACGGCTTTGGTTAGCTTCGCCCAGTCGGGATTTCAGGTCGGCAATCTCCTTGTTCTGGGCGACAAGCTTTTGCTCGGCCGCAGCAAGCCGCTGCTTGGCGATGGGGGTTGGTGTCAGATAGCGGGTGAGTACCCAGCCCTCGGTGCCGCCGTTGGTGCGCGCCAATGAATAGCCCGACTCCTCGTCGGTTTCCAGCACCTCCAGTTTGGTGCCGCTTTTCAGGGTACGTATGATCTGGAACTGGGTGCCCTTGCCGCCGCGCATGGTGACGACCAGTTCATCGTCCACATAAAAGGTCTGCTGGGCAGCGGCGCTGCCACAGAGCAGCAGCCATCCGATAACAGCGACAATTGCTTTGTTCACATTAACGCCTTGTATTGTGAAAAGATATCAGTCCCTGGTGATGTTAACTAATTCGGGCAGGTTTTGCATTTACTGATCACGGAAATCATTCTGCATCAGTTTGCGTTCCCAGTTGAGTGAGGTGGTGACGATCTGCTCCAGGTCGTCATGCTGCGGCTGCCAGCCCAGGGTCTCGCGGATGCGGCTGGCGTCGGCGACCAGGGAGGGGGGGTCGCCGGCGCGACGCGGCAGTTCCTTGATTTCCAGTGGTGCGCCGTTGACCTTGGCCACCATCTCCAGCACCTCGCGCACGCTGTAACCGTGGCCGTAACCGCAGTTGAAAGTGTTGGATTCGCCTCCCTGTTCCAGGTGGTCCAGTGCTATCAGGTGGGCGTTGGCCAAGTCCTCCACGTGGATGTAGTCGCGTACCCCGGTGCCGTCGGGGGTGGGATAGTCCGTGCCGAAGATGGCCACATGGTCGCGGATGCCCAGGGCCGCCTCGCAGGCCACCTTGGTCAGCAGGGTGGCCCTGCGGGTGGACTGCCCGATGCGGCCCTCGGGGTCCGAGCCGGCAACATTGAAATAGCGCAGCACCACATGGGTCAGGTCGCTGGCAGCGGAGAGGTCGCGCAGCATCCACTCGCTCATCAGCTTGGAGGTGCCGTAGGGATTGATAGGCTGCAGCGGGCTGTCCTCGCGTGCCAGCCCCTGTTCGGGAATGCCATAAACGGCGGCTGTGGACGAGAAAATGAAGTGTTTGATGCCGTGTCCGGCGCAGCACTCTAGCAGGTTGCGGGTGCTGCAGGTGTTGTTGGCGTAGTATTTGAGCGGGTCGGCGACCGATTCCGGCACGATGGTGTGGGCTGCGAAATGCAGTATGGCGCCGATATCATGTTGTTTTAAAAGGTTGTTGACCAGCTCCTTGTCACCGGTGTCGCCAATCACCAGTTGCGTGTCCTGGGCCGCCTGGCGAAAGCCGGTGGAGAGATTGTCCAGGATGACGACATTTCTGCCCCTGGCGCGCAGCTGTTGGACCACATGGCTGCCGATGTAGCCGGCGCCCCCCGTTACCAGAATGTTATTCTCAGACATGTCCTGCTGGACCCCGTGGTTTTTACAGTCGGCACATCATAACAGCTTGAAAAGACGCGAGTAAGGGCTTAAAGAAGGTAAGAATGAGGCTATCAGGCTGATTGGTGGTAATTTATCCGGGATTTGATGTTGACACAAAAGCAACTCTAATCCAAAATAGCCGCCTTTGTTTCGGAGGGGTTCCCGAGTGGCCAAAGGGATCAGACTGTAAATCTGACGGCTCCGCCTTCGGAGGTTCGAATCCTCCCCCCTCCACCAGGTTATTGAGATTGCGGCGAAAAGCAGGGCGGACCAGTCATCGGTAGTGCGAATCGATTGTAGATGTCGGGCGGGTGTAGTTCAACGGTAGAACCTCAGCCTTCCAAGCTGATGACGTGGGTTCGATTCCCATCACCCGCTCCATATGTTTGGGCGACACTCTTTAATATATCGAAGGTCGCAGATTAAAGAGCTTTCGCCCATGTAGCTCAGGGGTAGAGCACTTCCTTGGTAAGGAAGAGGTCCCCGGTTCAAATCCGGGCATGGGCTCCAGGTTTGGTTTTTTTTGGTAACACATTTTTGGAACATTATCTTTATTTATAGAGGGTGCATCGATGTCCAAGGAAAAGTTTGAGCGTACGAAACCGCACGTAAACGTGGGCACCATCGGTCACGTAGACCATGGT
>Ga0114931_10007894_pt1 | contig 12948 bp, 10 predicted proteins | sample 2SBtaG_FD_89579 | JGI IMG/M metagenome (GOLD analysis project Ga0114931, IMG submission 89579) | Deep subsurface microbial communities from Kolumbo volcano to uncover new lineages of life (NeLLi) - 2SBTROV14_V59a metaG | ecosystem: Environmental > Aquatic > Marine > Volcanic | place: Kolumbo... | reverse complement strand
GCCTGCATGCCCGGCAGCACCGCTTCGACCTTGCCGAGGTAGATGTTACCGACCGTGCGCCGCTGGTCCGCACGGTCAACCAGCATTTCAACGAGGCGGTCGTCCTCCAGAATCGCAACCCGCGTTTCCCGCGGGCTCGAAGCCGTAATCAGTATTTCCCTTTTCACCACTACCTGCCTGGATCGAAGTCAACGCCCCGGCCGACGGACTGTCGCCCGTCCCGAGGATGACTTCTGTCTTGTGAATACGAATGAGTGGCGTCTGTCCGTCGTCGAGGGACAACGCCTCCCGCAACACTTCGGTTGGTTTCACCGATCCGTCCGGCCCGGCTCCGAGCACGAGCTGGATGGTATCGGGGCCGAGCACGGCCATTTCGCCCACGAAGGGCCGGATATCAACGGTCTGCACCCGGCGTTTGCGCTGACGTCGGATGACGACCTCATCCCGGGCGAGAAACCGGGACGTGGCCTGTTCGAGCTCCCCCATACTCCACGCGAACGGTGGGCGGGGGAAGCGCGCCAGGTATCGGCCGGTGGCGATACTGGCGGTGATCGACGGGGTTCCCGGTGGCATGACCGCCGCCGACCGGAACTGGAGGCCCGGCGTCGAGACGGCCTGCAACCGGTGTAACAGGTCGCGCAGCCGCTCGTCATCCAGCCAGTCGCCGGCCAGCTCCAGATCGATCCACTCGCTGTCCGACGTCCACCCCAGGGACAGCGGAGGTCCAGCCGAGAGGCGCGGGCGTGGTGAGAACCCCTCCGTGTACACCAGTGGCAACTCGGCGCGGCGGAACGAGCGTTCGAGTTCGCGCAACACGTCGAGATGCGAGATGAACCGGACCGCTTCCCCCTTTGCATACCCGAGGCGCACCGTGGTCGAGGGAACGCCCTGCAGGAGTGTCTGTCCCGCCTCGGGCGCCGGTTCCCGCGATTCGGCGGCGAGGAGGTTCTTCAGCGCATCGAAGTCACACACGCCGCATGCCGAACACCGCTGGTGTTTGCACTCCTCGGTCTCGGCGGCCCGGAGGGCCTTGTGGCGTTCCTTCAGGAAATACGATCGATCGATCCCGTAGGACACGATCTCCCAAGGGAGGTCCTCGTCTTCGTCGATCTCGCGAAACGTGTCCTCAAGCGTCCGGCCGGTGCCGGCGAGCGCCTCCTCCCAAAGCGCGAATCGGCAGTGTTCACCCCAGCCGTCGAACCGGGCGCCGCGGCGCCACGCCCCCTCGATCACGTCCGCCATCTCGCGACCGGATCGGGAGATCATCCCTTCAATGGCCGTATCGGCCGTCTCGTGGTGACGGATATCGACACCCTTGCCCTTGAGGCGGCGTTTCACCCAGGCCAGCTTGGTCCGGGTGGTCTCGAAATCGTCCTGACGCTCCCACTGGAACGGGGTGTGCGCCTTGGGCACGAACGGGGAGAACCCAAGCGTAATGTGGCGCCGTCCCGGAAACCGCCGGAGGATGTCGCGAATCTTCTCGACGAGCTGAGCGAGTTCTTCGAAGTCGTCCTCGCACTCGGTCGGGTGCCCGATCATGAAATACAGCTTGACGCTCGTCCACCCCGACTGCATCGCCCGTTCCACCGCCGAGAGGATGTCGGCCTCGGTAATTCCCTTGTTGATCACGTTGCGCAGGCGCTGACTGCCGGCCTCGGGCGCAAAGGTGAACCCCGATTTTCGCACGCGACTCACGTTCTCGGCGAGGCCGACGCTGAACTCGTCGGCCCGCAGCGACGGGAGACTCACGCCGACTCCCCGATCGACCATCGTCCGTCCGAGGCGATCGGTGAGTTCCAGCGCGCGGGAGTAGTCGGCGGTCGACAACGAGAGCAGCGAGACCTCCTGCCAGCCCGAATCCCGGATCCCGTGTTCCGCAATCTCCAACGTTTCGTCGACGTCGCGCTCCCGGGCGGGGCGGTACAGGTACCCGGCCTGGCAGAACCGGCACCCCCGCATACACCCTCGCATCACCTCGATCGGCAACCGGTCGTGGGTGGTCTCGGTGAGACTCACCACCATCTCCCGGGGGTGGTCCTCCGTCCGCAGGACGGGCACCTTGCGGGCCATCACGGGATTCGGCAGGCCGGCCGGCGCATCGGGTCGGGGCACCGCGCGCCGGCTGCCCGGGGGTACCTCGTACAGCGACGGCACGTAGATCCCCGCGACCTCGACGGCCAGGCGTTCGAGCAGCCCCTGCCGGGTTCGCGCCGGGCCCGCCGTTCGTTTCCAGTCATCGATCACCTCGAGGACCTCACCCAGCGCATCCTCGGCATCGCCGATCAGGGCAAAGTCGACGAACGGCGCCAGGGGCTCGGGGTTGGAAGCGCAGGGACCCCCGATGCAGACCAGCGGATCGCCGTCGGCGCGCTCGCGCTGCCGGAGCGGCAGGTGCGACAGGTCGAGGACATTGAGGAGGTTGGTATACGTCAGTTCCGACTGGAGGGTGAACCCCAGCACATCGTAGTCGGCAACCGGCCGGCGGTACTCGAGTCCCCACAGGGGAATGTTGCGCTGTCGGAGATGGGTCTCCAGGTCGGGCCACGGCGCATACACGCGATCCAGCAGCCAGCGGGGATCCCGATTCACGACGTGGTAGAGGATCTGGGTGCCGGTGTGGCTCATCCCGACCTCGTAGGCGTCGGGATAGCAGAGGAGGAACCGGACCCTGGCCTCGTCCCAGGATTTGCGAGCGAGCCCCCGCTCGTTCCCCGTATACCGATTGGGTCGGCTGACGAGGGGCAGGACCTCCCGTTCGAGGAGATCGAAAAAGGCGCCGGCCGGCGGCGTGGCTGTCGTCATGGTCGCCTAACAATAAGGGAGAAACAAACTTAGGTCAACCTGACACCGGACGGGACCTCCGAAAAAGCCCTTGCGACGCCCCCGGCCTCCAATGCCAACCCGTTATTGGACCAGGTCCCCGAGAAGCTGACGCGCGATGACAATGCGCTGGATTTCGCTCGTCCCTTCCCCGATCTCGCAAACCTTGGCATCGCGCATCATCCGTTCGACCGGGTATTCGGTGGTGTACCCATACCCCCCGTGGAGCTGAACCGCCTTGATGGTGGCCCGCATGGCCAGTTCGGAGGCGAACAGTTTCGCCATGGCCGCCTCCTTCTTGAACGGGCGACCGGCCTGGAGGAGACTGCCGGCGTGGTAGACCAGGTGGCGGGCCGCCTGGATCTCCGTGGCCATGTCCGACAGCGCGAAGTGGACGCCCTGGAACGAGGCGATCCGCCGTCCGAACTGCTTGCGTTCGCTGGTGTAGGTCAGGCACTCGTCGAGCGCGCCCTGGGCGAGGCCGAGCGAGAGCGCACCGATGCCGATCCGCCCCGAGTCGAGTGTCTTGAGGAAGTTGCGAAAGCCCTGGCCCACTTCGCCGAGGACGTTCTCGCGGGGGACGATCGCGTCCTCGAGGATCAGTTCCCGGGTGTCGGACGCGCGCCAGCCCAGCTTGTCTTCTTTTTTGCCGGCGCGCACGCCGTCGATCTTTTCGAGATCGGGATCGTGTCCCACCCCGACGGCCGCGGCCTGCTCGAGGTCCGTCGTGTCCTTGGTCACGATGAACGACGTAATGCCCTGGTTGCGCTTGCCGCCGTTTCCCGTGCGCGCCGTGACCACAAAGATCTCGCCGACCCCGGCGTGGGTGATGAACACCTTGGAGCCGTTCACGACGAAGTGATCGCCGCGTTCCTCCGCCACCGTGCGGGTGCCGCCGGCATCCGACCCCGCCCCCGGTTCGGTGAGTCCGAACCCCCCCAGGACCCGTCCGGTGGCGAGGCGGGGGACAAAGCGTTTCTGCTGCTCCTCCGTGCCGAAAGCCACGATCGGCGAGGTTCCGAGGGTGGTGTGGGCCGATACGGTGATCGAGGTCGAGGCGTCGACCCGGGCCAGTTCCTCGATGATGATCAGGTAGGACAGGTAGTCCAGACCGGCCCCACCCAGGTCCTCGCTCCAGGGAGCTCCCAGGAGACCCAGCTCGCCCATCTTGCGAACCGTCTCCCAAGGGAATCGGCTTTCGATATCGTGTTCCCGGGCGATCGGCCGGACCTCGTTCTCGGCGAAGTCCCGCACCATTTCGCGGACCTGGTGGTGTTCGTCGGTGAAATAGGGGAGTTCGTACATGGTGGGAAGTATAACCGGAGACGCCGCGGGGCGTACCGCGGGGGTCAGCGCAGGGCCTTGGGAGGCCCGAGAATCTCCTGCGCCAGCACCGCATCACGCAGCGAGTTCCGGTTCAACAACCGGCGGACCCGGGGACCGGTTCCCTGGAGGCCGGGCGCCGTGGTCAACGTCACCGGGCTGATGTACTGGTCGTGAAACGCCTCGTGGTCCGCTTCGTCGAGCGCGTGGGTTTCCGCTTGGCGCGCGTGTCGTTCGAGACCTTTGTTCCAGGCGGTGTCCTCAGGAGGCGGCGGGACTGGGGTGTCAGTCCGCCGCCGCGGGGCTGGGGTGGAGGCGCGAGGTGGGGTGCTGACCGCTCCCGGCGCTTCGGACTCTTCTTCCTCCCCCCGTCCGACGAACTGCACCGTGCCTTTGGGCAACCCGGCGGCTTCCTCGACCCGCAACTGGAGTTGGCGGAGGATGTCCTCCATGTGCCCGCCGACCTTGCGGTCCCCTCCCCCGCCCACCCGCCCGGTCGGAGCGGGTGTCCGCCGCGATGGCGGTGGGCGTTGAGCGGGCCGGGTCCCGGATGGCCGTTGTGCCGCCCCCCCGCCTTTCTTCTTCTTTCCCGCCAGCGAGGAGAGAAAACCGATTCCCAGCAGAATGAGCCAGAAAACGTCGCCGATATCCATGGCCGCGGCTAGGAACCCAGCTCCGGCCGGGTCTGGCTGTCCTCACCCGCCAGAGAGTCCCGCATTCTGGTATCGCTCTGAATGTTCTGATACCTGGCGTAGTCCATAACACCCAGGTGACCGCTGCGGAACGCTTCGGCGATGGCCATCGGGATCTGGGACTCGGCCTCCACGAACTTGGCTTTCATCTCCTGAACCCGGGCCACCATCTCCTGTTCCGCGGCGATCGCCATGGCGCGCCGTTCCTCGGCGCGGGCCTGCGCGATTCGCTTGTCGGCCTCGGCCTGATCCGTCTGGAGTTCGGCGCCGATATTCTTGCCGACGTCGACGTCGGCGATATCGATGGAGAGAATCTCAAACGCCGTGCCGGAGTCGAGCCCCTTGGCCAGGACGGTTTTCGAGATCTTGTCCGGATTCTCGAGCACCGCCTTGTGCGTCTGGGCCGAGCCGATGGTCGACACGATTCCCTCACCAACCCGGGCAAGGATCGTCTCTTCGCCGGCACCGCCCACCAGGCGCTGGATGTTTGCGCGCACCGTCACCCGGGCGGTGGCGATGAGTTGAATCCCATCCTTGGCCATCGCGGCCACCCGGGGAGTCTGGATCACCTTCGGATTGACCGACACCTGGACAGCTTCGTGAACGTCCCGCCCGGCCAGGTCGATGGCCGTGGCCTGGCGGAACGGCAGCTCAATCCCCGCCTTGTCCGCCGAGATGAGGGCCTGCACCACCCGGTGGACGTTTCCGCCCGCCAGATAGTGGCTCTCCATGTCCTTGATGCTGAGGTCCAGACCAGCCTTGGTGGCGTTGATCAACGGTTCCACGACCGAGCGCGGAGAAACCTTCCGGAGCCGCATGCCGATCAAGGTGGGGAGTCCTACCCGGACGCCGGAGGCCAGGGCCGCAATCCACAGCCGAACCGGGATGAAGCTGAACAGTATCCAGAGCAACAGGAGGCCGACGACGACCACCACGATGCCCAGGCCACCGACAAATGCAGTTGGATCCATGTCGTTATCCTCACAACGTCAGCGAGTGCAGTATGGGCAGGCAGGAAACCGCCCCGGAAGGGTATTCCTTGCCGGGTGACCTGCCTGAGGGTCCGGAAACCGGCGGTCAGACCGGGGTCACGACGTGGCGGTAAGCTTCCGAGCGCACAACGCGGATCCGGGCTCCCTGGGGAACGAAACCGCCCTCCGACACCACGTCCATCCGTTCGCCGTTGATCATGGCGACCCCGGACGGCCGGAGATCGGTCAGGGTTTCACCGGTAGAGCCCACCAGGTCGGACCGGGTCGGCGCCGCAATGAACCCCGTCTCCCGATCCATAGTGGCGGTCAGGAACACGCCGTGCAACCGTTCGCTCCTGGGAAGGAACCGCACGATGGCGGCCACCCCGAGCCCGATCAGCATGATGGCCCCGGCCAGAATGGAGCTTGCCCGGGCAAAATCCGGCCAGGTGGGGATGTTCCCGATGAGCGACAGGAAGATGGCAGCCCCGATGCAGAGAATGGCCACCACGCCCGCAATGCCGAATCCCGGGACGACGAATACCTCGAAGCCGAGGGCGACGATCCCGGCGGCGAGGAGGATAACCTCTTCCCAGCCGGCCAGGCCGATGAGCAGGTGGCTGCCGAAGAACGCGGCGAACGACATCAGGCCCACCGCTCCCGCGACCCCGAAGCCGGGGCTCTTGATCTCGAAGATGATGCCCAGCGTCCCGAGCGAGAGCAGGATGGGCGCGACCACCGGGTTCGAGAGAAACCGGACGAGCTGTTCCGCCCAGTTGGCCGACGTCTGCACCACGGGGGCATCGGCCAATCCGAGACGGGCCTTGACGTCGTCCAGGTCTCTGACCTCGGCGGTGGCCAGTCCGAGGTTGACCGATTCGTCGGCCGTGAGGGTCAGCAGCCGGCCGGCGGCGATGATGCCATCCACCTCGACCGATTCGTCCACCATCGCCTCCGCGATCCGCGGATCGAGCCCCCGGCGTTCGGCCAGGGCCCGAAACTCGCCCCGCATGGCGGAGACGATCTTCTCCGAGCCTTTCTTCCCGTCGGCGGACACCGGGGTCGCAGCCCCGATGGAGGAACCGGGTACCATGTAGATCGAATCCGCGGCCAGGGCGATCATGGCTCCGGCGCTCCAGGCATGCTGGTTTACCAGCGCATAGACCGGCACGTCGCTGTTACTGATGGCCTTGACGATACGCTGAGCCGCATCGATCCGTCCGCCCGGCGTTTCGATCTCAACGATGACGGCGGAGGCGTCCGCCTCGGACGCCTCGCGGATGACGCGTTCGACATAGGGCGCGAGCCCCATCTCGATGACCCCCTCCACCTGCACGCGATAGACCCCGTTGGCCTGGGCCACCAGGGCCCCGGACCCGAGCGGAGTGCCGATCAGCACCGATATCGTGAGAGCGCGACGCCACATTGTCCGACCTCCTGACGGTCCACCAGTGGTTCAGGAAACCTAGGGAGAGGACATGGGGGCGGGAAGCCGGGCCCGCCGAACGGTCGGTTGGGAGGGGTGAGCGGTGTCTGTCCGGCCCCTCAGACGGACGCGGCGGACCCGTCGAGAGAGACCTTGCGGGCCACCTCGGCCAGGTCGGACGGGTGGAACGGTTTCATCAGAAACTCGGCCGGACCGGTCAGGACGACCTGTTCGACGGCCTCGCCTTCACTGATCCCGGAGGAGAGGATCACCGGGAGGTCCGGGGCCTCCCTCCGCAGCTCGCGGAACACGGCGGCACCGGGCCGGTCGGGGAGACCCAGATCGAGGAGGACGAGACGCAGGCGGTCTCCGGCCTCCTGCACCATGGCAAGCCCATGGGCCGCAGTAGCGGCGGTCTCGACCTCATATCCCAGCTTCTCCAGCAATAATGACCCCAGGGAACGCACGTTCTCCTCGTCATCGATGACGATGGCAAGTCCCTCGCCGCGCCAGCTTCCAAGGCTGGCGCCGCCCAGGAGGTGCGAGCCGCGCGCCACCCGGGGGGCGACGGGGCCGAGCGGCAGCAGCACCCGGATCGCGGTGCCGTGGCCCTCGCTGCTCAGGACGCGAACCCCTCCGCCGTGCCCCTTGATGATGCCGAGAGCGGCCGCGAGTCCCAGCCCGCGCCCGTTGGCTTTGGTGGTGAAGAACGGATCGAAGATGCGTTCGCGGGTTTCACGACTCATGCCACATCCGGTGTCGGCCACCTCGACCCATGCGTAACGTCCCGGTTCGAGATCCGGGGGGAATACGGTGGTCGACGGGTCGTCGCCGGTCCAGTCCATGACCCCGGTGGTCAGGCGTATGGTTCCCGGCGTGTCGCCGATGGCATCGGACGCGTTGGTGATCAGGTTCATGATCACCTGCCGGAGTTGGGTGGCGTCGGCCGATACGGGCAGCGGGTCGGAGGCCAGTCCGTACTCCAGCGTCGCGCACGGCGCGGTGGACACCTTCAGGAGTTGGGCCATCTCGGGGGCGAGGTCATTCAGGTCGATCGTCTCGGTCCGGAGATCGCCGCGACCGGCGTAGGCCAGCAGCTGGCTGGTCAGGTCCGAGGCGCGGGTGGTGGCGGCCTCGATCTTCTCCACGTATCCGCGCGCGACGGGGTTGTTGGCCAGTTCCAGGAGGGCCAGGTTGGCATAGCCCACCACCCCGACCAGCAGGTTGTTGAAGTCGTGCGCGATACCGCCCGCCAGGAGCCCGAGGCTTTCGAGTTTCTGTTTCTGTTGCAGGCGCTCCTGCATGACCCGGCTCTCGCGTTCCGCGTCATGCTGCCGGGCCAGCTCCTGCACGCGACGCTCGGCGATTTCGAAACGCACGGCGAGGAGGCCGGGGTCGACCGGTTTGCCGAGGTAGTCGTCGGCCCCGGCATCGAGCACCTGGCAGAGCGCTCCCGGTTCGGTGCGACCGGTAATCACGAGGATGACGGCCCGGCGGCCGTCCGGATGGTCGCGGAGCCGACGACAGAGATCGAGTCCGCTCATCCCCGGCAGCATCCAGTTCAGGAGCACCAGCGGGAATGGCGATTCGGCAAACGCCTGCCAGCCCTCCTCCGCCGACCCGCAGGGAGTCGGGTCCCACCCCCGGCTCCGGAGCAGTCGGACCAGCAGGGTCCGGGTGGTGGTCTCATCCTCGACGACCAGAACGCGCACGACACCTTCCTGGAGAAGACACGCCGGTCCGCCACTCCGGTTTCGGAAGACGGGCCGTAGGAGGAAGTATCGGGGACGGGCCGCCCGGCCTTGATGGACCGGGTCCCCGGAACGGACGGGGTCCTTAGATTGCACGGCAACCGGACCTGACCGATGACCCTCGCCGACCCGTCGCCCCGAACCGAACTGCGCATCTGGCGCATCGTCGCCCGCGCGGCCGCCGACGCCCCCTGGTGGGGGCGGATGGCCATCTTCGGCTCGGCCCTGGTCATCGTGGTCCTGACGGTCGCGGCGAGCGCGGTGCTGGCGGGCTCGGGACAACCGGACAGTGCGCGCCAGATCACCGGCATGATCCTGGCCCATACGGGCCTCCTCCTGCTCGGCATGGCCACCCTGCTCCACCAGATCACCCAGCACCCCGATGCCCGGGGGAACGCCTGGCGCCTTCCGCTCACGCTCCGGTCCGCCCGCCTCGACCGGCTGCTGGTGGCGTTGCCGATGATGGCCTTCGTGTCCGGGGTGCTGTTGTCGTCGGCCGTGGCGGTGTTGCTCCCGACGCTGGGCGGACCGAACAGTGCCCGGCTGGCGGTGGCGATCGAGCTGTACCTCGTGTTCCTGCTCATTGCGGCCAACACCGTTCGGGTCACCACCCGGTTCCTCTACCGGCACGCCCGGGAACAGGCGGACGCGGCGGCCGAGGCCCGGAACGCCGCCTCGCAGGCCCGGCTGGCGGCGCTTCAGGGCCAGTTGAATCCCCACTTCCTGTTCAATGCCCTCAACACTGTCGCGGCCCTGGTCCGCACCGATCCGCCCCAGGCGGAACGGACGGTAGAGCATCTGGCCCGGATTCTCCGACGTACGCTGGACCGATCGCGCTCGTCCACCTGCCGCCTGGAGGACGAACTCGACTTTCTCGAGGCGTACCTGGCCATCGAGCGCGAGCGGTTTGGATCCCGCCTCGACGTCCGGTGGGAGGTTGACCCAGCGGTGCGACAGGATCGGGTACCGGTAATGGCTCTCCAGCCTCTGGTGGAGAACGCCCTGAAGCACGGGGTGGCCAACTCGATCGAGGGGGGAACGATCACCGTGGTGGCGCGACGGGCCAACGGCCATCTCACCCTCGCGGTGCGGGACAACGGTATCGGATTCCCCCCGGCACCCCGGCCGGGAACCGGACTCGCCAACCTGCGGGATCGGCTGATGACCCTGTACGGGGAGGGCGCCACCCTGGAGGTGACCAGTGGCCCGGGGGATACCGTCGTCTCGATGACCCTGCCGATCGCGGAGAACTCACCACCCGGAAGGCCCGATGCGCGTTCTGATCGTTGACGATGAACCGGCGGCGCGGACCCGCCTCGCCATCATGCTCGAGGAACTCGACGTGGAGGTGGCGGGAGAAGCGGCCAACGGCCTGGAAGCCCTCGACGACATTGCCAGGTTGCGTCCGGACCTGCTGCTGCTGGATATCGCGATGCCCGAAGTGGATGGTTTCGACGTTGCCCGACGTCTGCCCGATCCGCCGCCGTTGATCGTGTTTCAGACGGCCTATGACGAACACGCCCTCAAGGCGTTTGAGCATGCGGCGATCGATTACCTGGTCAAGCCCGTGACCCTCGACGCGCTCCGGCGCGCCATCGATCGAGCGCGGGAGCGAACCGAACCGCCGGCGTCGGCGCCGGACCCTGTGCTCCTCACCCGCCTTCAGGCCGCTCTGGTCCCCACCGGTGGTGGCGGCGTGCGCCGTGTCCTCGCCCGCCACCGTGGCGGTCATCGGCTGCTGCCCATCGACACCGTGATTCTCTTCTATGCGGAGCGAGGGGTCGTTCGGGTCCGGACCACCGAAAAGGAGTACCTCACCGACTACACGCTTGCCGAACTGGAGGAACGGCTCGGGGTGGCTTTCGTCCGGCCCAACCGCTCCGAGCTGGTGCGGATCGATCACATCGTCGCCATCGCGAGTAACGGCGACGGCTCCGCGACCCTCACGCTCTCCGACGACTCCACGGTGCGGGTCAGTCGGCGACGGGCCGGAGACGTTCGCGAGATGTTGCACCGTTAGGGCACCGGTGATCGAGACCCGGGACCTCACCAAACGTTTCCGCAGTCGGAAACGGGGCATCATCACCGCCGTCGATCGTCTCAATCTGCGCTGTTCGGCCGGTGAGGTCTACGCGCTCCTCGGCCCCAACGGCGCCGGCAAGACGACCACGCTCCGCATGCTGTCCACCCTGATCACGCCGACCACGGGCGACGCCCTGATTCTCGGGCACTCCGTGTCCAGCGAGCGGGCCGCCATCCGGCGAACGATCGGCGTGGTGTCGTGCGAAACCGGCGTCTACGATCGCATGACGCCGAGGGAGATCGCCCGGTACTTCGGAAGACTGAACGACCTCGACGCGGACACGCTCGAACGCCGCATGGACCAGGTGTTCGCGTTGTTGAACATGGAGGGATTCGTCGACGAGCGTACGGACGATTTTTCCACCGGCATGATCCAGAAGACGGTCATCATGCGGGCCCTGCTCACCGACCCCCGGATCCTCATCTTCGACGAACCCACCGTGGGCCTCGACATCCTCACCGCCCGGAACGTGCTCGAGTACATCCGGCTCCTCAAAGGTGAGGGCAAGACGATCGTGTTCTCCACCCACGTCATGCGGGAAGCGGAGAAACTCGCGGACCGGATCGGGATCATCGATCGGGGCCGTCTGGTTGCCGAAGGCACCTTGGCCGAACTGCAGCAGGAGACCTCCCGCACCGACCTCGAAGACATCTTCTTCTCGCTGGTCCGTCGATGAACACCACGATCCGGAAAGCCGCGCTGGTGTTCGACAAGGAGTTCCGGGTCATGCGCCGGGATCGGCGCCTGGTCATCGGGGTGACGGTGACCTCCCTGGTCGTCATGCCGGCCCTGATGGGCCTGCTCGGCAGTCTCGACCGGCTGAGGGACGCATCCGGGAAACCGGTGCGCATCGTCGTCGACACCGCCGACGACGTCCTCCGGGAGGCGGTCGGGAGGATCGAGGATCCGGTGACCATCGGCACCGGAGCCACCGAGTCCGACGCCGATATCCAGGTCATCCACCAGGGCCCCCGATATCTCATCGTGGCCTACCGCACCGCACCGCGATCGTGGCAGATCGCCCAGCGACTCGAAACCGCGGTCCGGGCGGTCCACCGCCGGATCGTCGCCGACACGCTGGCCGCCCGGGGCATCCCGGCCGACCTCATCCGCCCGTTCACAGTCACCGTCATCGATGCCGCCGATCCCGCGGCGCGGGGAGCGATCCTGCTTGCGACTCTGGTGCCCTATCTGGTGATCGTCCTGCTGGTGGCCAATGCCATCCGGGCCCTGTACGTCGCCGTCGGGGAGAAGGAGCACCGCACCCTGGCCTCCCTGCTGGTGTGCGCCGTACCCCGCGGGTCGATCGTTCTGGGAAAAACGCTGGCCATCCTGACCTTCGCCATCGTGTCCTCGGCACTGCTCATCGCCGGGATGTTGCTCTTTGGACGTCTGGGGTTTTTCCCGGGCCAGGGCCCGGCGGACATATCATTCCGCCTGGCCCCGGTCCAGGTGATCCAGCTGTTTGTGACCATCGGCGCGTTGGGGCTCGCGGTCTCGGCGATCATCATGGTCCTCGGGACGTATGCCCGGAGTCGCCGGGAAGCCGGCGTCTACACCTCACCCGTGCTGTTCCTCTCCATCTTCCTTGCCATCTTCTCGTTCTCGACCAGCGCATTCTCGCTCCCGGTCTACGCCGTCCCGTTCCTGGGAACGGCGTTGAGTGTGCGCGATGTCATCCTCGGGACGCCGGCGTGGACCGGCGTCGCCGTCAGCGCCGGAGCGAACCTGACACTGTTCGTCCTCCTGACGACGGTCACGGTCGGGATGTATCACCGGGAAACCGTCTTGTTTCGGCGCTGAACCGTCGCTTTCGTTCCACGCCCGGCCTCACCGCCGGCGCGCCCATTTCCTGCGACATCGGTGCGACAGTAGACCCCGG
>Ga0114931_10007893_pt1 | contig 12950 bp, 11 predicted proteins | sample 2SBtaG_FD_89579 | JGI IMG/M metagenome (GOLD analysis project Ga0114931, IMG submission 89579) | Deep subsurface microbial communities from Kolumbo volcano to uncover new lineages of life (NeLLi) - 2SBTROV14_V59a metaG | ecosystem: Environmental > Aquatic > Marine > Volcanic | place: Kolumbo... | reverse complement strand
TCCTGACAGGCACCGGTTGGCGGGAGTCACTCGGGTGGCCCAAGGCACTGGGAACAGACGGGGGGCGCTGCTGCGCTTGACTTCGCCGGAGCCCACCCCTCGTCACCTCCCTGGCCCAGCGGAACGCCCGATCCGGACCCGGCCTCCGGAGCGGCTAACGGAACCGGGGCTCGTCCAGGGGCGATTTGCGCGAGTAGGGGGCGAGTCCGCGTTCTCGCCGCACCGCGGCGACCCGGGTCGGCACCGTCCACTGCGGGCGGCCCTCCTCGGTCACGACCTCGAACGCGGGGTCGCTGCGGGGGACCGCCTCGGCCGCGGGCCACGCCGGGTCGCCGGGCTCGTACTCCACGAGCCGGGCGCGGACGCCCAGGATGCGGAAGCCGCCGGTCGTCTCGAACCAGCCGTCGAGCCGCAGCGGGGCCTGGCGCGCCGCCAGACCCACCCGCAGCTCGCCGAGGCCGTTGCCCATCGGCTCGCCGTCGAGCCGGCTCGACGGCTTCACGACCCAGGTGTCCACCGGTGCGCCCTGCCACTCGATGCGGTCCGCGCGGTCGACCTCGAGGACCAGCTCGTAGATCTTGCGGCTCGAGACGACCGGGAGCCGCGTGCGCGCGCCCGGCGCGAGCGGGATGCTCCGCGCCGCGTAGAAGGCCTCGAACGGGTCGAGCGCGTCGGGTCCGAGGTCGGCGCCGGTCTCGCGCAGGCGATGGCGATGCCGTTCCTCCTCGACCCGCTCGACGAAGTGCGCCTCCCAGTCGAACTGGGAAAATTCGAGGGACTCCTTGTGGCGCCCGTGGCGGGTCCAGGTGGCGGTGCGCACGGTGCGGAGCGTGTCGACGTCGATCCAGGCCTCCATCCGGTCGTGGACGGGATAGAACAGCGAGAAGCCCTTCGACGTGTCGCCGGTGGCCACGACGTGCGCGATCCGGCGCCCGCCCCAGCGGATCCACCGGGCGACCTCGAGCCGCGCCGTTCCCACCGGCAGGCCCAGCGCCGCAATCCGGTAGGTCAGCCGTTCGCCGGGCGGAAACGCGAACTTCGCCGGCCGCTCGCGCAGGTCCGCGGGCGCGAGCGCGGTGATGCCCTCGTCGCGCAACAGGAAACCGTCCTCGGCCCGCGCCGCGAGCGGCAGCGCGAGGCAGAGGAGCGCACAGGCGGCCCATCCCCTCCAGGTTCGTGCGTGCATGAGGTCCGCATCCTCCATCGTGGAGGGCTCCGACGCAATCCCGGTACGTCGGATTCAGCCGGCCGGTTCCCGGCCGGGGGGCCGGGTACAATGCCCCCGCACCACCCGCAGGGGGCTCCCATGAACGCGCTCGTGATCGGCGGCACCGGGCCCACGGGCCACTTCATCGTGAACGGCCTGCGGGCGCGGGGATACGCGGTCGCGATCCTCCACACCGGCAACCACGAGATCGACGAGATCCCGGACGACGTCGAGCACATCCACACCGACCCGTTCGATCGCGTCGCATTCGAGGCCGCGCTCGGGGAGCGGCGCTTCGACCTGTGCGTGGCCACCTACGGCCGCCTGCGGCGCATCGCCGCGGCCATGGCCGGGCGCTGCGGGCGCTTCCTCTCGGTGGGCGGCGTGCCGGCCTACCGCGGCTACATGAACCCCGGGCTGCTCACGCCCGCGGGCCTGCCGGTCCCGACGGCCGAGGAGGCCCCGCTGGTCGCGGTGGCCGAGGACGACGCCAAGGGGTTCCGCATCGCGCGCACCGAGGCCGCGGTCTTCGAGCACCACCCGACCGCCGCGCACTTCCGCTACCCCTACGTCTACGGGCCGTATCAGCTGGTGCCCCGCGAGTGGTGCGTGGTGCGGCGCATTCTCGACGGGCGGCGCCAGATCGTGCTGCCCGAGGACGGCCTGACGCTGCAGCACTACGGCTACGTCGAGAACCTGGCGCACGCGCTGCTGCTGGCCGTCGACCAGCCGGAGGCGTCCGCGGGCCAGGTCTACAACTGCGCCGACGAGGAGGTGCTGACGCTGCGCCAGGTCGTCGAGATCGTGGCCGCCTGCATGGGGGCCGAACTCGAGATCGTCTCGATGCCGTGGCGATTGGCCGTGCCCGCGCGCCCGCTGATGCTCCAACCCCTGCCCACGCATCGCGTGCTCGACCTCACGAAGCTGAAGAGCGAGCTCGGCTACCGGGACATCGTCCCCCCGCGCGAAGGGCTCCGGCGCACGGTGGAATGGCTGGTCGCGCACCGGCCCGCGCCGGGCGGGACCGAGGAGACGGTGTTGCAGGACCCCTTCGACTACGCGGCCGAGGACGCGCTGATCGAGCGCTGGCAGCGGGCCCTGGCAGGCGTCCGGCCTCCGGTCTTCGAGCGGGAGCCCGGCTTCACGCTCAGCTACAGCGGGCCCGGCGGCAAGGCGCGCTCGACCGCCGGGTTCGAATGATGCGGAACACACGCCGCGGACACTTGCCAACTCGCCAGAAGGTCGGGACCCTCCGGAAAGACGGGTGATCTGGGGGGATCATGCAGCGTTTCGATCTGATGGGGTTGCTCGCGGCCGTCCTGTTCACGGTCGCGATCGTGGGCCTCAGCAACGTGGCCGAGCGGCCTTCGAGCGGGGTCCACGCGTCCGCGCGTGCGATGCCAGCGAGTTCCACCGCACCGACCGGCTCCGCGGCGCGTTAGGGCGGGCCGCCTGACGCCGGACCGCAGACCGCCCGCCGGGGCGGATGCGAGACCTCCGGGCTAGTTTCCGACGACCGTCAGGACTGCCCAGGAGGACGCCCCATGGCCATCTTCGAGCGCGTCGAGAACGGCGCCCCGCGCCGCCACTACGTCGTCAAGAGCCCCGTCACGCTCGAGCCCATCGGCGAGTTCGACGCCGGCAGCGCCGCGGACGTGCAGGGCGCGGTCGAGCGAGCGCGCAAGGCGCAGGCGGCCTGGGCCCAGCTCCCGTTCGCGCGCCGCGCCGAGTTCCTCTGGCGCCTGGTCGACGTCATCGTCGAGCGCCAGGACGAGATCGTCGAATGCGTGATCGCCGAGACCGGCAAGCCCCACAACGAGGCGGTCTCGATGGAGGTGATGGCGCCGTGCATGCAGATCTCGTACTACGCGAAGCGGGCGGCCGGCTTCCTGAAGACGCGCAAGCGCCGCCCCACCGGCATGTTGCGCTTCTCGAAGAAGATCGAGCTGCACTACCAGCCGCTCGGCGTGGTCGGGCTGATCACGCCCTGGAACGGACCGGTCGCGCTGCTGGCGAACCCGCTCGCGCAGGCGCTGATGGCCGGCAACGCGGTCGTCCACAAGCCCAGCGAGGTGACGCCGCTGTCGGCCGTGCTCTTCCAGGACCTGACGCGGGCCGCGGGCTTCCCCGAGGATCTCTACCAGGTCGTGCAGGGCGACGGCGAGACGGGCGCGGCGCTGATCGAGGCCGGCGTCGACAAGGTGAGCTTCACCGGCAGCGTCGCGACCGGGCGCCGGGTCGGCGAAGCCTGCGGGCGGCTCCTGATCCCGTGCACGCTCGAACTCGGCGGCAAGGACGCGATGATCGTGTGCGCCGACGCGGACCTCGACCGCGCGGCGGACGGCGCGGTACGCGGATCGTGCTTCAACACAGGCCACTACTGCTGCGGGACGGAGCGCGTCTACGTGCCCGAGGCCGTCTACGAGCCCTTCGTCGACAAGGTCGTGGCGCTCACGAAGGAGCTGAAGCAGAGCGACGTCGGCGACAGCGACGTCGGTGCGGTCTTCTGGGACAAGCAGATGGACATCATCGAGTCCCACATGGAGGACGCGAAGCGCAAGGGCGCACGCGTGCTGGCCGGCGGCCGCCGCAACCCGGAGCTTCCGGGCTACTTCTACGAGCCCACGGTCGTGGTCGACGTCGACCACGAGATGGAACTGATGCGCCAGGAGACCTTCGGCCCGATCGTGGCGATCCAGAAGGTGAAGGACGAAGCCGAGGCCCTCGCGCTCGCCAACGATTCCGAGCTCGGCCTGTCCGGCAACGTCTGGACCCGGGACCTCGAAAAGGGCGCCGCGCTCGGCGCGCAGATGGAGACCGGCAGCGTCAGCGTGAACGACATCGCCGTCACCTACGGCGTGGCCGAGGCGCCCTTCGGCGGGGTCAAGGCCAGCGGCGTCGGCCAGGTGAACGGCGAACTCGGCATTCGCGGCTACTGCCACCTCCACCCGGTGATCATCGACACCGGCAAGTCGAGCCACGGCGGCTACCCGTACACGATCGAAGCGTCGAGGGGCATGCAGGGCTTCGTCCGCCGCATCTTCGGCAACCGCTTCCTGCGCAAGCTCCTGGTCTGAGGCTGTTGCCAGCCTCGATCCGGCGTTCCGATCGGCCACAGCAGAGGCGGCGAGGGGTGGGCTTCGGCCCATGGCTCGCCCCTGATCGGAACCCGGTTGGAGGGAGTCTCTCGGGTGACCCAAGACCCTGGGAACAGACGAGGGGCCCTGCTGCGCTTGACTTCGCCTGCGCCCACCCCTCGCCGCCTCTGTGGCCGATCGGAACGCCGGATCGAGGCCTAGAGGCCGGGGGGCCTTCCGTCGTGTTGCGGGAGGTCGTCGGTGATCTCGTACCACGGCGCCTTCGAGCCGACGAAGATGTGCTCGGTCGGCCGGGTGCCGGGGTCGTCGTCCATCGACCCGAGCGGGACGACGGCGATGCCGCGCGCCCGATCGACGCGCGGTGTGCCGCCTCCGCAGGTCGTGCAGAACGTGTGGTGGAAGAATCGCGCCCCGGGGACGGGGTAGTCGCGGCTGCGGTCTTCGCCCGCGGTGAAGCGGAGCGCGGCCACCGGCAGGAAGCAGTTCGCCGTGCAGGCCGCGGCCCGCGCCTTCCGGCAGCGCGAGCAGTGGCAGTAGCGCGCCAGCGTCGGCACCGCCGTGAGCCGCCAACGCACCGCACCGCACAGGCAGCTGCCGCGCGCGCCCTCGGCGGTCTCGGGGTCGATGGCGGCGGCCGGGATCTGCGGGCCTTCCATTCCGGGCGGGAGTTCGTCGAACCGGGGAGCGTCATCGGTGATGGCGCGCCAGGGCGGCACCGAAGCGGCGTGGACGTGGAGCTGGTTCGGGGTCCCGGGGTCGCCGTCGACGACCCCGAGCGGCACGATCGTGCGGCCCTCCGGATCGACCGCCGGAAGCGAGCTGCCGCAGGTGCTGCAGAACGCGCGGAAGAAGCCGGGCGCCGATTCATGGCGCGCGATCCGGTCCTCGCCGTCCCGCCACGCGAAGCCCTCGGCGAACGCCCACGAGACGAACGGCGCGCCGTGGGTCTTCCGGCACCGCGAACAGTGGCAATCGTGCGCGACCGCGAGCGCTTCGCACTGCCACGTCGCGCCCCCGCACAGGCAGCTTCCGGTGATCATCGCGTCGTCCTCCCGGGCCCACCGACGCTAGCCGTCGAGGCGCCAGCCCGCAGGCAGGTGCTCCGTCTCGATCCCGAGGGACGAAGACAGCTGGCGTACGGCGGCCTCGGCGACCGCTACGCGCGCGTACTTCTTTTGGTTGGCGGCAACGACCGTCCAGGGCGCCCACGCGGTGTGCGTGCGCGCCAGGGCCTCGTCCGTGGCTTCCACGTAGGCATCCCGGTTGGCGCGATTTCGCCAGTCGTCGTCGGTGAGCTTCCACGCCTTGAACGGGTCGTCCCGGCGTTCCTCGAAGCGCGCGAGCTGCTCGTCCGACGAGATGTGCAGGAAGAACTTGACGAGGGCGATCCCGTCGTCGACGAGTTGCCGCTCGAAGGCTTTGATCTCGTCGTAGGCGCGCTGCCATGCGGCTTCGTCGCAAAGCCCCTCGATGCGTTCCACCAGGACACGGCCGTACCAGGTGCGGTCGAAGATCACGAGCCGGCCGGGTCTGGGCAGGCGGAGCCAGAAGCGGCGCAGGTAGTGCCGGCCCCGGTCTTCCGCGTCGGGCGCACCGATCGCGTGTACGCGAAGGCTGCGCGGATCCAGCCTGCCGGTCACGCGGCGGATCGCGCCGCCCTTGCCCGCGGCGTCCCATCCCTCGAATGCCAGGATCGCGCGGCGGCCTTGCGCCCGGATCTCGTGCTGCAGGTAGAGCAGCCGGATCTGCGCATGCAGCAGTCGCTCCGCGTATTCGTCCCGGTCGTCGATGCGGAGTGAGAGGTCGACGTCGGCGAGCCGCGGGCCCGACACGCTAGAGCGTCATCTTCTCGCCGGCGTCCACGCGCAGGTACTGACCCGTCACCATCCGCATGCGGTCCGAGCAGAACAGCACCACGACCTCGGCCACGTCGTCGTCGGCCGGGATCTCGCCGAGCGGGAACTTGGCCTCGATGCCGGCCTTCACCTCGGCCTCCGACACCCCGCGCTCTTTCGCCTGCCACTTCACGTAGCCCTCGACCGGCGGCCCCCACATCCAGGTCGGGATCACCGTGTTGACGCGGATCTTCCTGGGCCCGAGCTCGTGTGCGAGCTGGATGCTGGCCGAGAGCAGCGCGCCCTTCGAGGAGGCGTAGGCGATCTGGGGCGTGTCGGGCGGCAGCGCGTAGCTCTGGCTGCCGATCAGCACGATCGCGCCGCCGCCGCGGCGCTCCATCGCCGGCACGCAGGCCTTGGTCAGCTCGACCGAGCCGATCACGTTGACCTCCATCACCCGGCGCCAGTCTTCCGGGCTCGTGGCCTCCGACCCGCCGAAGACGGCGTCGAGCGCCGCCACCTGGACCATCGCGTCGAGGCCGCCGAAGCGGTCCTCGGCCGCGGCCACGATCCCGGCGCACGCATCCGGCTCGGTGATGTCGAAGGGATGCGCCAGCACACGCTCGCCGTCCGGGTCGAGCTCGCGCGCGATCCCCTCGAGCTTCTTCGCGTTGCGGGCCCCGATCACCAGGTTGGCGCCGTCGCGCAGGACCCGGGTCGCGATCTCGCCGCCGAGCCCGGGGCCCACCCCCGAGACGATCACGGTCTTGCCTTCGAGAACCATCGCTGCCTCCTTCGCCGCGCGAGCGGCAAGAAGTGCCGCGGAACCGGCAAGAAGACCGCGCTGGCCGGGCCGTGTCAACCGCGCCGGGTCCGGTCCCGGGGTCGAAATCCGAGGTCGAAGGAGGGCCCGGCCGAGCGGCCACCCGGGGCCGGCAGGCCGCGCGCAGGTTGGCGGAAACCGGAGACCGGGGTCGGTCGTAGGACCGGGGTAGGAATCCCCTCTCACCGAGGTTCGTCGCCATGGCCCACGCGCATCCGCAAGACACGGTCCTGCTCCGCGAACAGATCGTCTCGGCCGCTCTCGGCCTCGTCGAAGAGTCGGGTCTCGACGCCGTGACGATGCGTTCGCTGGCGCGCCGGCTCGGCTACTCGCCCGCCTCGCTCTACATGCACTTCCGGGGGAAGGAAGAACTGCTGCGCGCGGTCGCGGCCGAGAAGGCCGGCGCGCTGCTCGACCGGGTGCGGTCCGCCGCCCGGGCTGCGCAACCGGCCGACGGGCTGCGGGCCTTCGCCGAGCAACTCCTCGATTTCGCACATGATTCCCACGCCTTCGACCGGCTCATCTTCGACGAGACGCCGGGCGCTCCGTTCGACAGCGAAGAGGACGCGCTGCGCACACAGCTCTACGAGACGCTGGCCGGACTCGTCGGCCGCGCCCTCGCAGCGCGCACGGTCAGCCCGCTGGATCCCGCGGTCGAAGCGGCCGTCGCCTGGGGCGAACTCCGCGGTCTCGCCCGCCTGGTCCGGCCCGAGGGGCCCGACCCGGCCCCGGCGCGCTCCGCCGCCGCCGGCCGCTCCGCCGCCCTCGCCGATGCGTGGGCCGAGCGTTGGCGCCTCGCCGCCTGAGCAGCGGGCCGGGCGACGCCATTGCGGGTCCGCCCGCGCCGCTGGGCGCGAGGCGTCCGGGCGCTTGCCCGTCGCTGGCCCGGGGGCGCTCCCGGGTCTCGAAAAATCATCGATTCCCTTGATTTTCCGGTGAGTTGGCGCCGCTCGCCGTCGGAGCGGATGCGGCCGGCGCCGACGCGCGTTCTGCTATGGTGCCGGCTCCCCCAACCCCCCAAAACGCCGCTCCGGCCCCCCTCTCCACACCATGAACGACAAGGATCGATACTGGGACTGCCTCGATCTCGCGATGGAGGCCTCGCACGGTGGTCGCACCGACGAGGCCCTCGCGTGGCTCGACGAGGCGTTGAAGGCGCGCCCCGGCGGCGCCGAGGCCCACAATGGACGCGGCGAGATCCTGTGGGACGAGGGCCGCGCCGAGGAGGCGCTCTACCAGTTCGAGCTGGCGATGCAGGCCGACGCCAACTTCCTGACCGCGCACCTGAACCGCGCCGAGCTCCTGATCGAGGAGATGGGGGAGTTCGAGCGCGCCATCCAGCAGTGCGACCGGCTGCTGTCGGGCGCCGAGGACACGCCGCGGCTCGACCGGCCCACCGAGGCCGAGGTCTACTACCTGAAGTCGAAGGCGCTCTTCTACCTGGAGGACCTCGAGGGCGCGCTCTTCCTGGTCCGCCGCGCGATCAAGACCGCGGGCGACGTCGCGGTCTATCGCGCGTTCGAGGGGCAGATCTCGTTCGAGTTGGGGCGCTTCGCCGAAGCGCGGCGCCAGCTCGAGCACGCGGTCCTGCTCGACCCGGAATCGCCGCACGCGGTCTACCACTTCGCGCTCGCGCTGGAGCGCGCGGGCGAGGACGAGGACGCCTGGCGCGCGTTCCAACAGGCGAACGCGCTCGATCCCGACCACTACCCGCTGCCGGTCGCGACCGCGGACGTCGATTTCGATCGCGCGGCCGAGCGCGCGCTCGCCGACCTGCCCGCGTCGATCCGCGAGTATGTCGAACACGTCCCGGTGCTGGTGCGCGACTTTCCGGACGAGGAGCTGCTCGAAGGCGAGCGGATCTCGCCCCAGATCCTGGGCCTGTTCATCGGGGTCCCGCGGACCGAGGCGGAGCCCTCGCAGCAGCCGGTCGACGTCGACCGGGTCTTCCTCTTCAAGAAGAACCTCGAGAAGATCTGCCGCACGCGGGCCGAGCTGATCGAGCAGATCCAGATCACGGTCAAGCACGAGATCGGCCACTACCTGGGGCTCGACGAGGACGATCTGGAGCGTCTGGGTCTCGGCTAGCTCGCTACCCTCCCTCCCATGACCCTGGTCTCCGCGCTGCGCGCCGTCGTCGGCGACGACGGCCTCCTCGTGCGCGACGAGGAACTCTACGCCTACGAGGCGGACGGTCTGACGCTGCATCGCGGCCTTCCCGCCGCGGTGGTGCTACCGCGCGACAAGACCGACGTGCAGCGCCTCGTGCGGGTCTGCCGCGCGCACGGCGTGCCGTTCGTCCCGCGCGGCGCCGGGACCGGGCTCTCGGGGGGCGCGACCGCGATCGAGGGCGGCGTCGTCATCGAACTGCAGCGGATGGACCGGATCGTCCGGGTGGATGCGCAGGATCGGCTCGCCGTGGTCCAGCCCGGGGTCGTGAACGCCGACCTCTCGAAGGCGGTGGCGCCGCTGGGTCTGTTCTACGCGCCGGATCCCTCGAGCCAGCAGGCGTGCACCATCGGCGGCAACGTCGCCGAGAACTCGGGCGGTCCGCACACGCTCAAGTACGGAACGACCACGGATCACGTGCTGGGGCTGGAGCTGGTGCTGCCCGACGGGACGCTGGTCCGCATGGGTTCCGACGTGGGGGCCGCCACCGGGTACGACCTCGTCGGCGCCGTGGTCGGGAGCGAGGGCACGCTCGGCATCGTCACCGAGGCGACCGTGCGGCTCACGCCGATCCCGGAGTCGGTCGCGACGATGCTGGGCATCTTCGACGGCGTGGTCGACGCCTGCCGCGCGGTCGGGGCCGTGATCGGCGGCGGCCTGGTGCCGGCGGCGCTCGAGATCATCGACCAGCGCACGATCAACGCGGTCGAGGACAGTCGTTATGCGGCGGGGCTCCCACGCGACGCGGGCGCGATCCTGATCGTCGAAGTCGACGGCGCGGCCGGGTCCGTGGCGGCACAGGTGGAGCGCATCCGCGGCTTCGCCGAGGCCGCAGGAGCGCGCGAGTTCCGCGTCGCCGGAGACGACGACGAACGCGCCCGGTTCTGGCGGGCCCGCAAGGGCGCGTTCGGCGCGATGGGTCGCCTGGCCCCCGACCTCTACGTGCACGACGCGGTGGTGCCGCGCAAGAAGCTGCCCGAGATCCTGGCCGCGGTGTGCGAGATCGGCGATCGCCATCGGCTGAAGCTCTCGAACGTCTTCCACGCCGGCGACGGAAACCTCCACCCCAACATCTCGTTCGATCGCCGGGACGCGGACGAGAGGGTGCGCGTGATCGCGGCCGGCGAGGAGATCCTGCGGACCTGTGTCGAGGCCGGCGGCGTGATCACCGGCGAGCACGGCGTCGGGACCGAGAAGCGCGACTACATGCGCCTGTTGTTCTCGGAGGACGATCTCGGGGCCATGATCCGGCTGCGCCACGCGTTCGACCCGGAGCGCGTCTGCAACCCGGGAAAGATCTTCCCCGCGACGCGCTTCTGCGTCGAGTCCGACCCGAAGGCGCGCGGCTACGACGAGGTTCCGCTCTCGTGAGGGAGGCCCTCTCGCAGCTGCGGCGCGCGCTCGAAGACGCGGTGCAGGAACATGAGCCGCGGGCCGACGAGGGCATGCTCCACGCGACGCTGCGACCGGCCTCGGAAGAGGCGCTCTCGCAGGCGCTGAGGATCTGCCACGCGAGGGAGACGGGCCTGCTCCTGCGGGGCGGTGGCACCGAACCCTCCTTCGCGAACGCGCCCTGCACCGCGGTGTTCGCGCTCGAGACGGGTGCGTTGACGGCCGACCGCGAGCTCGACACCGAGGAGGGCGTCGCGCTGCTTCCGGCCGGCGAGACCGTGGCCTCGGTGCACGCGTCGCTCGCGGGCTCGGGCTTCGAGCTGCCGTTCGACGCGACCGGCGCGCACGCGACCATCGGCGGTGTGGTGGCCAGCGCACGGCAGGGGTTCCGCTACGGCCCGCCCCGGGACGCGGTGCTCGGCATGTCCGTCGTGCTGCCGACCGGCGAACGCATCCGCTTCGGTGGGCGCGTGGTCAAGAACGTCACCGGCTACGACCTGAACAAGCTCTTCACGGGTTCGTTCGGAAGTCTCGGCGTGATCACCACCGTGTGGCTGCGCCTGCGGCCGGTACCCGAGTGCGTCGAGACGCATCGCGTGCGGCTCGCGGACGACGGCGGATCGGCTGCTCTCGGGCTCGCGCGCCTCGGCAGCGCCCGGGCCGCGGTCGTGGTGCCGGACCCGGAAGGACGCGAACTGCAGCTCGAGCTCGCCGGCGACGCCGCGTCGGTCTCGAACGATGCGGCCGCGCTCGCGGCGGCCGGAGCGACGCCGTGCGACCCGGGTGGCGTCGAGGAAGCCGCGCGCCAGCGGCTCTCGGGCCCGTTCCGTGTCCGCGTCACGGGGCTGCCGAGTGCCTGGGCCGGCGCCGCCGACATCCTCGAAGCGGCGGGAGCGCGCGTGCTGGCCGAGCCCGCGCGGGGGATCGTCCGCGGGATCTTCGACGATGGCCCCGGGGACGACGAGCGCGCGATCGCACGGCGCTGGGCGGCGGCACGGGCCGCGGCGCGGCGCGCGAGCGGGACCTACGCGATCGAAGCCGCCAGCATCGACGCGCGGCTGGGGCGCGAGGTCTTCGGCGACGTCGGCGCGTCGGCGCCGTTGCAGCGCGCGATCAAGCTGCAGTACGACCCGCACCGGATCCTGAACCCCGGCCGCTTCGTGGGCAACGCATGAGCGAGCGCGCGCCCACGGCGCCCGACGCGCGGCTGCTTGCGGAGGCCTACCCGGGCACCCTCGACTGCGTCCACTGCGGGCTGTGCCTGACCGCGTGTCCGACCTATCGCGAGACCGGGCGCGAGACCTCGTCGCCGCGTGGCCGGGTCTACCTGATGCGCGGGGTTGCCGAGGGCACGATCCCGCTCGGCGAGGTGGTGGCGGAGGAGGCGTCGCTGTGTCTCGGTTGCCGCGCCTGCGAGACGGCCTGTCCGGCCGGCGTGCCGTACGGAGCGCTGCTCGAAGCGACGCGTGCTGCGACCGTCGGGGCGGGCCTTCGCGACGGGCTCGCGGCGCGCATCGAGCGCGCGGCGCTTCGCGAACTGGTCCCGCATCCGCGTCGGCTGCACCTGGCGACCAGCGCGCTCGCGCTGGCGCAACGGCTGGGTCTCGATCGCGTCGCGGCGCTCTTCCTGCCGGCGCGGCTGCGCGAGATGCAGGCGCTGTTGCCCGCCATCCCACCTGCCGCGGAGCGCGGCCGGCTTCCGGTGCACACGCCGGCCCGAGGGACGGTCCGCGGGCGGGTCGCGGTCTTCGAGGGGTGCATCATGCCCGAGCTGTTCGGCCGCGTGAACGCGGCGACGCTCCGGGTGCTCGCGGCCTGCGGTCTCGACGTGGTGGTGCCGGCGGGACAGGGCTGCTGTGGCGCACTGGCGGCGCACTCGGGCGAACTCGAGACCGCGCGCGGTCTCGCTCGCCGGAACCTGGCCGCGTTCGATCCCTCCGCGGTCGATGCGATCGTGGTCAACTCGGCCGGCTGCGGGGCCGCGATGCGCGAAGCGGAGCATTGGCTGCCGGGAGAGGCCCGCGACTTCGCGGCCAAGGTCCGCGACGTCTCCGAAGTGATCGCCGAAGCCGGACTGCCGTCCGACCTCGCCCCGGTGCCGGGCACGGTCTGTTACGACGATCCGTGCCATCTCGTCCACGCGCAGGGTGTCTCGCAGCCCCCGCGGCGGCTCCTCGAGGCGATCCCGGGCCTGACGCTCGTGCCGCACGAAGATCCCGGCGCCTGCTGTGGCGCCGCCGGCATCTACAACCTCACCGAGCCGGCGATGTCGATGCGGATCCTGGACCGCAAGATGGATGCGCTCGAGGCGGCCGACCCCGACTTCATCGCCAGCGGCAACCCGGGCTGCTTGATGCAACTGGCGACCGGGGCCGCGGCGCGCGGGCTGGGCGCGGAGGTGCTGCACCCGGTCGAGCTGCTCGACC
>Ga0114931_10007892_pt1 | contig 12950 bp, 21 predicted proteins | sample 2SBtaG_FD_89579 | JGI IMG/M metagenome (GOLD analysis project Ga0114931, IMG submission 89579) | Deep subsurface microbial communities from Kolumbo volcano to uncover new lineages of life (NeLLi) - 2SBTROV14_V59a metaG | ecosystem: Environmental > Aquatic > Marine > Volcanic | place: Kolumbo... | reverse complement strand
ATCATTTTGGCCGTTTTTTATGATAAACAGAATGGATTGATTGTCGCATCTGACCGGTATCAATTAATGGGTTGCTGGATTTTTTATAGGCTATTGTTCTGGGTGAATTAGGCGGGTTTTTAATTGCAACAATTTTAGCTTGAATTTTTCCGCGTAAATATTCCCCAAGCTTTTTAATTCCTATTTCAGCGCGTTTTTTATGAAACTGAATCTTTGCAATTTTTCGTAATGTAATCATTAACGTTCTACGTTGGTCAAACATTGTCGTCCTCATAAAAGAACGCTCTGGGATGCCCCTAGCACCAAATTCATTGATTGCCGCAACTCCGGCAACTGTTAGATCAGAATCTTTATGTTGCCCTTCATTTCTATGAACGCCTACACTGACATATCCGTCATTCAACTTTTTAACAATATTTTTTAATCCAGGTCCTTTACGGATTACTTTAGACACCTTGCAAAATTGGGCTTGAAAATCCTGAAATTATTTGAGCAAACTCAGTACCGTATGAGCTTGTATATAGTTGTGAATCGCTTGTTACTTTGTCTGAATAAGTTACCGACACATCACCAACTGATCGACTAGCAATAGGCCCAGAATTATTTTGTCCTTTTATAAAAAGTTTATGTGCTGCATAAAGCCCCTGTAAATGATCCACGAGCGAGCCGTAACCTGATCCATAGATACTAATAAACAGATCAAACTGAACCTGTATGGTTGCATCATCGATGCAATCAAAATCAGGATATAAGGCTCTAAACTCGTAGATGTTCAATTATTTACCTTTTTTTAAATAACCAGCATCAAAATAAGATTTAACTACAATATTTTTCTCTAGTTTTTTAAGTCGAACGTCATCAATATTAATAGATTCTGTCGGGTTAATAACTATAGTTCCTGCATCGTCAGCAATAGACAGCTGTTTGGCAGTGTTGTTGTTTACTAATGCCATTTAGATACCTTCCTTAATTCTAATTGATAGCGGATAGCGAACTCGTAGGCCACCGGTGCGACCATGAGCTGGTATTTGAAAACCCATATTTTCCTGCTGAGGGGGGAATGTTTCAAATTCCTGAGGAATCACAACCTGGATTGCTTCAGCGTCATTTCTATATGAGAACATAACATCAGCACCTGCGGTACCTGCGCCTTTCAGCTTATACCATGAGACAACGTTGGTGATATGCTCATTATTTCTCAAGAAAAACTCAAGAATAGTAGTATCAGATGTTGCACTACGCGCTGTTGTATTGATTAATTCATATTGTGCATGTGGCAATACAACCGTATCCGGCGCTTCAACACCGTTTGTTGCGTCGATTGTTTCAGTCACCAATGAATTCAAATCTTTTAGAATTTCATCAGGGGTTTTTGTTGCAAAGGTAGCTGTCCCGCTTACGCCATTGGGAACTGAACCAGTTGGAATATTCGGATGGTTTAAAATGCCAACCAAATTTGAACCTGCAAAACCGCTAAATGCAACAGCGTCCAGACGTTCTTCCCAAAGTCTACGAGCGGCTCTAAATTGAAAATCATTCAAAGGAATACCGGCCATTTGAGCGGCTCGAATATCTTGAATTGAATACTCAATCAGACCGCCGAATGACTCAATTTCGCCTGTTGTCTTTTTACCGGTTGCAGTAATAGCCCTAAAATCATCACTATAATTAGTGATCAGATCAAAAGAACCTTGAGCGTCGTACATGTAATAAGTGAAAGTTTCCGCACCTGATGGAACGTTGTAATCCACCGGAAACAAATCCCTGGCTTTTGTCATAGGATATTTTGTTTCATATAACGTAGATTCGATATATTCAAGCTGACGAGCAAAAATCAAACCTTCACCAGAATCCATGTTGACAGAATCAAAGTTAAAAGACTGCACCCATTTTGCAATGGGGTTTTTCTCGAATGGTGCAAGATGGTCAAGTCTTACTGTGTTTTGAAATCTCATTTATAACTCCAGAATTGTTAAGCCAGCGCCAGCGGTGCTTTTGACAAATTTACCACCGGTTGCAATATTGCCTGTTGATGTTTTTGTAAACCGGCCCTTATCGACGCCAGTAGCCAAAACATAAGCGGGATCATCAACGGCGACCGCAGCATCTACGTGTACCCAGATTCGACCTTTTTCTTGAACTGACATACCTTCTTTATCTTTATATGATGCCAAGTTTGTAGAATCGTCGATAACAAGTGTACATTGCTCTAATGCAACACCGTTAAAAGAGCTATTCCCATCAACAACTAATTTTCTTTGTGTATCAGCATCTGTTCCGACAGTTACCGCATAACCTGGAGTGACTGCGCCTTCCGCTAAAAATGAAGTAACGCGACGTAATGTTTCATCTACGCTAGCGCCTTCAAGGCCAACAGGATGAACTGTATTGTATGTAGTTTGGCTCATTATCTAACCCTCTGTGCTTTCATGAATTTAGCGCGGCCTGTTAAAACTGGCTCGATAGTTGTATCAGTATTAATACGTGTTTTACGCTGTTTTGCGATCTCATTATCTTTCAATTGCTCGATAGCAATATCAAAGCGTGCAGCAACATAATATTTATCTTTACCGTCAGTATTAACACCAGACTTAGATAATGCGTCTCGTTGCATTTGTTCAATTGGTTTAATTGAGCCATTTTCACGATAATCAAAATCAGCGTCTAAACGTTTACATTGAGCGATAACGTCGATAACTGGGGTAATTTCATCGGTATCATTTCGTTTTTTTAACTCTTCGTCTTTAGCATCGAGTTTCGCTTGAATTTCACTAATTTTAGTTTCTTTGTCTTTTAACTCATCAACGCGGGTCTGCAAAGTGTTTAATTCTGATTGAATAGCCGTGGCTACTGCTGCATCATCAACATTTACAGAAAGGCCCGACGGCAGTTTAATTTCAGCCATAGCTTCTTTCTCTCTTTGTTTAGTTTGTGGGTTAATTTGTTCGGCGGCATCTAAATTTAACCGGCATTCAGACCCTGCACGACCTTTATTTACAATCGCCAGATGGTTGTAAATTCTTTTTGTTTGAATAGCGTCATAGTTTTGGCCTTGCCATGTGCCAGGTGTATTATCAAGTTCGACAGCATAACCACAGGATAATTCTTTTTTACCTGATTTTACCGCTTCAATTGCATCATTATTATTGATAGACAATGATACAGAAAGCGCGCTATCTGATCGCTTGCTATCTGTTACGCTTCCGCCTGAATATTGATTATAATTTTCAGGGTTAATGAGTACGGGCGGATGATTATTAGTGACCGGCACACCTTTCAATGATTGAATAGAATCAGCATTAAATAGTGTTTCATGTGTCACAAGCTCATGTCTAACTGATCCGTCAGTATTTATATATGACATGATACCGACCTTTGCAGCTAATCCATCAACACGCAAAAAGCCATTATTATCAAAATGAGAATCTATTGACCCTCTGTCAAATCTAAATTGGTTCATATCAACAACCTTATAATATTTAATTAAATCTTTGTCAAATCTATTATCGATTCCATTGTGCACCGGCATTGGATTCCTAGCCCAGGGTGTCTATCTCTTGCGCCCGCGCCTTTTTTATAGCTGTATGTTTTGCCGTCTCTAGCATAATGTGACGGGTTTGCATTTGGATATAAGCCAGACGGATTTCCTCGAACTCTTTCATCATGTGAAGTCCGCCATTTGTATTCTTTTATTCCGATGCCCTCATTCCGTTTTTTAGTTATTTGCGCGTTAAGATTTCCGATTTCATTCCTTGCAATTAACCCGGCTTTACGCCATGTAATTCCAGTTGCTTTTCTGATTTGTACGGCTATTTCTTCGTGTCTTAAACCTTCAACGAATCCATTATTAACAGATGCGGCGACTCGTTCTATATAATCCCTGCTCATCTTCGTTATTATTCGAGTATTTTGTGCGATCCAGACTTTTACTATCTCACTAAAATCAATTCCTGCTGTTTTTGCAAATAAATCAACGCCAATCGCTTTTGTTAATTCGTCTATTTTGTCGTTCTGTACAGCTCTTGCTATTTCGTCAGGGTTAACGTTTGAATTAGTGATTGAATCTTCTAGCTGTAAAATAACTGCATTAATATCATCCTCAACGGTATCGTTACGTGTTTTTAATAATGGGATAAGGCGTTTTTTTATTTCATCATTCAACCGTTTTATCTCACGCCGTAACATAGCCTGATATTTGCGCTCTATTTTTCTTGGATATCGCGATTTGATCCTTACTTTTTTGCGTCTTCTGCGTCTGTTTGCTAGCAATGAATCTAATAAAATCATCATTCATTCATATCTGATGTCATTATTTCAGCCTGTCCTAAATCTGAAAACAAACCTTTTTGATCCGCTCTCTTTGTTATTTCTCGCGCCTCATCTTCTGTCAATCCCATCGTGTCAGTTTCTAATGCTAAAGCCTGCGCATTTTTTAATCTAATATCAGCCGATTCAGTTTCGCTTTTTTGCTCTAATGAATCCCATGACCAAGACGGCGAATCTATTCCAGCAACTTTTGCAAAAATGTCTACAATCCTACTTACCGGCATATCTAGTCGTGTATTTTGTATTGACTCAACCAAATCATAATAAACATCCAGTTCTTGTTGTTGGCCTGAACTCAACCCACCGCGACTTTTTCCAAACAATATTAATTCAGGCATTGACGTACAGGCTGATATTTGGGTTATAAAACGATCTAAAACATTTTCTATCCCCGTAAATGTTCGATTAATCCATTCAAAATCCTCTTCCTTATCAATCGCCATTGATCTGTAAATAGATTTATTGCTATTGAGTGCATTTAACCGACTCGATATTGCCTTGAATAATTCGCCGCCATTTCCCATTAATGATAGGCCGGGTATTTTAGTAACGCCAATACTAGACTCAGTCATTAAATGCCTGACGTCATAATATGATTCTGATAATTGTTTGATGGGGTCAATGCAGGCATCAATAACAGAACCGCCCCAACCTTGCTCCTGCTGCATATCATCGAATGTTAATGTGTCACCTTGTACTATTAAAACGCGGCTGTGATGCCATGCTATTTGTTGAACTTGATAATATTCTGGTTGCAAATATTGGGGGCTATTTATATCTAATTCTTGGCCTATAGGGTTTATTCTATAGCGATCGAAAACCAAAACATCAACAATATCCGTAACCCTATTAATATCAAAAGGATCGTTAGGTGCCAATCCATCATTAACGATTGGGATAATAGCAGAACCACCAAACAGACGAGCCCAAGCCACTGCTGCTTTAAGCTTTTCTTTAATAGCAAAAGGCTTCATTAAATCTAATATTTGTTCACCAGCTTCATCTTGTATATTTATGAATTTTTTTACCGCATCGTGTGCAGGTTTATCGCATATTTTACGAGTCAGCCAGTCATAACGGTACATATCTCTTAACGTTTGTTGATCAAGCCTGGCGTTACGTATAAATTGTGTCGCTGTTTTTTTATCTAACCCAGATACCCCCATGCCGCTCATTGCATTTATAAAACCGTCTAAATTATAACGGCCTATTTTCGCATCTATTTTATTTATTTTATTTCTACTCATATTTTAAACTGCTCTGAACGCATTAATATTATAAGATGGTGTCGCCAACATATCATCTATTGCATCAATTGTAGGGTCAATCTGGTCATCATGTTTGTGTGTCATTAACGGGGTGAAATTAACAAACTCTTGTCGATAATCATTAATCCATTCAGCATTAGCAGGTAAATGAATATATCCGCTTGCAAAATAAGGAACTGCACCGTATGCCCGCGTTACTTTGTCCGTGTTGCGTTGAATGCCCTCAATCGGTATTCGCTGCTGAAATTTAATAGACTGAATTAACGACGACCCGCTGCTTTTGTCTTCAATTTTTACAACCTGAGCGCCAACAGGTTTCGTTTCCGACCTTTTATGTTTGTTCCAGAACTGAATTAGTATTCTCTCAAGTTCCGGCGCTTCCCATTTTCCTCTAGCCTGGTCAATTAAATAAAGTCCCCCTGTTCTAGATAATCCCCAACATTGAAAAACAGAGTAATCATTTTGCTCTTTTGTCTTCTGTGCTGTGTCGCCGTATATTTTTATCTGATAAATGTCAGGCGGCAATAAATCATAATATTTAAAAAATTCCTCTTTGAACATTCCGCCGCCTAATGGTGCAGGCCGCTGCATGTATTGACCAGCAAAAACATACGGATTTGCTTTTTCCATTTCGTGCAGCTTCTCAATCGAGTGTTTATAGGGCCACAAAGGGTTATCATCTTTATCAATCGCTGGAATATTCAAATGTTCCCATGTTTCGCCATTGCCGCCATTTAATAGATAGCCTGACAAATCTTCCTCGTGCAATCGCTGCATGATGATAATGATCGGCGTGTCTGGCGAATTAACGCGCGATTCGACTGTGTTATGAAACCAGTCAATAACGTTTTTACGCATTACCGCACTTGCCGCTTCGCCCGCTTTGTGTGGGTCGTCTATTATTACAGCGCCGCCAAAATAATCGCGCATTTTGCCAGCACCATAGCCTGTTATCGTGCCATCAGAGCCAGCGGCATAAACGCACCCGCCTTGTTCTGTTCTGTATTCATCTTTGGCATTGGAATCATGCCTGAATTGCGCCTTGCCAAAGATTTCCGCATATGCCTCGTGCGTCATAATCGAGCGCGCGCCCCATGTGTTATTTGCTGCCAGCCTTTTCGAATAACTTGCGTGGATAAATTCGCAATCAGCAATATTACCCATCGACCACGCTATAAAATTTAAAACCGCAAGTTCCGTTTTGCTGTATCTCGGCGGCATGTTAATTATCAGCCGCTTTATATTGCCAATAAAAACCTGCTCTAAAACTGAGCAGATCAACTCATGGTGCCAGTTCTCTATAAAGTCAATATTCTTCCGGGCTTTAAATATTGTCTTTGTAAATGTTAGAAGGTCGGTTCTGCATCGTGCGACTTCATCAATTTACAGCATGCTTTGTTTTTATCGCATTCATTAAATCTTGCGGGGTGATGTTTTGCTGGGCGTTGGTGTTATCGATATTTATACTAGGCCCACCTTTGTCAATAACGCCTAACGCCTCACCCGTTTTATTAAGCGTCTCCTGAGCCAATTTATGTTCTGTTATAGACGTATCGCTGCCAATTTTTTTCATCATGACGCTGGCATTCTTTAGCGACGCATTGTGAATAAATTTGAGGTGTTGTGTACGCTGTTCAATCTGTTCACTTATTGCGTTAACTTCTTGCTCTGTATGTAGCGCTATAGCTGCCTTCGCATCGCTTACAGTGTTCACTAAAGGCGCTAAATCTTTCTCTACGCCCTTAGTCAAACGGTTGACCATTGCTACACTAATTTTGTGTTTTTTCGCTAATTCTCTTTGTGTATAACCACCTGTTCTGTGGTCTGCTAATAGCTGCTCTTTATCGTAGGATTTTCTTTTAGCCATTATAAATAAAATCTAATGTTTTTAAAGTTTCATTTTTTTTTATTTCTAATGATTCATAAAATAGATTTTTTATCTCTTTCGTATAATCTTTACTATTCAATTTCTTCATATCTTCCAATGAATTTACAATCCAATCATCATTAATATTAAAATTTGATTTTTTTATTGTATTAACGCAGGATTCATCAAAAACAGGTAAAACATTACAAAACAAAGCTTCATAAAATCTATTTGACATTCTATTAAAATGTTTATGTGTGAATAAATCTTCTATATATAAAGATTTATCAAATAAAGATAAATTTTCTTTGTGTTTTGTCCATTTTAATTTTTCAATAAATATTGGTTCACAACCAGCATTTCTAAAAAATTTATGATTTTTAGATGAGCTCGAACAATGAATACCATTTTGCAAATATTTTTTAAAATAGTTTTTACGACCTTCTCTATATGTTCCATAATATACAGAATCATATTTTTTATTAGTTAATGTCTGTTTTTCAGATTGTATTATCCATGAATTTAAATCTACATTTAGCCATTTTTTAACATAATCATAATTTCTTTTTTTTATCCTATCAAAATTAGCAATAACATTTATTCCCCCCGCATCCCTTAGACATTTAGGAACAGAACCATTATATTCATTTATAGCCCACATTAATTTAGCATTTTTATTTTTATGTATTAATTTTTCCATCAATTGATGAGGTGCAAATTTAGACGAATAACTAAACAATAAAATGTCATATTGTTTTTTTATCGATTTAATTATCGTAGAATCATTCCAACAAATATCAAAACCAGTCTGTTTTTGTATATATAAACTATTTCTTACATGTGCTATTGATGTGTTTTTTGAAACCGGTGAAACTTCTATTATTAATCCACGCATCTTATGAAATCCTCAAAATCAGCATGTTTTTGTTTGCCTACAATTTTACAAATTACATCATAATCTTTTTTATTTTTACATTTTATCGTGAAATTGTAATAATCTGACCCTTCAGTAATATTAATATCTTCTATATAGCGATCATCATCCTCATTCAAATCTAAATCATTCAAAAACTCATCATCAAACCCTAATAAATCAATATCAAAATCCATTTCGTCAAGCTCCTGAAGCTCGATTTTCAATAGATCCTCATCCCACCCGGCTTTTAATGCAAGCTGATTATCAGCGATGATATAGGCCTTCTTTTGTGCTTCTGTAAAATAGGATAAATCAATCGTTGGGACCTCATCCATACCAAGCTTTTTTGCTGCCAACAATCTGCCATGACCTGCTATTATTCCGTTATTGCCGTCTAGTAAAATAGGGTTAGTGAATCCAAATTCATGGATACTCGCTGCTATTTGAGTTATCTGTTCATCTGAATGAGTGCGACTATTGTTTACATACGGAATAATGTCCTTTAATTCTTTATATTCTATTTTTAAATCGCTCATAACTATTATCTAAAATATTTATTTTTTATATAGTTCTCTATTACGAATAGACCACGCCCGCCAAGATGCCCTGCGATGCCTGTCAATGCAGCGGTTTCATAAAAAGTTAAATTTGCATCCACACATAAATAGGCTGTTATAATTCCAGAAAAACCGCAAATCACCCACTCGCCAACAAGCTCAATAATAGAGAATGGCGTGTCTTTTTTTCTTACGCGCTCAATATATGACGCCGTGCCGCCCCAGATGGACATAAAGACAAGCCACGCAAATCCTAGTGCGCTTTTTAACATGCCAGCAGTTTCTGGCGTTCCTGCGTCCTTTAAATTATCCGGCATTATTTTTTATATTCCCTCATAACTTTTTCAGCAGAACGACCAATTACATAGCCGCCTAAACCGATTTTAATAATATCTAATAAAGCTAAAACCTGCTCATTCGGCAAATTTGGTGGCGTAAACCCTAACCAATACGCAACAACTAAACATGCAAAAACGAGCATAACAATTGGCCGCCAGCTACGCTGTAGCCAGCTTTCACCATTGGCTTCTGACATAATGACGTTGGCTTGCTGTTTGATTGTCGTTTGATCGGCGTTGATTAAATCCTTAGTTATCTCGAATTTTAGTTTTTCGGCCATTCCTGCGTCAGGCGCAATCTTGTCGATGGTTTTATCAATGACTTCTGTTATTGGTTTTATTAGTGCGTTCCAGAACATGCTGACTCCTTATTGATTCAATTGAAAGTGGGGCCCGTCTTTAAACGTCTTCCAGCTTCCACCCCATGTTATCCCTACGCCTATCTGCTCTGCCGCTTCCTGCATGGCTTCGTTAATTTTATAGTATAGCGGCCAATCCCATCTGATTCTGCCATCGACATAAGCGGCAAGATCAACAGCATGGCCGGTAAGATGTTTGCTGTTCATCGTGTGAGAAGCACCAGACTCAACAAGTTTTCTTTGGCGCTCAATTGTTCTTAATCCCTCGATGACTGCGAAATCGACATCAGTTAGCGTAATTGCGCGTTTTACTACTGCCACCAATCTTGAATCGACCCCGTCGAGATTTCGCAAGGATCGCTGACTTAGTTTAAACATATTCATACCTCGATAAATTATAACATTTGTAACTATAGCAAAAATATCATATCCAAGTGAAGGCCTTTGGTTATCGTTCTTTCAATATGTGCGTCGGGTGCTGGCCGACCTTTAAAAGGAACAACTCCCAGCATGCCTTTGGAATTGAAGTTGGCCTTGATGTCTGTCCTTCCCAACGTTGCCATGTCATCATTGACACGCCGACTAGTTCCGCCGCCTCTCTGGCTGAAAGGCCAGCTTCAGCCCTGGCCTCTCTTATTTGTTTTTGAGTGTTTCCTATTATCATTTATCTGAGTTGCGTTTAAATACGACGCTACATCCGTCTTCCCGGCGCAGCGTTTTGCCGTCCGGGGTGACTACCTCATAAGACATGCACCGGTATTTTAACCCGGTGCATTCCATCCTGTAATCGCATGCCAGGCATATATTGCTGCCATCTTGTGGCTTTGCATCTTCCTTCAATACAGCATAATACCCGGGCGGTGCTTCGTTTCTATTTATTTTCATAACGTAATCTCCTCAAAATGAAAGGCTATGACCGCGATATGCGACCATAGCTTAGTTTTTTATCTTTTTGCTACTTCGTCTTGGAATTTTTTTAGCTCAATATCGTACTCATTAGAGTACGGTTCAAGGCTTTTCTCCTCAACTATTGATTCCCATTCTTTATTAAGTGACTCGAGCTCTTCGTTTGTGTATCCATCCGTATTGTATTCGTTAAATGCTTTCATTTTTTTATCTCCTAAAATTATTGTTCAGCCATAACATAACGGCTGATTTACATTATAACAAATTGTTATAATAATGCAAATCTTTTCTCAAACATATTTTTTTAAAACATTACAATTATTTGTTTACATTATAGCCATTTGTTATATAATGCAACTGAGCCTACAGAAAAACTGCTCTTTTATAAAACATAAAACAGAGGAACAAAAAAATGAAAATCAACAATAAAAACATAGAGTTCAAATTCAACGGCATAGAGTTTGGAATCCACGACGGATTCTTTAACGGCGAGGCCATCGTTGATGAAAAAAAATCATACTATTTTCAATGCTGCGTCGAAAAGGATGGCAGCATTGATCCATCGAACAGCGGATATGACCTGGGAATAAGCGGCGAGGTAAATCAACACCTCGCTGATGTAATAGACTGGGAGAATTTCCCAGAGCTATTAGAAAAAGCATATGCGCAATATTCTAAGGAATACGAAATATAAGAAAAGAAGCCCTTACAGCGCAGGCTGTAGGGGCTTTTTATTCGTGGGTTTCAAATAGATTCATCTTTCCCTTCGTCAATCTCTTCAGATTTTCTGCAATGATCTTTCTGGAATAGATTTAAAATCATGCAAATATAGAAACAAATTCTGCAATCATCTTCGTGTTTTCCCATTCTACTCGATAGCGTCTCATCGGGGTCACCACCAAATATCGTATTCACGAATTGATCAATTGATATGAGAATATTTTTAAAATATTTTTTCATTTCGTTACGCTCTTATTGAGACACGTAATGATTCAGTCCAAACGATTCCATCGGGATTATCAATGTCGAACGTTTCAATGCGCGCCCTATAATTTCCAGCCGGAATACCAGCTAAACCGGCTTTAATAATCAACTTTTGCGCTGTAGTCCAGTCTAAATACTGCGGTGTAATAGCTGAATCGATTACATTAGTTCCTAGCGTTATTAATACACGTGAGATAGGCGCGTAATCTGTTAAATTAACGCCATTTTCATGTAATTCTAAATCAATAGAATTATCGCGGCCTATATACGCGATCTCAACCGTATTGCAGCTCATATTTTATCCTGATTAAACCATGTTATGGCCGATTAAACCTGATTAAACAGGATCTGACATGCCGAATTTAAACGACGGAAAATTTATTGGATTACCGCTGGTTAATGCCTGGTCACTTGTTTCATCTGATACCATTAATAGCCTGGTTGTGTCATAAAGTGCATAGTGTAAATTACTACCCGCCGCTAGTGTGACCTGAGCTGTCCCTGATTTAGCCGCAACAGTAATCTCACGACCACCCGCCGCACGGTCAGCTAATGTCACATCGACTGCTGCAACTGCTATTGCATCAGATAATCTATATTTATTAGCTGTTCCGTCATAGAGTGTCGATGCGTCAGCTAATGTGAGCGGTTGTTGTGAACACAATACTAAATTGAGAGTTCCAGCTGTTGCTGCTGCGGTGATTTCACTCAATCCTTTATCGAACAGGTCGTTATTAAATGTTTTTGCCATGATTTTTCTCTAATGTAATTGTTTAGTGGATCTTTTAATACTAACAGAATAAATACTGGGTTCAAGTATCGCACCCAAACCTTTTGCCAGCGTGTTTATTGAATCTGCAACCGTTTGAGCGTTTGCGTCTGATAATGTTATCTGTTGCGTTTGTAACGTCGCCAAATTATCAGCGACTGTTTCAGCAATGATTCCAGATAATTGTAAGCCGTGCGTTTGTTGAGCTGCAATGTTGTCGGTTTGACTACTGGCTAATGAATCAGCTAGCAATAGATTAATTACAGCACCCTGCGATATGACTAAAATATCTGCCTGACTATTTGTAACAGCATCCGCAAAATTAATTAAATGCGTCTGTATTGCAGCGAGTGATTTTGCCTGCGCTGATGATAAACTATTGCCCGGTTGTAATGTTTGTATTTGTTGCAAATTTAATGCATCAGCCTGACTGTCTGAAACAGCTCCGGCCATCGATAAATTAATCACATTGCCTAACGCTATAGCCACAACGTCTGCTATTGCTGTCGATATTGCATTTGCTGACGCTAAACTATGCGTCTGACCGATAATATTATTGTCAGCATTAGACTGTGATAATGCGTCTAATGTTGTTATTGCATGCGTTTGTTGAACAGCTTTTGAATCTGTAAATGTTGCACTGTTTGAATTATCTGTTAT
>Ga0114931_10007891_pt1 | contig 12950 bp, 11 predicted proteins | sample 2SBtaG_FD_89579 | JGI IMG/M metagenome (GOLD analysis project Ga0114931, IMG submission 89579) | Deep subsurface microbial communities from Kolumbo volcano to uncover new lineages of life (NeLLi) - 2SBTROV14_V59a metaG | ecosystem: Environmental > Aquatic > Marine > Volcanic | place: Kolumbo... | reverse complement strand
TATGGCTCGGTGACCGCGTCGAACCGCTCGTTGCAGTGGCGCGAGAAGGTCTTCGAGCCGGCGTTCGAGGCCAAGCCCGATCACGAGGTCATGTATCTCTTCGCCAAGAAGCTCGGTTTCGCCGACGAGATGTTCAAGAACATCAAGGTCAACGGCGCCGAGCCCCTGGTCGAGGACATCACCCGCGAGTTCAATCGCGGCATGTGGACGATCGGCTACACCGGCCAGTCGCCGGAACGGCTGCGCCTGCATATGGCCAACATGTGGACCTTCAACAAGACCACGCTCCAGGCCGTGGGCGGTCCCGCCGACGGCGAATACTACGGCCTGCCCTGGCCGTGTTGGGGCACCGCCGACATGAAGCATCCGGGGACGCCGATCCTCTACGACACCTCCAAGCCGGTGGCCGAGGGCGGGCTTTGCTTCCGCGCCCGGTTCGGGGTCGAGCGCGATGGCGAGAACCTGCTCGCCGAGGAGTCCTATCCGGTCGATTCCGAGATCAAGGACGGCTATCCCGAGTTCACTTACGGAATGCTGGTCAAGCTCGGTTGGGACAAGGACCTGACCGCCGCCGAACTGGCCGTGATCAAGAAGATCGGCGGCGACAAGGCGGCCAAGGTCAACTGGAAGATTGATCTCTCGGGCGGCATCCAGCGGGTCGCCATCAAGCATGGCGCGGCGCCCTTCGGCAACGCCAAGGCGCGGTCCGTGGTCTGGACCTTCCCCGACCCGGTGCCGATCCACCGCGAGCCGCTTTATACGCCGAGGCGCGATCTGGTGGCCGACTACCCGACCTACGCGGATACCAAGAACTATCGCCTGCCGACGCTTTACAAGACCATTCAGGACCGTGACGTCTCGGGCGAGTTCCCGGTGATCCTGACCTCGGGGCGGCTGGTCGAGTATCAGGGCGGTGGCGATGAGACCCGCTCGAACCCCTGGCTGGCCGAGTTGCAGCAGAACATGTTTTGCGAAATCAACACCTTCGATGCCAACAACGCGGGTATCCGCGATGGCGGCGACATGTGGGTGGCGACTCCCGAGGGGGCCCGTATCAAGGTCAAGGCGCTGGTCACCGAACGAGTGGCGCGCGGCGTGGCCTTCCTGCCGTTCCACTTCGCCGGTCACTGGCAAGGCGAGGACCGGCGGTCGAAGTATCCGAAGGGCGCCGATCCCTATGTGCTGGGCGAGGCGGCCAACACGGCCATGACCTACGGCTACGACTCGGTGACCCAGATGCAGGAATCCAAGGTCACCCTGTGCCAGATCATGCCGGCGTAAGGAGGACGATAAAATGGCACGAATGAAGTTCCTCATCGACGCCGAGCGTTGCATCGAGTGCAATGCCTGCGTCACGGCGTGCAAGAACGAGAACGAGGTGCCCTGGGGCATCAATCGTCGGCGCGTCGTCACCCTGAACGACGGCAGCCCCGGCGAGCGTTCGATCTCGGTCGCCTGCATGCATTGTTCGGACGCGCCCTGCATCGCGGTTTGTCCGGTCGATTGCATCTATCAGACCGAGGACGGCATCGTCTTGCACTCGAAGGACTTGTGCATCGGTTGCGGCTACTGCTTCTTCGCCTGCCCCTTCGGGGCGCCGCAGTATCCCCAGGCGGGGAATTACGGCAGCCGCGGCAAGATGGACAAATGCACCTTCTGCGCCGGCGGTCCGGACGAGGACAGCTCGGCGGCCGAGTTCCAGAAGTACGGGCGTAACCGGATCGCCGAGGGCAAGCTGCCGATCTGCGCCGAGATGTGCTCGACCAAGGCGCTGCTCGCCGGCGACGGCGATGTCGTTTCCGATATCTATCGCGAGCGCGTGGTCGCCCGCGGCTTCGGCTCGGGCGCCTGGGGTTGGGGTACCGCCTATCAGCTCAAGACCGGAAGCTGATCCGGTCGCCGAGCCGGGGCATGACAAGGCGGCGGCGCGGGGTGGCGCCGCCGCCGGCCACGGATGCGAAAAGGCGCGACGCGCTCGCGCCGATGAGTTGATCGTGACGGTTCCGCTCGACGACGCGATGGTCGAGCGGGATCCAAGCCTGGGAAGGGGGATCGGATGATGCTCGTTTGGCGCGTCATCGCGGCCGCCTTGGCCGTCGTTTTGGCTGGCGTTGTCTTGATCGACATGGCAGCCGTGCAACAGCGCTCGCAACCGCCGCTGCTTCATCAAAAAGGGCTCTATATCGGCCCCCAGGATAGCGGGCTCGACGATGCCACGCGAACCCGCCTGCGCGCGCGGGGTCTGATCGCGGGCGCCGGCTGATGACGACCGGTGATGGCGCGCGCCAGGTGTTCGTGGACAACCCTGTGACAAGGATGCCCGAGACAAGGATGCCCGAGACTAGGATGCCCGAGACTAGGATGCCCGAGACAAGGATGCCCGAGACCAGGAAGAAGGCCATGGACCGGTCGGCCGCCGCCCGACGTCGCGGGCGCTGGATCGGGGCTCTTGTCGCGATGGTGCTCGCCGCCGGGGCGCTGGTCGGCGCGACCGGCGGGAGCGGGACGGCGCTCGCCCAAGCCGTGGCGCCGCTGCCCGAGCCGGCGCTGACCGGTGGTCCGCTGCCGCCCGGCGCGACCGTCAACAACCTTCCCAACACCCTAGGCGGCAACAGCGACAGCGATATCTGGCGGCAGGTTCGCAAGGGCACGCGTGGCCAGGTCACCCAGCCCGACCCCAAGATCGGGGTCATGATCCAGTCCGAGGGTGAAAGCTGGCGCCTGGCCCTCAAGGGGCCGCTGACCCGATATGGCTGGTGGACGTTGGCCGGCGTGGTCGCGATCCTGGCTCTTTTCTTCGCCGCTCGCGGTCGCATCACCATCGAGGCGGGGCGCTCGGGGCGGCTGATCGAGCGGTTCACCGGCTTCGAGCGCTTCGTCCACTGGCTGACCGCCGGCAGCTTCGTCGTGCTCGCCATCACCGGCCTCAACCTGATGTATGGGCGCTACTTCTTCGCCTTGGACCCGGCTAGCGACACGGGCCAATTCTCGGTCGCGCACCGGGTCTTCGCCGCGATCAGCTATTACGGCAAGATCAGCCACAACTTCATCGGCTTCGCCTTCATGGTCGGGATCGTCTTGATGGTCGTGATTTGGCTGCGCGACAACATTCCCGATCGCCATGATCTGGTCTGGCTGGCCAAGGGGGGCGGCCTGTTTTCGCGCCATTCCCACCCGCCGGCGCGCAAGTTCAACGCCGGCCAGAAAATCCTGTTCTGGATCGTCATTCTCGGTGGTGCGTCGTCGGCCGTCTCCGGGATCGCGCTTCTCTTTCCCTATCAACTCTCGCTGTTCGGGCCGACCTTCGAGGTTCTCAACCTGATCGGTTTCGATCTCCCGACCAATCTCGCGCCCCTGCAGGAAATGCAGTTGAGCCAGCTTTGGCACGCCGTTCTCGCGATCGCGCTGATCGCCGTGATCATCGGCCATATCTATATCGGCTCGATCGGCATGGAAGCGGCCTTCGACGCCATGGGCACCGGGCAGGTCGACGAGAACTGGGCGCGCGAGCATCACAGCGTCTGGGTCGAGGAGCGGGAGCGCCAAGGGGGTGGCCCTTCAAGTGGTGGCCCCTCAAGTGGTGGCCCCCCAGGTGGTGGCCCCCCAGGTGGTGGTAAGCGCGACGGTGGTTCGGGCGGCGATGGCGCGACGCCATCGCCCCAGGCGGCCGAATAGGCGATGCGCGCGCGTGTCGTCCGGCCGCGCCTCGTCCGACTGCTTATCGTCGTCGGTCTCGGCTTGGCCGCGCTGGTTCCGGTTCCGGCCGCGGCGGCGATGACGGGGAAAGCGGTCGCCGCCATGGTGGCCAAGGAATTCAGCGTGCGGGTGCTGCGCGTGATCCCGCTCAAGGCCGATGGCCGGGCCGCCTTCCGCGTCACCTTCATGACCCCGGGCGGTAATGTAAACGGCGCTTTCGCCGTCGCCAGCGTGATCGTCGATGGCGAAACCGGGCGCCTGGTGTCCCAGTTCCGGCACCGCGCCAGTGGCTACCAGCTTCCCGGCGCGCCCCGCTATCGAACCGACCCCCGGCGCCCCGACGCCGCCGAGCGTGGTGTCGTCTGGCGTTGAGCGGCGCGCGCCGCGCGCCCGCGACCATCACGGCCGTGGCGTTGGCGCTTGTGCGGGCCTCGTCCTGCTCGTCCTTGCCCTGTTCGTCCTCCACCCTGGCGTCGCCGAGGCGGCGCTGGTCGGCCACGGCGGCATGGTGCGAGCGGTCGCGGTTTCGCCCGATGGGCGCTGGGTGCTGACCGGTAGCTTCGACTACACGGCCAAGCTCTGGGACTTCGTCGACCAGACCGAGATCGCCACCCTCGACGCCCACGCCGGGGCGGTCAACGCGGTCGCTTTTATGTCCGGTGGCGCGGCGGCGCTGACCGCGAGCGACGACGGCAGCGCCATCATCTGGGACCTGACGACACCGAGCGCGCCCAAGCCGCGCCTCCGCCTCGTCGGCCACGCGGCCAAGGTGATGGTCGCCGTCCCCTCGCCCGATGGCCGCCTGGTGGCGACCGGCGCCTGGGACAAGTCGGTGCGCCTGTGGGACGCCAAAAGCGGCGCCATGCCGCGGGTCATTCCGCAACCCAGCAACGTCAACGCGCTCGCCTTCACCCCCGGCGGCGAAACCATCGTCAGCGGTGGCCACGACGGCGTCGTTCGTTTCTGGCGGGTGGCCGACGGCGCCGCTCTCGGCACCCTCGAGGCGCATGACTGGGGGATCACACAGATCGCCATCACGCCCAACGGCGCGCGTCTGCTCACGGCCGCCACCGACGGCGGTCTCAAGCTCTGGGACCTGGCGGATTTGCGTCTTCTTCGCGTGCTGCGCGGCCATGATGGCCCGATCTTCGGCCTCGCCATCGCCGCCGGCGGCGGGCGGGCGCTATCGGCCGGGCGCGACGGCTATGTGATCTATTGGGACCTCGCCAGCGGCGCGCCGATCCGCGCCATCAAGGCCCATGCCGGCCCGGCCTGGGCGGTCGCCGTCACCCCCGACGGACGGTTCGCGATCTCCGGCGGGTCGGACGAGCGCGGCCGGGTCTGGCACCTGGAGACGGGCGACGAGATTGGCATCGACAACGAGGGCGCCGACGAACCCAAGCCGTGGCTCGAAAGCAGCCTCCCGGGGGCGAAGCTCTATCGCAAATGCGCCCGCTGCCATTCGCTCGCCAAGGACGGCCCGCGCCGCTCGGGGCCGACCTTGGCCGGTCTGTTCGGTCGCCCCGCCGGCTCGGTCGCCGGCTACACCTACTCGGCCGCCTTCGCCGGTCGCCACTTCGCCTGGGACGAGGCCAGCCTCAAGGCGCTGTTCACCCAAGGCCCCGACGTCTTCCTCCCCGGCACCAAGATGCCCCTGCAACGCATCCCCGACCCCCGCGCCCTCGACGACCTGATCGACTACCTCCGCCAGATCACCGCGCCCGATGGCGGCGCTACGAGCGACTAAAGCCGCACGTCCTCGGTGGCGAACTCGGTGCCGGTTGGGGTGTTGAGGCTGGTGAGAACCACGCCGGCGACGATGGCGATGGCGATGTCGGCGGCGAAACCGGCGAGCATGGCCTTCATTCTGCTTCTCCCGATCGACGAGGGGCGCCGCTCATGGTAGCGCCAATCGCGCGCGATATCCATGGTCGGCGGCGCTTTGAACCGGCGCCGGCGGCGCCCGGTCGTTACGGCCGATCAAGGGGGTGATCTCGCGCCGCAGCTTGCGCAGGAAGGCGCGGGCGAAATCGGTGTAATCATCGGCGATTTCGATGAAGGCACCGGGGCCGGCGATGACGCTGTTGCGGTAGTAGTCGTCGAGGAAGAAAGTGTCGGTGAGGATCGGCAGGCCGTTGATGACGATCCCCAGGTCCCGTGCCCGTCGGCGCGTGTCCGGGGTCAGGGAATCGATGTTGTCGCGCCCGTCGCCCGAAATGTCGATATTCAACCAGCTTCCGGCATAGTCGTTCTCGGCGATCTGGCGAACGCCGAAGTCGATCGCCTTGCCGATGCCGGTGAACTGGGGCACCGGATCGCGTTTGATCTTCTCTATCTTATCGGCGAAGGCCAGCACCGACGTCGGATCGGTCAAGACGTGCCAAGGGATCATGTAGCGCTCGTCAATGCCACCGCTCCACTGAAAAATCGTCACCGCCACGCCGTCCTGCTGGCCGATGAGATCGATGATCTCGGGGTTGCGAAAGGCGTTGGCGATGCCGGTCATTTGCAGATCGTATTCGGCGGCGTCGACGCTGCGCGAGACGTCGACGGCGAGAACCAGCTCGACCGAAACCGGCTGCTTCGCCCGGGCGGCATGCGGCGGAGCCAGGAGGAGCACGAGAAAGGCGAGGGCGGCCCGGGCCATCGTTCGCGCTTGCGCGAGGCTCAGTCGCCGCCGGCCCCGGCCTCGATCCGGTTCACCCGGGCGGCGCAATACTTGTACTCGGGGATCTTGCCGAAGGGGTCGAGGGCGGCGTTGGTCAGCATATTGGCCGGGGCGTCGGCGAAACAGAAGGGGATGAAGATCACCCCTTTCGGCACTCGGCCGTCGCGCCGCGCCTTGAGGTCGATCGCTCCGCGTCGGGTCTCGACCCTGACGCGCGCGCCCTCGGCGATGCCGAGCCGGTCGAGATCGGCCGGCGCGAGACAGGCCACCGCCTCGGGCTCCAAGGCGTCGAGCACCGTGGCGCGGCGGGTGATCGCCCCGGTGTGCCAGTGTTCGAGCACCCGGCCGGTGGTCAGGATCAGCGGATAATCGGCGTCGGGACGCTCGGCCGGCGGGATGATGCTGGCCGGCACCATCTTGCCGCGCCCGCTCTTGGTCGGGAAGCCGTCGCCGAACATCACCGCCTCGCCGGGCGCGTCCTCCGACGAACAGGGATAGGTGACCGCGTCCTCGGCCTCCAGCCGGTCCCAGCTTATGCCCTTGATCGAGCCCATGCAGGCGCGCATCTCGGCGAACACGTCGCGCGGGTGGGCATAGGTCCAGTCGAGGCCGATGCGGCGCGCGATCTCCTGGATGATCCACAGGTCCTGGCGGCACTCGCCGGGCATCTCCAGCGCATGGCGACCGATCTGCACCTGGCGGTTGGAGTTGGTCACGGAGCCGTCCTTCTCGGGCCAGGCCGAGGCCGGCAGCACCACGTCGGCGTGGAACGCGGTTTCGGTCAGGAAGATGTCCTGGACCACCAGATGATCGAGCTTGGCCAGAGCCGCCCGGGCGTGATGGGCGTTGGGGTCCGACATGGCCGGGTTCTCGCCCATGATGTACATGCCGCGGATCTCGCCGGCGTGGATCGCGTCCATGATCTCGACCACGGTCAGGCCGCTGTTGGGATCGAGCGAGGCGCCCCAGTAATCCTCGTACCAGGCCCTGGTCGAGGCGTCCTCGACCGAGCGGTAGTCGGGGTAGACGATCGGGATCAGGCCGACATCGGAGGCGCCCTGGACGTTGTTCTGGCCGCGCAAGGGGTGAAGGCCGGTGCCGGGCCGGCCGATCTGGCCGCACATCAGCGCCAGCGCGATCAGGCAGCGGGCGTTGTCGGTGCCGTGGACGTGCTGCGAGACGCCCATGCCCCAGAAGATGATCGCCGTCTTGGCGCGGGCGTAGGCGCGGGCGACGGCGCGGATGGTCTCGGCGTCGATACCGGTGATCTCGGCCATCGCCTCGGGCGGGAACGACCCGACATGGGTCTTCAGGGCCTCGAAGCCCTCGGCGTGGGCGGCGATATATTGGCGGTCGTAGAGCCCCTCGGCGACGATCACGTTCATCATCGAATTGATCAGCGCGACGTCCGAGCCGGGGGCGAATTGCAGCATGTGGGTGGCGTGCGATTTCAGCGCCTGGCCGCGCGGGTCGCAGACGACCAGCGTCGCCCCGCGCTTGGCCGCGTTCTTGAAGAAGGTCGCGGCGACGGGGTGGTTCTCGGTCGGATTGGCGCCGATGACGACGATCACCTCGGCCTCGAGCGCGTCGGTGAAGGGCGCCGTGACCGCGCCCGAGCCGATGGTTTCCATCAGCGCCGCCACCGACGAGGCGTGGCACAGCCGGGTGCAGTGGTCGACGTTGTTGGTGCCGAAACCGGCGCGGACCAGCTTCTGGAACAGATAGGCTTCCTCGTTCGAGCCCTTGGCCGAGCCGAAGCCGGCCAGCGCCTTGCCGCCGTCGGCGTCGCGGATGCGTTTCAGCCCACCCGCCGCCAGCGCCAGCGCCTCCTCCCAGCTCGCCTCGCGGAAGTGGGTCAGCGGGTTGGCCGGGTCGATGTCGATATCGACATCCTTGGCCGCGTCGTCGCGGCGGATCAGGGGCTTGGTCAGGCGGTGGGGATGGTTGACGTAATCGAAGCCGAAGCGGCCCTTGACGCAAAGCCGGCCCCGGTTGCCCGGCCCCTCGCGACCCTCGACCGCGATGATGCGGTTGTCCTTGACGTGGTAGGTGATCTGGCAGCCGACGCCGCAATAGGGGCAGACGCTCGCGACCGTCTTGTCGGCGAAGCCGGTGCGGGTGCCGTTCTCGTCCAAGAGGCTCGCCGGCATCAGCGCGCCGGTCGGGCAGGCCTGGACGCATTCGCCGCAGGCGACGCAGGTCGAGGTCGCCATCGGATCGTCGAAATCGAACACGATCTTGGCCCGCGCCCCGCGCCCGGCCATGCCGATGACGTCGTTGACCTGGACCTCGCGGCAGGCGCGCACGCAGCGGGTGCAGTGGATGCAGGCGTCGAGATTGACCGCCATCGCCGGATGGCTGGGATCGGGCGGCGGCGGCGCGTGGGCCGGGAAGCGGCTCTCGATCTGACCGATCCGCTCGGCCCAGCGCCACAGCTCGGAGTTGGGGTCGTGGCCGGTCTCGCGCGCCGGCTGATCGGCGATCAAAAGCTCCATCACCATCCGCCGCGCGGTCTCGGCGCGCGGACTGGCGCTGGTCACCACCATGCCCGGGGTGGGTTGGCGGATGCAGGAGGCGGCGAGCACCCGCTCGCCCTCGATCTCGACCATGCAGGCGCGGCAGTTACCGTCGGCGCGGTAGCCATCGGCGGTGGAATAGCAGAGATGGGGAATGTCGACCCCTTGGCGCTGGGCGACTTGCCAGATGCTCTCGCCGGGAGCGGCGCTTACCTCGGCGCCGTCGAGGGTGAAGACGATGGCGTCGCCATCCGAACCTTGCGCGGTCATGACAAGTCTTCCCGAAAATGCTTAATCGCCATCAGAAGCGGGTTGGGCGCGGCCTGGCCGAGGCCGCAGATCGAGGCGCCCATCATCGCCGTGGCGAGCTCGGTTAGAAGCGCCTCGTCCCATTTAGGCCGGCTCATCAGGGCGACCGCCTTCTCGGTGCCGATCCGGCACGGCGTGCATTGGCCGCAGCTCTCGTCCTCGAAGAAGCGCATCAGGTTGAGAACCACGTCGCGGATATCGTCGCGGTCCGAGAGCACCACCACCGCCGCCGAGCCGATGAAGCAATCATGCGCCTGCAAGGTGTCGAAATCGAGCGGCACGTCGCCCAAGGACGCCGGCAGGATGCCGCCCGAGGCGCCGCCCGGCAGGTAGCCCTTGAAGACATGGCCCGGGGCCATGCCGCCGCAATATTCGTCGATCAGCTCGCGCACGGTGATCCCGGCCGGGGCCAGTTTGACCCCCGGCGACGCGACCCGGCCCGAGACCGAGAAGCTGCGCAAGCCCTTGCGGCCGTGTCGCCCCTCCTTGGTGAACCACTCGGGGCCTTTCTCGACCAGATCGCGCACCCAATAAACGGTCTCGACGTTGTGGATCAGGGTCGGGCGGCCGAACAGCCCGACCTGGGTCGGGAATGGCGGCCGATGGCGGGGCAGGCCGCGCTTGCCCTCGATGCTTTCCAGCATCGCCCCTTCCTCGCCGCAGATATAGGCGCCGGCGCCGCGCCGCGGATGGATGGTCGCATGGGCGGCGTGGCCGGCGGCCTCGACCCGGGCGATCTCGCGGGCTAGCAGCGCGCGCACGCCGGGGTATTCGTCGCGCAGATAGAGATAGACGTCGCCGGCCTCGACCGCCCAGGCGGCGATCAGCATGCCTTCGAGGAAGCGGTGCGGGTCGCTCTCCAGGTAGTGGCGGTCCTTGAAGGTGCCGGGCTCGCCCTCGTCTGCGTTGACCGCCATCAGCCGGGGACCCGGTTCCTGGCGCACGAAGCGCCACTTGCGCCCGGCCGGGAAGCCGGCGCCGCCGAGCCCGCGCAGGCCCGAGGCCTCGAGCGCCTCGATGACCGCGTCCGGCGTCCGCGCGCCGGCGAGACAGTCGCCGAGCAGACGGTAGCCGCCAGCCGCGATATAGGCGTCGTAATCGACATGGGCGGGAATTTCGGGCGCGTGGTCGTCGTCGGCGACGGCGGCGGCGACGGCCTCGACATCGGCCTCGACGAGGTGGCGGTGGCCGATCTCGACCGCCGGCGCGCGGTCGCAGCGCCCCATGCAGGGCGCCCGCTTGACGCGCACCCCCGGCCCGAGCCGCTCGGGCAGCGCCGCCAGCAGCGCCTCGGCGCCGTTCATGGCGCAGCTCAGGCTGTCGCAGACCCTGACGGTCAGCGGCGGCGGCGGGGCCTCGCCCTCGCGCAGCACGTCGAAATGGGCGTAGAAGGTCGCCACCTCGAAGACCTCGGCCATCGGCAAGCGCATTTCCTCGGCCAAGGCCCGCAGATGGGCCGCCGAGAGATGGCCGAATTGGTCCTGGATCAGATGCAGATGCTCGATCAACAGATCGCGCCGGCGCGGGCGCTCGCCGAGCAACGCGCGGACCTCGGCCAGGGCCGCGCCCTCGACCTGGCGGCCGCGATTGGTCATTCGGCCGCGCCGGCGGCTCGATCCCGGGTGGCGGTATTTATGTGGTCGCGCGGCCGCTGCCGTCATCGCAGACTATCCTCCCCGTCGGCGTAAACATCGCACCGGGTCTTTGTACTCGCCGGCCGGACGCTTCTCAACCACGCAACCGGTCTCCGCCGACGGCCGCCGATCACGGCATCGTGACCATGGCGCGCGCGATGGCGATATCGAGATCAAGCGCCATCGACCGCCACCAGGGCGACAACGGCGGCGTTGATCACCCGCTTGCCGGCGTGTTCGAAGGTGACCGTGACGCGACCGTCGATCGACGATTGCACTTGACCGAGCCCCCAGTCGGGTCGCTCCGGGTGGCGGACGTAGGCGCCTGGGACGAAACGCTCGGGCGGCGTCGAAATGGGCATGGCGGATCCTCGCGGCTGAGCGGGCGGTAGCGTTCCGCGCGCTTTTTCCTATAGTACGCCGACAGGGCGTCGTCATCCTCCATGGAGCGACGGCGCCGAGGAGGCCACCGCGTGGGTTTGGGGACGATGGATGACCTGAGGTTCGCGACGCTGTTGTGCACGCGCCTGTGCCATGATCTTGTCGGCCCGGTGGGGGCCATTAACAACGGCCTCGAACTGCTCGAGGAAATCGGCGGCGAGATGCCCGACGATATCGTCGCCATGACCCGCGACAGCGCCCGGGCGACCGCCCGGCGGCTCGAATTTTTCCGCGCCGCCTTCGGCCTGCCGAGCAGCGCCGTCGACAGCTTCGATGGCGTTCGCGGCCTCGCCGAGGGCATGTTCGCGGGCGAGAAGGTGAGCCTCGACTGGCCAGCGGAGGCGCCGGCGGAAGAAGCGCTCGGCGATGGCCACGGCCGGGTTCTGCTGGCCCTGATTTTATGCGGCACCGAGATGCTGCCCCGGGGCGGGTGCATCGCGATACGCTTCCCGCCACAGGTCGCCACCAGTCTCGACCTCGATATCAGCGGCCAGGTGGTGACCGGCGCCGATGCGCGGGCGCGCGCCTTCGAGGGCGTCATGACGGCCGCCGAGGTGTCGCCGCGCGGCGTCGCTCCCTATGTCGCGACCCGGCTTGCGGCCGCCGCCGGTGGGCGTTTGACGCTCGCCGTCCTAGGTCCCGGCCGGGCGCGGGTCTCGCTGGTTCTGGGGAACGCGCCCGCGTCCTGACACGCTCCCGCCACCAGTGCACTCGAAGCGATCCAGGGTTTACCGCTTCTTAACCAGCCCGACGCACCCTTGGTGACAACGCGTCAATCCGCCGCCGGCCGGCACGAGCGGACGGAAGCCACCATGGAGAGTGCAGATGGACGACCTGCTGCGCGAGTTCCTCACCGAATCGGGGGAAAGCATCGCGGTTCTCGACGGCGAGCTGGTCAAACTCGAAAAAGACCCCAACAACCCTGAACTGCTCGGCGAAATCTTCCGGGTCGTTCACACGGTCAAGGGGACGTGCGGCTTTCTCGGCCTGCCGCGGCTGGAGGCCGTGGCCCACGCCGGCGAGGACGTGCTGGGCAAGATCCGCGACGGCGAACTCCACGTTACCGAGCCGATCGTATCGCTGATCCTGGAAGCGCTCGACGCCATCAAGAACATTCTCGCCGCCCTCGAGGACACCGAGGCCGAGCCCGAGGGCGACGACCAACCCCTGATCCAGCGCCTGCGCGCGGTCGCCGAGGGCGCCGAGGCCGAAGCGGTCGAGGAAACGCCCGCCGAGGAGACGTCGGAGAGCGTCGTCGAGCAGCCGCCGGAGACGGCCGAGCAGCCCGACGAGATCGACTTCGAGCCCGTTCCGGCCGCCTCCACCCAGGTCGAGACCCCGGTGGCGGCCAAGCCGGCCGAGACGCCGGCGGCCAAGCCGGCCACCGGTGGCGATGCCAAGACCGCGCACAAATCGAGTGGCGACAGCTCGCTCGCCAACCAGAATATCCGCGTCGGCGTCGATCTGCTCGAACACCTGATGACCATGGTCAGCGAGCTGGTGCTGACCCGCAACCAGCTCCTGCAAATGGTTCGCGGTCAGACCAACAGCGAGTTCGGCACCCCGCTGCAGCGCCTCAGCCACGTCACCACCGAGCTCCAGGAAGGGGTCATGAAGACCCGCATGCAGCCGATCGGCAAGGCCTGGGCCAAGCTGCCGCGCATCGTCCGCGATCTGTCGGTCGAG
>Ga0114931_10007890_pt1 | contig 12951 bp, 8 predicted proteins | sample 2SBtaG_FD_89579 | JGI IMG/M metagenome (GOLD analysis project Ga0114931, IMG submission 89579) | Deep subsurface microbial communities from Kolumbo volcano to uncover new lineages of life (NeLLi) - 2SBTROV14_V59a metaG | ecosystem: Environmental > Aquatic > Marine > Volcanic | place: Kolumbo... | reverse complement strand
TCAGCTCGTTGGCAGAGCAGTGCCTTAGTAACCGGTTCGATGCGCTGGCCGGCCATCCCTTCCAGCAGGGTTGCCGTGGCCACTTCCAGGGCCGCACTGCTCGACAGGCCGCCTCCCAGGGGAACGCTCGAGCCGATCATTGCGTCGAATCCGGGAACAAGGATTTCGGCACTAGCCATGGTGGCAATGGTTCCCTGGACATACCTGGCCCAAATCGGCAGGGAATCAGGCGAGCGCGAATCCGCCGCCGGAGAATTCGCGTCCGGGATACGATTGCTCCGGGGCGCTCCCGGGTGGCAGTGGTCCATGGAAAATTCTTGCTGCTCGCCAATCAGGTCGCTGAACACGCGAAAAATATCCCGAGGCGCTGCGGGCAGAGGCTCGTCCGCGGCGATTACTACGTAACGTTCGATGGCCATCGGTAGCACGAAACCATCGTTGTAGTCGGTATGTTCGCCAATCAGGTTGACACGACCGGGAGCGGCCGCCAACCATTTTGCCGCCCGGCCAAAATGGTTTAGAAAAGCCTGGCGGGTTTGGCGGGCAAGCGTCTCAAGGTCGCACGGTTTTTCCATGTTTGTCGACGGGTCGAGGTTATGCATTTGCGGTCAGGCGAAGGCTGCTCGGATTTGGTCGATGTACTTCGGGCATGCGGTGCGCGGATCTTCTTTTTCTTCGTATTCGAGCACGATATAGCCGCGGTAGTTGGCCTTGCGCAGGAGGCTGGCCAAACGCTGAAAATCGGTCGCTTCCGGCTTTTTATCGGGACCTGAAATGGCGACTTTTACCTGGACGTTCACAGCGTACGGGGCAATTTTCGCCAGGTCGCCATAGATGTCGCTGGAATGGAAATTGCCGGTGTCAAGATTCACACCAAACCATGGGCTGCGGATATTACGGACCAGGCTGAGCAGACCCGCGACGGTACTGGTTGGACCGCCATGATTTTCCAGGGCGAGAAACACTCCGTGCCGGCCGGCGTATTCACAGCATTCTTCAATGGCTGAAATCATCCGGACATGGGTCTGCTGGGCATCTCGGCCAGCCGGTATGTGGCCGGCGAAAATACGAATGACCGGCGCGCCAAGTTTTGCCGCATGGTCAACCCACGCTTTCACGTCCCGGATTTGCTTTTGCAGGGCGGCACCTGGTGCCACCCCAAAGTCGTTGCCGACCGCGGTTCCAGAAACATCCAGACCTAGCTGGAAGCAACGTTGCCGAAGTTGGTTCAGGTAAGTGGGGGTGGGAGGGTCTGGGAAATAGTACGAGGTGAGTTCGGTTCCGTCCAACCCCATGCTTGCACAGTCATCAATGAAGTCGAGCATGGTCAAGGTTGGTTGTTTGCCCTTCAGGAGCGACCGATAGCTGTAGGCGGCGAGGCTGAATTTGAATTTAGGCATCCCATTGCGGGCGATAGGTTCGATGGCCTGGACCCGAATCGAGTTGGCCAAGGTCATCCCGCCAGCCCACGCGCTTGCCGACATTGAGGCGCATTGTTGCAGGAAGTTGCGACGATCAACAGGATTGAGCATGGGGAATGAGGCCTCCATAGAAGGAAAATTCGCCAGAATTGGACTGAAGTGTACAGCAGTTCTCGCCGATATAGTGGTTATAAAGCTTGCGGGAGGGCGAAACACATGGTGTTTTGCTTCAGGATAAAGGTCATGGCAAGGCGACGGATCGGCTTGCCATGACCTTTTTTATTTCTGCTTTGATTGCTGAATTCGTAACGGTCGAGTTATTTTTCTGCTTGCAACTTGGCCAGTAGTTGTTCCGCTTGCTCGCGGTGAATAAACAGACCATTTTTACTTACCAACTGCTTCAGGAGCGGGATGGCTTGGGCGCTTTTGTTTTGCTCGGCCATGATTCTGGCAACCAGGTAGGTGGAGTCCATCGACAAGCCGCCCGCTTGCAAGCCTTTGGCCAGGGCGGCTTGGGCTTGTTTGGGGTTGCCCAGCTTGTAAAGAATCCAGGCCAGTGTGATATTCGACTGGCCATTGTTGGGGAATTGACTGGCATTGGCCTGTGCGTAACTGAGGGCCCTTTTCTGCGCCGGTTGGTCGCTGCGTTCGATGAGTAATTGGGCCAGGAGATTCGTTGCATTGGCATTGCCAGGATCAAGAGCAAGGACCTTCTGCAGGGATTTTTCCGCCTGGTCGGACTTGCCGTTCATCTGGGCAATGATACTTGAAAAGATCAGGTTGGAGGTCGAGTCAGGGTCCTCTTTCAGTAATCCGTTGATCACTTGCCGGGCCTTGGTCAATTTTCCATCTTGAATCAACCAATCCACATAGGATTGGGCCGTGATTGAGTTGGACTTTTCCTCGGCATAAGCTTTTTCAAAAGCCGTCTGGGCCTTGTCCTTGTTTCCCAGCTGGGCATACAATTTTCCTGCCAGCACATAGGGGTGCGGTGCATTGGGGTTGATTTCCCTTGATTTAGCGAACTGCTCAAAGGCTTCCGGGGATTTCTTCAGACGAAAAAGCACGATTCCATATCGTTGATGGGCCGTTGCGTTTTCAGGATCAAGATCCGTCCATTGCTTGAGCAGTTCAGCCGCCTGCTGCCACTGTTGTCGGCGCTCTGCTACCGCTGCCCGCCCGGCAAGTGCCCGGAGCGTGAAATTGCGTTTGCGTTTAGCGTTCTGATTGAATTTTTGAATCAAGCCATACGCTTTTTCAAACAGGGCACTCGCTTCGGCGGTTCGTCCAGCCTGAAATGCCTGCTCAGCCAGGATCAAATAGGCTTCTGGATCGTCTGGATACTTGACCGCCGCGCTTTCCAATAAGATGTGTACGGCCTGAAGGTTGCGTTTCAAGGATTGCATTTTTGCCATGACGATTTCTGCTGGGGGCAGCTTAGAATTTTTTTCCTTGGCTTTTTCCAGAAATAATCGCGCGCCTTGCACATCGCCATTGCGAAATCGCTGGATGGCATTGTCAACATCCGGATAGCTTTGATTCGATAGAGAGACGTCCTGGCCGATCAATAGCTTGGTGGTCAATTGGGATAGGGCGCCATTTTGTGCTTGAGCTCCACTCGTGGCGGTTCCCGTTTGGGCGAGAACCATGGATGGGAGTAACGCCAAAAAAGAAAACACTACCGTGCGGAGGCCGTTGCGTTTACGCGCCGGGACAGCTGGTTTTTCTATGGAAAGAGCGTAATGGGGGTAGTCCGGGGGCGTGGAAACCTGCCTGCGGGACGTCTGCTGGGGAAGAAAAAAGTTTTGGCGGATTTGGAAAGACAATGCGACTGGGACGGGCATGAGAATCCTCGGGTGCGGGAAGGGCGAAGGTTATAGACAGGCCATTCAGGCCGCAAGCAGCCTATACTAGTCCCATTGTTCATCCCTTGCACGAAGGGACAAGGTGGAGATATGCTCTAAAATGCAATTTAGTAGAAAATCAGGCCAGGATGTGACGGTCACAGAGCTTGGTGTGAGGTTAGAGAGGAGATTCATTTGCTTGTTGGGCCGGTTTTTACCCGTGAAATTCTGACCACTCCTCGCGGTTGGCAACTTTATTTCTCACGCGCTTTGTACGTAGCTGCCCTGTTTGGGTTGGTGCTGACTGCGTGGTTGATCCTGATTGGTTCCCAGGAAGTTCGAAGTTTGGGGGACCTGGCACGGTTTGGGTCCGCCGTATTCGCCGTGATCGCCCCCCTTCAATTGGCCATGGCCATTGCGTTTTCGGCCTTATTGACAGCGGCGGCGGTTGCTCAAGAAAAGGACCGACGAACGCTTGATTTGCTCCTGATGACCAACCTGAACAACGCCGAATTGGTTTTGGGTAAGTTGCTGGCCAGCATGCTTGGAGTCTTGGTGCTAATGGTTGCGGCCATTGGGCTGTTGATGCTGATCACCCTGCTGGGCGGGGTATCCTACATACAAGTAGTACGTGTCGTGGGGGTCACTCTCATGGCCGCCTTAGCGGCGGGCAGCCTGGGGTCCACTCTTGCCTTATGGCGAGAAAAGTCGTTTCAAACCCTGGCAATGACTGCCCTGGTGATCGTGCTCTGGCTGCTGGGGGGCGAAGTACTGGCCTCGGGAGTGTTGGGACAGACGTGGCGTGGGGTGCCTATCACGCAGTGGGCTGCCGGCCTGACCCCATTGCGGGCGATTTATGCGGCCATGGAGCCTTTTCCAGTCCGGGTGGCTGGGCTGTCTGGCACGGGGGGGCCCGTTTATTTGTTTATGTTGGTGACGGCAGCCATTGGGATCGTGCTCAACGCGATCGCGATTGCCTGGGTTCGGGCATGGAATCCAGCACGGGAGTTGCAGCCCCAAACGGCAGACAAGCTGGCCCTTCCCCGCCAAACCGAGTTGCCCGCGGATAGGCCCGATCCGTCGCTGGCCGGGCAGCCATCTTCGGGAGCCTCCTTGGAGTCCACGAAAAATGGGCCCGGGGAGCGTGTTCATGCCGGGGATACAAAAATACGTCACGTTTGGGACAATCCTATTTTGTGGCGTGAAATTTGCACTTGGGCTTACGGAAAAAAAATTATTGTCGTTCGAGTTTCTTATCTGGTGGTATTTGCCATTTGTGCGCTGGCGTTGGTGGCCATGCTCGGAGAAGATCAGGGGCGGTCCATTTGGGGTGCTCAGATAACGCCTGCCGCCAGGCCCGTGGTCGCGCTGATTGTGGTTGGTCTGGTGCTGGTCAACGCGCTGGCGGTGACGTCACTTACGGGAGAACGGGATATTCGGGCGCTGGATTTGCTCCTAGTGACGGATTTGACAGCCAAGGAAATCGTCTTTGGAAAATTGGGTGGAATATTCTTCAATGCCAAGGAGATGATTCTATTGCCCATTGTGCTGGCGATGGTGCTTTGGGCAACGGGCAGGCTGGGCACTGAGAATATGGTGTTTCTGACGATTGGTCTGTTGGTGTTGGACACCTTTGTAGCCATCCTGGGTATCCACGCGGGCATGACTTATGCCAATTCGCGGACCGCCGTGGCCGTGAGCCTGGGGACCGTGTTGTTCTTGCTTTTGGGTATTGCCATTTGTATGCGCATGATGGTTGCCTTTCAAAGTTCGTTCTCTTATCAGTTGCAAGCTTTTTCCGCCTTCATGGTAGGGGGAGGGATCGGCCTCTACTGCGCGCTGGGAATTCGCAATCCATCCCCCGCGATCGGCTGGGCATCGTTTCTAGCGCCTTTTGCCACTTTTTTTGTCATCACCAGTTACCTGGACCAAAATTATGGATCGGCATTTTTGGTTGCCGTGGCCACCTACGGTTTTGCCATCATGGCTCTGCTCGTGCCAGCAATTTACGAATTTGACGTCGCTACCGGGAGGACCACGGGAGGAGAGTGAACTAAATTCGGAATTCGGAATTCGTAAATGGCTTGGTCTTGATCTCATTCCCGTCCGTAAACCACCTACACGACAGGTGCGGATTCATCAGGTTCTACCGTTCCGGCATGCCTCGTGCTCGTACTCGTGCTCGAATGGAACAATTGGGATGCAGGCGAAACAAGAGCAATGTTATGATCGAATGATAATGAGCGACATTTCCTCCCCTTTGCATTCGAGTACGAGTACCGCTTCGCTGGGCACGAGCATGATATTCACTCTCCGGCCCCTTTTAGGGGCCTTCCTCATGCCACTGACTTTGCCGGTGGTTACGAACTAACACCTATGTCCATCTTGTGGGAATTCAGTCCTTTGCTTGGCGCCATGGCAGCACTTGCTTGTTGCTCTGCGTTTTTTTCTTGCAGTGAGGCGGCCTTGTTTTCTCTGCAAACGGACGATCGTCGCGTCCTGAAGCAAGGTCGTTCGACCCAACAGGCCGCTTTGAATTTACTTGCGCGTCCCGATCGCCTGTTGACTGCGATTCTGTTCTGGAATTTGATTATCAACATTGTCTACTTCGCATTGGCTTCGGTCTTGGCAATACGCTTGGAAGCTCTCAACCGGCGTTCCGAGGCGGGTATGTTTGCTTTTCTCTCGTTGCTGGCGATCATCCTCCTGAGTGAAATGGTTCCCAAGACGGTCGGTGTCTTACAGCCACGAGTGTTTGCCAGTCTGGTCAGTCTTCCCTTGGCGGGTGCCGTGGGCGCACTCGATCCGGTAATTCCTGCATTGGGGGCCATCAGCAGGGCTTTCCAGCGGCTGCTGATTCCCGGGTTCAAGCCTGAGTCGTATTTGGAGCTGAGTGACCTGGAACGCGCCATCTCGCTTTCGACTCAAGACAGGCAGTTGGTTACGCTGGAGCACCAGGCATTACAAAATATCCTCTCGCTCTCCGATCTGACAGCCGAAGAACTGATGCGACCCCGTACGCTGTATCATTCGTTTCGGCCACCGGTCCATTGGCGGGACCTGGGTGGACAGATCACGCGCAGTGGTTACTTGTTGGTCACCGAAGCGGATAACGATGAAATAGCCAGCGCCATTCCGCTGAAGCTATTGCCAACCATTCCTCGCAGCCATCTGGAAAACCATGCCCAGCCAGTCATTTATGTCCCCTGGTGCAGTCACGTGGCGGATGTGTTGGAGCAATTGCAAAAACAGCAGTGCGAAGTGGCGGCCGTTGTGAACGAATTGGGAGAAACCTTAGGCATCGTCACGTTGGAGGATGTGCTGGAAACCGTATTTGAGGATGAATCGAGCCGCAGCGAACGCCTGTTGGAAATGGCGTCGATCCTTCCGGCGGGAACCAATCGATGGCATGTGACAGGCATTACAAGCCTGCGCCGCTTGGGACGATATTTCGATATTCAGCTTCCAGACAGTAAGAGCACAACCATCGCGGGTATCCTGCAAGAACAGTTGCAGCGTTTGCCGTCCGCAGGTGACCAGGTGCGGTGGAGCCAGTTTGAACTTCGAGTACTCGATATCAAGGGGCAAGGAGGCAAGGCACATGGGGGCAAGGAGCCAGGGACCATGACGGTTGAATTAAGACGTGTCCAGGGGCCGGCCGCTGCGGCGCGGCGGGAGGAGACGCCCGCATGATCCTGATTGTGCTGCTCTTGGCCGCCGGTTTGCTGTTGAGCGCTTTTTTTAGTGGGTCTGAAACAGGTTTTTATCGGGTTACCCGCCTGCGTTTGGTGATTGATGCCCTGGCGGGCGACTTGCCGTCACGGGGGCTGCTTTGGCTCTCGAATCGGCCCACGCTGTTTATCGGTACGACGTTGGTGGGCAACAACCTGGCAAACTACCTGACTTCGTTGGCCGTCGTCATGGCTTCGCAGCGGCTATTTCCCGCGGGGGGGACGATGGTCGATTTGCTTGGCCCCATGATCATGGCCCCGGTGATTTTCATTTTGGCGGAACTGTTGCCGAAATACCTGTATTATTCAGCTCCCAATCGATTGCTGCGCCGCAGTGCGCTACCGCTGTTTTCCTTCGGAGTGCTCTTTGCCCCACTGGTTATGTTGTTGGGGGTGTTTAGCCGTCTGGTGCGGCTGATCACGCATGCGTCGCCGCAGGAAGTCCGTCTTTCCCTGGCCCGACGGGAGTTGGCGGAAATGCTTTCCGAGGGCCATGAAGCGGGCCTGTTGAGTCCAGTTCAGCAAACTCTGGCCCAGGCGATGCTATCGGTCGCCCGCCAACCGATCAAGCATTTTGCTTCGCCCACCAGTCGCGTGGTGCGAGTCAGCACGACCATGAGCAAGGGCAATGTGCTGCGAATCGCCCAACAGAATCATCGGACCCTGCTGCCGGTTGAAGACCCTCTGCAAAAACATCGGTTGGTCGGTTATTTGCGCACTGTGGACCTCTATTTGGACGACTCTCCTGCGCTTCCCAAGCCACTTCCCATGGTCACCTTGTCCGAGTACGATTTGTTTCTTGCCGCGCTGAGAAAAATGAGCCAGGCGGAAGATGCGTTGGGGCATGTCGTGGACGAGAGCGGCCACACGATTGGTTTCGTGACCGGCCGTGAACTGCGTACCGCGATGCTCCGGGTGAAATAAGTGCGACCGATAAATAACTTCCTCCTTTCAAGCTATTGATCGAGCGTTCCTTAGCGCCCTTGCTCCTCTATTTGTAATTGTGGTAGCTTCTCGTGGTATCCTGACCATTCCAAATCACCACGAATGAAAGGAAACGGATGCACGCATTGACGTTGGGATCCTTTGTGTTCTTTACGGGACTGGTGGGGCTAACCACTTGGATCCTGACTCGCAAGGACGACCATGATACGGCCAGTGGCTATTTTCTCGCTGGGCGAACGCTCACGGGTGGCTACATTGCCGGTTCGTTGGTGCTCATCAATCTTTCCACCGAGCAACTGGTAGGATTGAACGGGGCGGCATTTAAGGACGGTATTTGTGTCATGGCCTGGGAAATCAATGCCGCTTTGGCTTTGGTCATGATGGCCTTGTTCTTTTTGCCGCGCTACTTGAAAGCCGGGATTGCCACGGTTCCTCAATTCCTGGAACAGCGTTTTGATTCTCATACGCGCTCGCTAGCGAGTATCCTATTTATTATTGCCTACGCCGGCATCCTGCTGCCGATCGTCCTCTACACGGGTGCAACCGGTTTGACGGACATACTGAACATCGAGCAACTGACCGGCATCCATTCATCGGCGCAGGTCTTGCAAATGACGGTTTGGCTGATCGGGATCCTGGGTTCGATCTACGCCATTTTTGGCGGCTTGCGTACGGTGGCTGTTTCCGACACGCTCAATGGTCTGGGCCTGTTGGTGGGGGGGGTGATGATTACCCTATTTGGTCTTCAGGCAGTGAGCAATCAGGGAATATTTGCAGCCCTGCTGGAATTGAAGCAGGCGCATCCCGAAAAATTCATTTCCGTGGGCGGACCAAAGCAATCCATTCCTTTCTCGACCCTGTTTACCGGGGTGATGTTGCTGCACCTTTCCTATTGGTGTACAAACCAACAGATCATCCAGCGCACGCTGGGCGCCCGCAATTTGGCGGAAGGTCAAAAGGGCGTTCTCCTGGCAGGTGGACTCAAAGTGTTGGCTCCTATGATCCTGGTTTTGCCAGGAGTCATCGCCTTCCACCTCTATCAGGGAGAGGGTATTTCTATGGACCATGCCTATGGCACGCTGGTGCAGCAAGTACTGCCGGCACCGCTGACCGGTTTTTTCGCGGCTGTGATGGTCGGCGCGATTCTCAGTTCCTACAATTCGGTCCTCAACAGCACGGCGACCCTTTTCAGTCTGGGAATCTACAAAAACCTGCTCCGGCCCGCGGCCAGCGAAGCTCAGGTCATACGAGTTGGCAAGGTCTTTGGAATCCTGATCGCAATTCTGGCGATGAGTGCCGCGCCCCTGCTGGCGAATCAGGATAGCATTTTCGCCTACTTGCAAAAAATGAACACACTCTACCTGGTCCCGATCTTCGCCGTGGTGCTGGTCGGGCTGCTATCGCGCCGAGTGCCACCGCTAGCCGCCAAGCTGGCTCTGATCCTCGGTTGCCTGGCGACCGCCCTGGGATATTTTGTGCCGGAGTTGGCAAAGCACGTTCAAGCCATGAATGAGTTTCATTTCGTGGGAGCAGTTTTTGTGGGTATGGTCGGAATGATGCTGTGCATTGGCTGGTTGTACCCTGGTGAAAAAGCCTGGGAACTGGTCGATTCCAAGGAAGTGGACTTAACGCCCTGGAAGGCCGCCTGGCCCCTGGCCATGGCGCTGGTCGCGGGTGTTTTCTCGGTCTATCTGGCGTTTGCGAGGTAAACGGTGACCGATTTATATGGTTGATGAAGAATGGGTTAACCGTAGCTGCCAGGCGCCTAGGTGACGCTGCACAATGAACGCACGCTAGTAAAAATCCCTGGGATTAGAGAGTAGAAAATCAGGCCGCCATACAGAGCGAGATTGGTGCCTAAACCTGTTGGAAATCAGCCATGGAGTTGTCGATGTCCATGAGAGTGTCGAAGTTCATAGCGGGCTGCTGGGTCGTCATTCTCATGCTGGCCAGTTGGCTGCCTGTCGGTTGCAGTGCCGGCAAAGATTCCAGTACTGATTCGGCCGAACACACCACGGGCGGCGATTCGGACAAGGCTTCCGCAGCGTCCCCGACGAAGGCTTTGAGTTCCGAGGTTCCGCCACCCGACTTGGGGACACGTGCATTTGGCGAGGATTGGCCGTCCTTCCTGGGACCACGGCGGAACAGTGTTTCCCGGGAAGCGATTCACTCGTTCCAATGGCCCAGCGCGGGGCCACCGATCGTCTGGCAAACGCCCTTGGGGACCAGTTATAGCAGTCCTTCGATCAGCCGCGGTCGATTGTTTCATTTTGACCGTTACGGCGACCGTAACCGGCTGACTTGCTATCAGTCGGAAACGGGCAAGCCGTTGTGGACCTATGAGTATCCGACCGACTACGAAGATATGCTTGGCTACAACAACGGTCCCCGGGCAACGCCGGTGGTGGATGGGAATCGTGTTTATGTGATTGGGGCGGAAGGCCAGTTGCATGCGGTCCGGGTGACCGATGGCAAGCGGCTTTGGCAGGTGGACACGCTGGCCGCGTTCGGGGTGGTGAAAAATTTCTTTGGTGTTGGCAGTACCCCGCTGGTATGGGGCGATCTGCTGATCGCCAATGTTGGCGGCAGCCCGCCCGGAAGCCCGGCCGATATTTATACGGCCTCGGGGAATGTACGCAGCAATGGCAGTGGCATGGTCGCATTCGACAAATATACCGGCGCGGTGCGTTACCGGATTTCGGACGAACTGGCCAGTTATAGCAGCCCGGTGATCGCCACGATCGGGGGACATCCCTGGTGCTTTCAGTTCGCTCGGGGGGGCCTTCTCGGGTTTCACCCCGAGACGGGAAAAATAGAATTTCGCTACCCCTGGAAGGCGAAAAAACTCGAAAGTGTCAATGCCGCGACACCCGTGGTCGCGGGCAACGAAGTCTTTATCAGCGAAGCGTATGGCCCAGGCAGTTCCTTGCTGGCTGTCAAGCCGGGCGGGTACGACGTCGTCTGGGCCGACAGCCACCGGCGGAGACAAAAATCATTGCAGGCCCACTGGTGCACACCGATTCTGCACGAGGGTTATCTCTACGGTTGCAGTGGCTACCAGGGCCCCAACGATCTGCGCTGCCTGGAGTGGAAGACAGGCAAGGTGAAGTGGGTCCAGGCCGGATATCAACGGGCGTCCATCTTATGGGTCGCGGGCAAACTGCTGGTCATCAACGAGGACGGGGCCGTGCGAATCGTGCGACCGGCGCCTGAAAAATACGACCTGGTCAGCCAGTTCATGCTGCGTGACGATAATGGGCGGCCCCTGCTGCACCGCCCCTGTTGGGTTGCGCCGGTACTGTCCCACGGGCTCCTCTATCTGCAGGGAAAGGGCCGGCTGGTCTGTCTGGAGCTGAATGGAAAGCAGTAGTCTCAATACTGAAATAAGGATTCAGGCATGGGCTTTCGTTTCTGGAGACGCGCTAAAATCGCGCCGGGTGTAACCCTGAACCTGAGTAAGTCGGGTGGCTCCCTGTCGTTTGGACCGCGGGGTGCAAAGTTTACGGTTGGGCCGAGAGGCAAACGCGCCACGGTGGGTCTTCCGGGAACGGGTCTATTTTACACCACGTCGCTGGCGGGCAAGAAGGCTGGCAAGAAGCGTTCCGCTTATTCCGCCGCATCCCCTACAGTCAGCCCGAAAGACCGGCTGACGCTGGGTTTCTTCAAGCGGCTGATCACACCCGACGACGAGAAGGCACTGGTGGACGGCTGCCGGGAACTGGTGCTAGGCAACCACGAGCAGGCACTCGACCACCTGAGGCAAGCGACTCACCTGGCCGATGGCGCGTACCTGGCGGGTTTTCTCTCGCTAAGGCAGAAGCGGCCTCGGGAAGCGGTGGACTACTTGACCACGGCAGCCGAGAACCAAAGTCGTTTGGGGCGTTACTTCGACAAGTACGCCATCTCCGCCACGATGAGCCTGGCCATCACCGATGAGGTGTCTGTGCATGTCGGCCCAAATCTTCGCGGCGTGTTGCTGGGTCTGGTGGAGGCTCACCAGGCGCAGCAGCACTGGCAAGATGCCATCGCCTGCCTGAAAAGAATGCGGCGGCTGGAACCCGACGACGTGGTGGTGAAACTGTCCCTGGCGGAGCTGCTGTTGGCGGCTTGCCCCGACAACCGCGGCGTTTTTCGGAAAGTCGTCCGTCTGGCGAAGGGTGTTGAGAACGAAACATCCGTCCATACCGGGTTGCTGTTCTACAAAGCAAAAGCACTGCACGGGCTCGGGCTACTGGATGCGGCACGAGACACATTGACCGCCGCATTGCGGCGTAAGAAAGGCAGAACCGAGGATCTCCTGAGGGCGATCAGGTATGAGCGAAACCTGGTTTACGAGGACCTTGGCCAGCACCGCAGGGCGCGTCGTGATCTCGAAAAACTGTACGCCGAGACGCCGGACTACGAGGATGTGGCTGCCCGCTTGAGGTTATAGATAGTGACGAAAGCGACCACCTGCGGAGCAGGTGGCTCGAGGAAGCCCCCTGAAAGGGGGCGGAAAATGAACCTCGTGCTCGTGCTCAGCGAAGCGGTGCTCGTAATCGAAATCGGGTTTCACATAACATCAGTCCGCCGAAGTGACTCATAATTTAGAAATACCCGAGCAAGCCTCGAACGGCACGTGAATGTGAACGCATGTGTCGATATAAACGAGAGTGCTGTCAAGGACAATTTTTCATTCCCGTCCGTAAACCACCAGCTCCGCTGGTGAGAATTCATCAGGCTCTGCCGTTCCTTAGTGAATGGGATAGTATCTCTCAACGGAGTAGCCATTGGTTGACGACTGGCGCTGGTTCGAAGAATCCATGGGGGGTTTGGGGGAACCAGCAGGGCAGCTTGCAAATCTGTACTGGGGGGTTTGGGGGGGAACCCCCCAATGCATTGCCAAATGACTAAACATTTCGTCTATGCTCCAATACAGAATATTCTGCCGACGGGTTAAGATAAGGATGTGAAGGATGTGAGTATCGATTAAGTGGGGCGTCCGTCCAGGGATTCATTGGGGGGTGTCCC
>Ga0114931_10007889_pt1 | contig 12952 bp, 10 predicted proteins | sample 2SBtaG_FD_89579 | JGI IMG/M metagenome (GOLD analysis project Ga0114931, IMG submission 89579) | Deep subsurface microbial communities from Kolumbo volcano to uncover new lineages of life (NeLLi) - 2SBTROV14_V59a metaG | ecosystem: Environmental > Aquatic > Marine > Volcanic | place: Kolumbo... | reverse complement strand
CCGGATTTTAAAGGCGAGTTGGCCTGTATCCAGACCGTGTGCGAGGCGGAGCCGGATGTGCTGGCGCATAATCTGGAAACGGTTGCTTCACTGCAAGCAAAAGTTCGACCGCAGTGCCGCTACCAGTGGTCGCTGGACGCATTGTATTTCGCCGCTAAAAATTTTAATTACATCACCAAAAGCAGTTTGATGCTGGGATTGGGAGAAAAAAGAGAAGAGGTGATTCAAACCATGCGCGACCTGGTCGATATCGGATGTAATATTTTGACGCTCGGCCAGTATTTACGCCCGTCGCGCCAGCATATGGAAGTGGTGAAATACCTTCCGCCCGGGATTTTCGCCGAGTACAAGGCAATCGGTGAATCTATGGGTCTGGACCATGTGGAGGCCGGGCCGCTGGTGCGAAGCTCTTACCACGCTGAAGAGCAGTCGCGGGTTTTGAGCCGAAAATAATGTCTGTTAAGGAGTGGTATTTTTCGGCACGAGGTTTGCTGTAATTTAAATTGCTAACGGCAGGCGTCAAAGATTTAACGGTCATGAAATGGTCGATATAAATTCCATCAGCGCCGAAGGGTACGAAAAGGCAGGGAGGAAAGCATCCCAGGGAGGGGGCTCCGGTGAGCGGGACGCTTTATCCTTCCAATCCATTTTCCTGGAAACCCAACTGCAAAGGCTCTCCGCCTGGAGCCAGACCGGCGGCAATGCTCCCGAGCCGGTGGATTTATTCAACGAATACCGGATCATTCTGGAGCAGGCCCGAAGTCAGCAAGCCAGCCCATCGTCCCCCCGTCCGTCCATTGTCAATCCCGGTCTCGTCGCCAAATATTATGAACTGGAAGCCGCACGCATCTCGTTAGAGGCGGAAACTCAAGGCACGGGTAGTTCGCAATCCTTTTCCATTCCCGATCTCGCCTTATTGGCGGGCGGTGTGCGAGGCGTGCCGGGTTCCCTGTTTCAGCGATTGATCCAAAACGAGTCGGCGTTCAACCCCAAAGCCATCGGTTCGAGAGGTGAACTGGGGCTGGGCCAGTTACTGCCGGACACCGCCCGGAGTTTGGGCTTGCGAACCGGAGGGGATAGGCTGGAAGGATCGGTCTGGCATCCGGCATCCAATCTGGACGCATCCGCCCGTCACCTCAAGACTTTATACGAGCGGTTTATCGAACGCGGCGTGTCCGTCGGCGAGGCCTGGCGTTTTGCGACCGGCGCCTATAACGCTGGCATCAGCGACATCACAAAGGCGATGGAATTGCTGGAAGGCAGGGATCAAACGCAATGGGACCGGGTAGCGCGGGAACTGCATCGAATCACCGGCCCCGGGGCGCGGGAGACAATCGAGGTTGTCGATCGTCTGAAATGAAATTTTATTTTTGCGAAAGATCCATGAGCGCCCCCATTTCCCGGATGATTTCTCCATTCCAGTCAAAGGTGAACCGTTTCTTATCCTCTAAAGTAGAACGCAATAAGTTGTCGTAATAGTTACGGTCGTCCATTGCCCGGAGGATTTTTTCAGCCAGAGAAGATGGCTGTCCGGGACAAAAATGCTGTTCCGGATTCGAGACCACCTCCCGGTTTTCGGGAACATCGCTCACAAGGCAGGGGAGCCCGGTTGAAATGGCTTCGAGAAGGGAGTTGGACAGGCCCTCCTGAGCGGAACCAAAGACGAACAGGTCGGCTCCCTGAATGAGTTCCAGAACGTCCTCTCTCCACCCGGTAAAAATTGTTTTTTCCGCCACATCCAGTTCAACCGCTAGTTTTTCTAAAGATTCTCTTTGTTTCCCGTCGCCGATGATTAAAAGGACCGGCTCCGGCTTTCCGATTGTCGCGAACGCCCGCAGAAGACAATCCAGATTTTTTCCCTTATGAAAAACTCCGGATGTGGCAATGATGAAGGGATTGTCTGTCAGTGAAAATTCCCGGATAAGACGGTCTTTGCAAAAATCTTTATCAAAAATCACTTCCTCCAAATGGTTGTAGAGAACCCCGGTTTTTTTTTGTGCCTTGGGACAGTGCTTGACGGTGGCATCGCGGACAGCTTTCGAAGTGGCGAGCGCCCGGTCTGAAAATGCCAGACCAAGTTTTTCAAGACACCCTTCCGTCCAGGTGACCAGCCGTGACTCCCGGTAAGAGTAGATCGGGTTTTGATGGAGATGGGAACGAACGAAAGTGATCATTGGAATTTTCAAAACCCATTTTGCCGGCCCTGAGATAAAAGCGTACAGCGGAGAAAAAACGGAAATCAGATGGACCCTGTGTTTTAAACCCACCAAAACCATGTAAACAGGAGCTGAGAGAAAAAAATAAATCCAGAAGGCAACGGAGTCGTGGTTTCGCATGGGAGTGGGCAGGATATGGGCAATCAGGTTGGGATGGTGGTAAGGATAGGGTTCCACCGCGACATAATGCACTGTCCAGCCATGTTCGAGACAGGCTTTTATTTTCATTTTCAGCCGTTTGCAAAAACCCCCAGGTTTGTGTTTGTAGTAGAGGGTCAGGATTTCAATTGGCTTTTTCATTCAGAGCATTGTAAATGGTTTTTAATTTGGCGGATTGTTTTTCCCAGGTCGCGTAGTTGGCCCGGGCAGTTTTTAGTCCATTTTGGCCTAATTTTTCCCGCAGGGCTTTGTCGCGAATCAAAGGGATGATTTTTCCGGCAAGCGCCTGGGGGGATTTAGGCGGGACCAGCAGTCCCTCCCGGCCATCCCGGATCATGTGAGGGATGCCGCCGACCGATGAAGCGACAACGGCAAGGCCAGAGGCCATGGCTTCCAGCAGGACGTTGGGGTTGCCCTCGGACAGGCTGGGCAAAACAAGGATGTCCGCCGCGTTGAGCCAAAGGGGGATTTGAGAAGCCTTTTGCATTCCTGCGAACAGGACATACGGGTTCAACTTTCCGGCGCTCACCAGAGATTCCAGTTTGTTCCGCATTTCCCCGTCGCCAACGAAGATGAACTGGACATTGGGATCCTTTGCAATAATTTCAGGAATTGCTTCGATCAGGTATCTCTGTCCCTTCACCGGAGACATGCCGCCGACAGTGAGGATGATTGTCCGATTTTCAGGCAAATCCAGTTGCCGCCGGGCGGACGGTTTATCTCTGATCTTGAAGTTTTTCAGGTCGATGCCATTGGCAAGCACGGAAATTTTATCACCGGGAACACCAAATTGTTGCAGGCGATCTTTAAAATGATCACTCTCACAAATGATGGCGTCGGCCCGCCTGAGTAGTTTACTGCAAATAAAAGAAAAACCGGGAATCTGCAGGAATAGAAAATCGGAACCCCACAGGTTTATGGCGACGGGAACCCTCGTGAACCGCTGGACGCCTAAAGCCACCAGGCCCGCCGGCAACCAGTAAGCCTGGAGCACATCGGAAGCTTTGCCAGCCTTGAGCGCGGTGAAAAAGAAAGACGCCAGAAAAAAGGGAATCAGCAGAAGACGCAAAGGGTTCTGCTTGATCCGGCTGATCATTCCAGCGCCGTACGCTAGAGTCTGAAAATTTTGCGGCAGGAAATATTGGAAATATTCGACCTTCACATTGCACCATTCACCGGGGAGTGCCCTCTCGGAGTCCTGCGGGGCCAGGACTTTCACCTTACAACCTAGACAGTCCAGCTGTTGGGCGTATTGATAAACGAAGTGTCCGGCAAAATCCCCTTCATAACGGGGGAAGGAGGTGGTTAAGAGGGTGATGTTCAAGAGTTCGTTTGGTTTTGGATGGGATTGCATTTTTGGGCTGGCGTTGACTTCATTTAATTTTTCGAAGGCCGAATGTTTCCCGGAACAAATGTTTCATTACAAATAGCATATTTTCTTTCTTTTCCATCAGCCGTCTCAGCGTATAGGGGAGCCAGGCGCTCCCAAAGGGAGTGTAAATGCGAACCTGAAAACCCTTTGCCAGCAGGGTATTTTGCAGGTCCCTGGCGACGCCGTACAGCATCTCGAAATAAAAAGAGCCGGGGTCGATTTTTTCCCTGGAGATAAAGTCCAGGATTTGCGCCAGCAGAGTTTCATCGTGGGTGGCGATGGCCGGCAGATATCCTTCTTTTAACAATTTATACGCGAGGGACAAAAAATTCTCCCGGATATCGTCCATGGACCGGTAAGCGATGGATTCGGCTTCCTTGTAGGCTCCCTTGCACAGCCGGACGGAAACCTTATTTTCGATCAATGCGCCGATATCGTTTTGCGACCGGAACAAATAAGCCTGAATCGCCTGCCCCAGGTTTTTGTGTCTGGAATGCAAGTCCAGGCACATGTCGAGGGTGGCCTGCGTATAAGGCGAGCCTTCCATATCAAAGCGCACGGTATTGTCGCCCGCGGCCGTCAGGATGTATTCAAGGTTGTCCCTGCAAAAGTTTTTGTCGATGTCCAATCCCATCTGGGTCAATTTGACCGAATAGTTCATGGTCATATTTTCACGGTCGACGGTTTTTATAAGGTCGATATAGACATCTCTTGCTGTATCGGCCTGTTCGCGGCTGGTGACATTTTCTCCGAGGATATCCAGCGACGTCAGGAAACCCGATTTGTGGAGCTTGTGAATGGACAGCAGGGCGGAAGGCGCGTCTTCCCCGGCAATAAATCTTTTGGCGAAAGGATATAGAAGGTGCATGAGTCCATCCAAAGAAGGAAAATATCCTCCCTTTGGCAATCGAAAAGGGGGAACCGCTGGGAAGCGATTGCACTTGTCAGGGTGTGTGCCTTGAGTATCTTAAGATGGCACATGCCCCAGGCTATTGACTGTCTCTCTAACTATACAGCCAAAAAAAAATGAAGTAAATAATTGATAGTTCGGGGACTCAGGGAAACAGGAAAGCGGTTGGAGTTATTTGGCGGGAAGGCTTTCCTTGTTGAAGCCAAAGCCTTCCGCAAAACTGGTTGTGTCAATTTTGGAATTGTCGAGCAAATATTTTTCGGTTCGATTCATTATCTCGTGACCGAGGGAGGCATGTTCTTCGCGGTCCGTTTCCGTTATGTCAATTTGCATGAGGGTGGAGGACGGTGTCACCAGCTTCAGTTTGATGGTAATATCCTGATTCAAAGTGGCGGCTTGAATGGATTTGCCATCGGAGGAGATGGAATCTTCGACAATCATGATTTCCATTTGATCGAGGACTTCAATAACGGCCTCATCCACCCATTTCAAGGGATAATTTTGAGTCACACGCGCTGTTTGTGTACTGCCCCCTCCTCGGTTTGTTCCATTCCAATTTTCAGGTATCGACGAGCAACCGGACAACAACAGGATGACCAAAATGAGTAGAAAAATCGAACCTTGTTTCATTAACACCTTCGCAAGACTTTGAATGAATTCAGTATAACATCCAAAGCAAACCCTGTGCCAAAAATAACCTTCGGAAAATCAAAGTGGGTTGATTTCACATGAGAGTGAAAAGTGACAAAATATGTAATTCTGAACAAGGGCTGATTAAATATGGATAATTTTATTGCAGAATATGCCTGAAGGGGCATATGGGGAGAGTTGTTGGGAAATCACCGTTTATTTATTCTGCCGTTAATTGCACAATAGATTGATTTTTGAATGAATATTAAGTTTAATAGCGTGAGTATCTTGAAGGTAAAAAGTTTTTATCCCCAGATTTCCTGTCCTGAAAAAATCTGGACCCGGCCAATATGAAGATTCCTCAGGTGAATTTGAAACGATGGCCATCAAATCCTCCTGAGTTCCCAGCCTTTTTTTAGAGCCCTGGCCAATGTGAACCGGAGAAAATGATGTCTATAGGCAATTTGTTTGCATGGGGGATTGCGGGAATCGCGGCAGTCGCTTGTTTATTTTACTTCTATTATTCCGCGCGGAAGTGATTTCCTAAACTTCAAAAATCCTGAAACCTTTTAACCTTTGAAGTGGCAGGCGGCAAAATCTGTTTCCGCTCCCGTTTTTTGCGGGTACTCTGTGCGGCATTTTGTGGCCAGCGGCGATCCTTCGGGCTCGCTTAAATAAATGGGGCAACGGGGGTGAAAGTGACAACCCGGTGGCGGGTTGAGAGGGGAGGGGACGTCGCCCACCAATGGATTGAAGGGTTTACGTTGCTCCAGACCGGGAACCGCATCCAGCAGGGAGCGGGTGTAAGGATGCCGGGGGTTTTTGAACAATTCCGTTGCGGGCGCCTGTTCCACGATCCTGCCAAGGTACATGATGGCCACCGTATCGGCCATGTATCGGACGACGCTCAGGTTGTGGCTGATGAAAAGATAGGTCAGGGAGTGTTGGCTTTGCAGTTCTTTCAGTAAATTCAAAACCTGCGCCTGAACGGACACGTCCAGGGCGCTCGTCGGTTCGTCCAGCACCAGGAACTCGGGTTCGAGGACGAGGGCGCGGGCGATGGCGATTCTCTGCCGCTGCCCTCCCGAAAATTCATGCGGATAGCGATCCCGCACCGATTCTGCAAGTCCCACTTCCCCCAGCACGTCAGCGATGCGTTGTTTCTTTTGTTCCGTGCTTTGCCCGGCAAAATGAATGTCGAGCCCTTCACCAATGATATTCTCCACCGTCATCCGCGGCGACAGGGAACCAAAAGGATCCTGAAAAACGATTTGCAGATGTTTGCGGATGGATTTTAAATCCTGGCTTTTTAACCGCATGATGTTTTTATCATGAAACAGCACACGCCCTTCGGTGTTTCGGGTCAGGCGCAGGATGGATTCGCCAAACGTCGTTTTTCCGCATCCGGATTCCCCCACCAGCGCCAGGGTGGCGCCGCGTTTGAAACTCAGGCTGACGTCATCCACGGCTTTGACGTGGGCCGCCACGCGTCTGAACACTCCTCTTCTGACGGGGAAATGGGTTTTGAGCGACTGCACGGAAAGTATCTCGATGGACTCAATATTTCTTTGCGGAGCGGGACGCCGTTTACGGTCATGATCCAATAGCGGGTTTTTTCCCTGATCGAACAGGTGACAGGTGACCTGGTGACCGGGCTCCATCGAATGGACGAAGCTTTCCTTTTGCCGGCAAACGTCCATGACGAATTCACAACGGTTGGCAAACAGGCAACCTTTTCCATACTCGGTCGCTGGCGGAACCATACCGGCAATAGTGTTCAAGAGATAGGGCGTGTCTCCCGGCTTGGGAATGGAGTCGAAGAGTCTCCATGTGTAGGGGTGAAACATGTTTTGAAATATTTTTTCCCTTGGCCCCTGCTCGGCGATTTTCCCGGCGTACATGATGCCGATGGAATCGGCCATCTGATTGACGATCCCCATGTCGTGAGTGATCAAAAGAATGCCCATCCCCGTTTGCTGTTGAAGCTCGGACATCAGATGCAACACTTGCGCCTGAATGGTGACGTCCAGAGCGGTTGTGGGCTCGTCGGCGATCAGCAGTTTGGGTTCGCAGGCCAGGGCCATGGCGATCATGACCCTCTGTTTCATGCCGCCCGACAACTGGTGCGGAAAATCGTCGATGCGTTTTTGCGGTTCGGGAATGCCGACGCGATCGAGCAGTTCGATGCAACGTTTCCTTGCCGATCCATTTTGAATCCGGCGATGCAGTCTTAGAGGTTCCTCCAGTTGATTGCCGATGCGGTAAAGCGGATTCAGGGAGGACATGGGTTCCTGGAAAATCATGGCGATGTCGTTGCCGCGAAGCTCACGCATGGATTCTTCGCTGGACTGGAGCAGATCCTTGCCTTGATAAAGCACCTTTCCCGAAGGGTTGCTTCCATTTTCCGCAATCAAACGGATGATCGAATACGCGGTCTGGGTCTTCCCGCAACCGGACTCGCCGACCAAAGCCAGCGTTTTGCCCTGCTCCAGTTGAAAAGACACGCCATCGACGGCTTTGGCGGTTTTGTCGAAGCCGACCTTGAAATGCGTTTTAAGATTTTGTACGTCTAACAGCATGGTGTTGTCTCTATGGGATGCATCGCTATCCAGCCTTTCTAGGGTCGAAAGCGTTGCGGACGCCCTCGCCCACGAAGGTCAAACAGGTGATCATCACCGTTAAAACCGTAAAGGTGGGAAGAAGAATCCACAGGGCGTGGAGATTGTTTTTCCCCTGAGCCAGCAACTCCCCCAGACTCGGCGCCGGGCTGGGCACACCGAGATTGAGGTAGTCGAGACTCACTAAAGCTAAAATGCCCGCCGTGACTTCAAAAGGAAAAAAGGTGATCACCGGGGTCAGGGCGTTGGGCAGAATATGGCGGCGCATGATCTTGAAATTGGAGACTCCCATGGCTTTGGCGGCCTTGACGAATTCCAGGGTGCGGATTTTTAGAAACTCCGCGCGGATATACGCCGCGATTCCCATCCATGCGGTCAGATTCAGGATCGCAAACAGCAATAAAATAGAAGGCACGAAAAACGAACTCAGAATGATCAGTATATAAAGTCTCGGAATCGACCCCCAGATTTCCGTGAGACGCTGGCCGATAAGGTCCACCAGGCCTCCAAAAAATCCCTGCGTCCCGCCGATCAGACAACCGATGAGGGTGCCGAAAACGGCCAGGGACAACCCGAATATCATGGATATTCTGAATCCGTAGATGAGGCGGGCGAGAACGTCGCGTCCGCGGTCATCGGTGCCCAGGTAATGCTGATCTTTAATAGATGATTCAATTATTTTTTTGCCATCGTAGGAAAATGTTTAGTAGGGAGCCGCAAGAACCACCCGGCCTGTCCTGGACTGGCTGGGAATGTACTTATAATCGTAGGGAATGGGAGGCCATAGTATCCAGAAGTTCCTTTCGACCGCAGGTCTCGTCTCTCCAGCGCCCGTGCTTTTGGGACTGACGGGTTGATCGGCTGGCGAAGGGTTTTCATCGTCTTCCTGGAAGTCCTCCAGATTCAGCGTCAGGCCGGGTTCTTCCTCTTCGTCCTCAAAATCTCCCAGATTCAGGCCGAGGTTATTTTCTCCCGCATCGTCTTCTTCAAAGTCCGGTAAACGGTTGTTTGCGGTGGATGCGTTTTTTTGACCGCTGATGAGTTGGAGGAACCGTTCCGATTTGTAGTCCGGCTCGCTCAACAGATCACCGCCAAAGTCCTTCTCGCTGTATGAAAATAAAATGGGAAAGTAGAGCCGCCCGTCCACGGATAATAGAATCGGGCGAACGTTGCATAACCATTCGTCGGGAAGCGATATGAAAAAAAACGCGGTGATAAAAAGAAAACTATAAAACGCCCGCCGATCGCGCCGGAATCGCTTCAGTTTGATTCTGGTTTCTTTATTTAGGGACAGCATGGGTTCGGTGGTCACCCCTGGCTTTCTTCAAAAGTGATCCGCCGGTCGATGAGGACGTAGGAAAGATCGGTCAGGAGTTGTCCAACGAGAGCGATCAGGGAAAAAATAAACATCGAACCCAGCACAATGGGGTAATCGCGTTGAATCACGGCTTGATAAGAGAGCAGGCCGAAGCCGTCCAGGGTGAATATTTGCTCGATAAGTAGCGACCCTGAGAAAAACATGGTGAGAAAGCCGATGGGGAACCCGGTCACCAAAGGGATCAGGGCGTTTTTCAGGATGTGCTTGAAAAGCACCTTTTTCTCAGACAACCCCTTGGCCCGTGCGGTGATGACATACTGTTTTCGCATCTCTTCCAATACCGCGTTTTTGGTCAGCATGGTGAGGGTGGCGAAGCCGCCCAGCACATAACAGAAGAGAGGCGCGGCCAGATGATGCAGGTAATCGATAATTTTCTTTCCCATCGACCAGTCCGCATATCCCGGAGTGCCTTCGGAGGTGAGTCCGGCTAGCGGAATCAGGTGAGCGATGGCGCCATCACCGGGGCCGAACAGCACGATGAGAAAAATTCCCATGACAAAGCCCGGAACGCTGTAGCCCACCAGAACGATGACGCTGGTCACGGTGTCGAATCGCGTCGCGTTTTTCACCGCTTTCGCGACTCCTAAAACGATGCAAATGATATAAGTCATGAAAAAACTGGAAACGCCGAGTGAGATGGAAACGGGTAGCTTTTCTTTAATCAGATCCAGAACGGATCGATTGCGGTAAAAAGAATCGCCAAATTTAAAAACCAGAAACCCTTCCCAGTTTTCATAATTGAAAAAGTTTTCCGCAAGCGGCGCTTTCGGGTCCTTGGGAGAATACCATAGGAAGGTTCGCAAATACCTTTCCCAAAGTGGACGGTCGAGATGATAGATTTTCTTCAACTGCTCCATTTGTTCGGGGTCCAGTTCGCCGGGTTTTGCGCCCTGTCTTGCCAGCGCACCGCCACCCGCTTCCGTCAAGACGCCGCTGTGCCCTCGCAGGAGAGTCCGTAGCTGGTCGATGGGGCCGCCGGGCACGAACTGCGTGACGATAAAGGTGATGGTCACGATTCCGATGAGGGTGGGAAACATCAGGATCAGTCGGCGGAGGATATAGCTGGGCATTGTATAGATTAAAGAGGGGACGGAAAAGATAAACTAATGTATGACGTCGACTATTTTACTATGATTGCATTTTAGTTGCAGTCACTATTTTGCATTTCACCAATCGGTTCAGAGACTGAAGATTTATTTTTCGGAATCAGGCAGGCCGTGTTTCGGTCATTGATGAAATTTATGATTTTTTGGATCTGCATGGACCTGTCTGCAGGCAATCAAAGCTTTGATGAAAACGTTCCCGGTAGAAAAGGAGATGGGAGGGAAATTAATTGTCCGACTTTAAAGATTTTCCCGAAGCCTGGGCCTTTTTTAAGCGTTCTACCTTTTTTTATCCCACCACCATTCGATGATGTTGTTCAAGATGGAGGCCTGAGACGGATTGATTTTGGGACGGGAAAACTTGTTCCAGTAGACGATCCGATCGTACTTGATATACCAGTGGGGGACGACATAGTACTGGTGGGTCAGGATGCGGTCCATCGCCTGAATGGCGGTCACCAGTTGTTTGCGGGTTTTTGCCTGCACGATCATTTCGATCAATGCATCGACGGCCGGGTTTTCGATGCCCATATAATTCCGCGTTCCCGGAGTTTTGGCGGCCTCGCTTCCCCAGAGATACCGTTGTTCGTTGCCAGGTGACCGGCTTTGAGGGTAACTGGCAACCACCATGTCAAATTTAAAATTCCGCAATCGTTCCTCATATTCGGCGACCTGCACGACACGAATTTTCATATCGACGCCGATTTTGCGCAAATTGTTTTTATATGGTTCTGATATTCGCATGAAATCAGGGCTGGTGAGCAATTGCTCAAACTCGAACCGCTTTCCATCCTTTTCGCGGATTCCGTCTTTCTTCACTTTCCAACCGGCGGAATCCAGAAGCGCATTAGCGAGTTGGATATTTTTTGCCAGCGGTTGTCCTTCCCCCGGAGCGCCGACGGGTTTGGTCAGTGCCGTTTTAGGCACATAGGATCTGTATTTTTTTCGAAGGGATAGAAGAATTTTTTTGACCTCTCCCTTTGGCAACCCCTCGGCTTTCATTTCCGGGTTGTTGTCGAAATAGCACTCGTTCCGGGTGTATTGTCCGTAAAAGAGGTTTTTGTTGCTCCATTCGAAATCGAAGACCATGGCGATGGCCGCCCGGACTTTTCGCGATTTAAAAAGCTCGTTTCGCGTATTCATCGCGTACCCCTGCATGCCGATCACGCGCTTATGCGGGACCTCTTCGCGGATATAGTAGCCCTTTTTGACGAAGTCTCCCTTGTAATCCAAAGCCCAGTCACGGGAACTGTTGATGAGGTTGGCGTCGAACTCGCGGCCCTTGAACCCCTCCCGGGTAGCGACAGGGTCGAGAAAAATTTTCCAGGTTATTTTGTCGAAATTGTAGCGGCCACGGTTTTTCGGCAGGTTTTTCCCCCACCATTTGGGATTGCGCTTGAGGGTGATGTATTTGCCAAACTCGTATTTATCCACCATATAAGGACCACTGCCGATGGCGAAATTGTCGAAGTCCGAGCCGAAGGATTTGCCCGTCTGGCCATAGATGTGTTTGGGGAAAATCGGCATTTGTCCGGTGATCAGCGGCAGTTCCTGATTGTAAATGGCGAAATGATATTTGACGGTGTGTGTGTCAATTTTCTCGACCTTTTTGATGTCCTTGAAATACTGCTTGTACACCGGGTGGTATTCCGGGTCTTTGATGATATCGAAGGAGAAAACGAAATCATCCGCCGTGACAGGATGCCCGTCGGAAAATCTGGCGTCTTTATAAAGGTGATAGACCATTGTCATGTGGTCTTTCGCCAACTCCACCGTTTCCACCAGGTTGCCGTATTGAGAAAAGGGCTCGTCGTCATCCGAGGAGCCGTCCATCGGTGTTTGCATCACCAGCCCGGAAATTCCCGGAGCCAGCACTCCCTTTAAGGACGAGGGATTCAGTTTGGTGAACGCGCCGAAACTCGAAAGCACGAGGTGCCCACCTTTGGGAGCCCTGGGGTTGGCGTATTCGTAAGGCTCGCTCTCCTTGTATTTTAAGCCTTCAGGACCATAAAGGGACAATCCGTGTTGCGGTTGTGCGTCAACCGGAAGGGAATGGAGAAACAGTAAAAAGGCGATGAATATCAGTCTATAACTAGGGATGAATTTCAGATGCATATGTTTTTTGTTTCAAAAATAGTTTAAAATTTGATCATAACACCGTCCGATGACCGGAAACCAGTATCCCTTATACAGGAAAACAAATGCAAGCGGCTTATCTGAATATATCCCAAAACGAATTGCAACGCCGGGCGGAAGAAGCCTATGCCCTGTACCGCGATTGCACCGTGTGTCCGCATGCCTGCCGGGTGGACCGGACCGTAGAGGGGAGAGGGGTGTGCGGCCAGAGCGATCGTTTGGCGGTGGGGGCATCCGTTCAACACTTTGGCGAAGAACCGCCTTTCACCGGCACTCATGGCGTGGGAAATATCTTCGTCACTTCCTGCAACCTGCGTTGCGATTATTGCCAGAATTTTCAGATTTCCCAGGAGAATCTCGGGGAGGAATATGAGTATCGGCAGGTGGCTGAGCAGATGCTGAATCTCCAGACGCAGGGCGTGCATTTCAT
>Ga0114931_10007888_pt1 | contig 12952 bp, 5 predicted proteins | sample 2SBtaG_FD_89579 | JGI IMG/M metagenome (GOLD analysis project Ga0114931, IMG submission 89579) | Deep subsurface microbial communities from Kolumbo volcano to uncover new lineages of life (NeLLi) - 2SBTROV14_V59a metaG | ecosystem: Environmental > Aquatic > Marine > Volcanic | place: Kolumbo... | reverse complement strand
GAGGAGTTTGTGGGCACACAAATGACGAAAACGAAGGGAAATTTGGGCCAAATCCTCGTTTTCCGCAGTCAATCAAGGTAAGTCCGACAGACTCCCAGGAGGGCTGAGTGCAGGATGCCGCTCACCGGATCGAGAGTCTCCCTGGCCTGCCAGCAGGGCGCCGCCGATGTTGAGAGTCCCAAAAAAGGCGAACGCAGCAGGCTGTTGGGCTCATGGGAATCGCTGCTTCAAGAAGATTTTTTCCCCGGTGTTTCGCTAATATTTGGCCGAAGCTGATTGGAAATCCACGAGCCGGGAACGGGAGACGGCTGCCTTTCACATTCCGTCTTACGCGTGTTTCTCCCACACGAATACGCTATTGCGGCGCCTCTATAATTTCTGTAGGGTGTCGATGCAAGTTAGCGCGGGGAGTTGTTTCCCGGAACTATCTCTAATGCCATGGATGTTTTCCCGATGAAATCTGCCTCTATTCTCTGCCTTGCCTGTTCCCTTCTGACATTCCCCCTGTTTTCCGCTGAAATGAAGAAGGAGGGAGCCATACCTGAAACGGTGAGTTATTACAACGACATCCGCCCCTTTTTGCAGGCCAAATGTCAGGGTTGCCATCAACCGGCCAAGGCCAAATCCGACTACGTGATGACCGATGTTCCCAAACTGATCGCCGGAGGCGAAGAGGGGGCCGCCGTAATACCATCCAAACCCGACGAAAGCTACTTTATTGAACAGGTCACGACCCAGGCCGGAGACGATCGCCCGGAGATGCCCCCCAAAGAGGAACCTCTCTCGACACACGAACTCAAGTTGGTTCGAAAATGGATCGCGCAGGGCGCCAAAGACGACACCCCGTCCAACGCCAAACAGCGATACGATCAGGAGCATCCCCCCAAATACGCGGTCGCTCCGGTGATCACTTCGCTCAACTTTTCCCCCGACGGAAAATTGCTTGCCATCGCCGGATTTCACGAAGTGCTGATTCACAAAGCAGACGGCTCTGGTCTGGTGGCCAGACTGGTGGGCTTGTCCGAGCGCATTGAGAGTGTTCGATTTTCCCCCGACGGAAAACAACTTCTGGTCGGTGGAGGGCTCCCCGGACGGATGGGTGAAATTCAGATCTGGGATCTGGCGAAAAAGAAACTCAAACTTTCCAAACCCGTGGGGTTTGACACCGCCTATGGCGCCAGTTGGTCACCCGACGGGAAACAGGTGGCCTTCGGGCTTCCCGACAACACCGTACGGGCCATCGACGCAAAGACCGGCAAACAAACCCTTTTCATGGGCAGCCACAGCGATTGGGTTCTCGACACCGATTGGTCTCTCAAGGGGGATTTTCTCGTTTCGGTCGGGCGCGACATGACAGCCAAGCTCACCCAGGTGGACACGGAACAGTTTATCGACAATATTACCTCCATTACGCAGGGGGCACTCAAGGGAGGCACCAATGCGGTGGAACGCCATCCTTTGAAAGACCATATTCTGGTTGGCGGATCAGACGGAGTTCCCCAGATTTACCGGATGCACCGGGAAACGGCCAGAAAGATCGGAGACAACGCCAATCTCATCCGCAAATATCCCGCCATGAAAGGCCGCATCTGGGACGTCGCCTTTCGACCGGACGGAAAACAGTTTGCCGCCGTATCCAGTCTCAACGGACAAGGTCAGGTCAACATTTATAAGTCGGATTACGACGCCACCATCACTCCCGAGTTGAAGAAACTGTTCGAAACAGCCCGCAGTTCCGCCAACAAAGAGGCCAATAAAAACAAAGAAATTGAGGAGTTCCAGACCCGCGGCGCCGAATTGATCAAGAGCATCGATATCAATGCCGCGGTTTTCTCCGTGGCCTACTCACCGGACGGGAATACCATCGCCGCCGGTTCCGAAGACGGAAAGGTTCATCTTCTGCGTGCCTCCGATCTGAAAGAGAAACTGGCATTCTCCCCCGTCAAAATTGACGGGAAACTGCAATTTGCCAAGGGCGGTCCCCACCCCGTGAATCAGAAGAAGGGGAAACACCATCCCGCCGTTGAAGAAGCGCTGCCCCATGGAAGGACCTTGGTCGCCCTGACCATTACACCCGAGAAAATCGATCTCAGATCCCCTTCTTCTTACAATCAAATCCTGGTGACCGGAAAATTTGCAGGCGGCGAAGCAGCCGACCTCACCCGCATGGTTCGCCTCTCCCTGGATCAGGGCGTCGCCAAAGTTTCCGAACTGGGCATCATCCGCCCTTCGAAAGAAGGTTCCGCGGTTCTCACGGCCCAGTATGGAAACAGCAAAGTCACCGCCCCCGTGACAGTGAAGGGCATGAACGCGCCGTTCCATCCCGATTTTATCCGCGATGTGAATCCGGTCTTTTCCCGTTTGGGTTGCAACGCCGGCCTCTGTCACGGCTCCAAAAACGGCAAGAACGGATTCAAATTGTCCCTGCGCGGATACGATCCTCTTTTTGATGTGCGGGCGTTCGGGGACGACCACACGGCCCGCCGGGTCAACTACGCTTCGCCGGATGATTCGCTCATGCTGTTGAAGGCCACCGGAGCTATCCCGCACAAAGGTGGTGTCGTCACGGACATCGGGTCTGACTATTACAAAACCGTTCGGCAGTGGATTTCGGAAGGATCCCGGCTCAACCCCGACACCCCGAAGGTCGCACAAATCGAGCTTTCGCCCCAAAACCCCGTCATTCAGGACGTGGGAGGCAGACAGCAATTCCGGGTCATGGCGCGCTATCAGGATGGCGTGGTCAGAGATGTCACCCGCGAATCTTTCATCGAGTCGGGAAATACCGAGGTCGCCAAGCACGACGATTTCGGTCTCATCAACATCATCCGTCGCGGGGAAGCCCCCATTCTGGCCCGCTTCGAAGGAGCCTATGCCGCGACCACTCTCACCGTGATGGGTAATCGCGAGGGCTTCACCTGGAAAGAACCCGAAACCTGGTCGGAAATTGACAAACTGGTCGCCGCGAAATGGAAACGGATGAAACTTCAGCCCAGTGAACTCTGTGATGATTACACCTTCATCCGCCGTATTTTTCTTGACCTGACAGGATTACCTCCGACAGCGGACAGGGTCCGGTCTTTCGTTGCCGACAAGCGGCCCCTCAGAGAAAAGCGGGATGACTTGATCGACAGCCTGGTCGGTTCTCCCGAGTTTATTGATCACTGGACTAATAAATGGGCCGACATGCTACAGGTGAATTCCAAATTCCTCGGCACACAGGGAGCCAAACTTTTCCGGGACTGGATTCATCAGGAAGTTGTCAACAACACGCCCTATGATAAATTTGCCTACAAGATTCTGACAGCCACGGGATCCAATAAGGAAAATCCGGCGGCTTCCTATTTCAAGATTCTCCGTGACCCCGATTCCGTCATGGAAAACACGACGCAACTGTTCCTCGCCACGCGGTTCAATTGCAACAAGTGCCATGATCATCCCTTCGAGAGATGGACCCAGGATCAGTATTATGAAACAGCGGCATTTTTCGCCCAAACCAGCCTGACCCGTGATGTGAAAAATTCAGCCAAGGCGAACATCGGAGGCACCGCGGTGGAAGGCGCCAAGCCATTGTATGAAGTCATTTCTGACAAGGACAAAGGCGATATCACCAATGCACGAACCGGGGTGGTCCAGCCCCCGGAGTTTCCCTATCAATCAAAACTCGCCAAAGTGGCATTCCATACCCCCGGCAAACCAACCCGGCGCGAAGAACTGGCCGCCTGGATCACCAGTCCGGACAATCAGTATTTCGCCTCCAGTTATGCCAACCGTATCTGGGGCTATCTGTTGGGAACCGGAATCATCGAGCCGCTCGACGATATCCGTGCCGGGAATCCTCCCTCCAATCCGCAGCTACTCAACTACCTGACCAGTCAATTCGTCTCATCCGGCTTTGACGTGCGGAAGCTCATACGGGAAATTTGTAAATCGCGGACCTACCAACTGTCCATTGACACCACCAAGTGGAACGAAGGAGACGGGATTAACTTCTCCCATGCCAAAGCCCGCCGACTACCCGCTGAAGTGCTTTACGATTCAGTTTATTTCGTCACGGGCACCATGCCCGACATTCCGGGCGCCGGACGCGGTGTTCGAGCCAGTCAGCTCTTCGACTCCCGCATCGATTTAAAAAGCGGATTTCTTGCCACTCTGGGACGTCCCTCCCGGGAAAGCGCTTGTGAGTGTGACCGATCCGACAACCTGGAAATGAGTGCCATCATGGCTTTTCTTTCCGGACCGACCGTGGCGGAAGCGCTTGGCTCCAATCAGAGCGGGCTGACCAAATTGGTGGCATCGCAGCCGGATGACAAAAAGCTGATTGAAGAAATTTATTACCGCACTTTGAGCCGCCCGCCGAAGCCGGAAGAATATGCCCTCGCCACTGAGGACATGAAGGAGATCTCCAGCGACCACCAACTGCTGGTGGCCAAGCTGGCCAAAGCGGAAGCCGATTGGGTTCCCAAAAAGTCAGCCCTCGACATTGCCCGGCTCAAGGATATCGAAAAGTCCAGGACCGCCCTCGAAGTCTACATGCCGGGATACCTTCAGCGGAAGGCCAAAGCCGAAGCCGGGCAGAAGGCACGCATTGCGGCTGCTGAAAAGGCCATCGAAAAGCAAAAGGCGGGATTACCCAAGTTGGCAAGTGAGTTCGGAAAAACTTTGAAAATCGACCGCCTGTGGACCCAATGGCATCCGTTGCCGGTTTCCAGCGCAAGCGCTTCGGATAAATCGAAAATGGAGATTCTTCCCGACGGTTCCATTCGGGCCACGAAAACGGGAAATCGCAACCTCGATTACAGTATCCTATCCAATACCAAGGCCAGCCAGATCACGGGAATCATGATCGAGTCCGTTCCCGATGAAGTTTTTGGAGGATTCGGCGCCGGGATCAACCCCAACGGCAACTTTGTGATCACCGAAATTCGAGCCAGTTGGTCCGATGCGGCCAATCCGAAAAAGAAGGCGGTTCCCGTGTCCTTTGCCGATGCCAAAGCCGATTTCAATCAAGCCGGATTCAATGTCAAAGCAACTATTGATGGAAAAATTGACAGGGGAAACAAAGGTTGGGCGGTGTCGGGGTCGGATTTGACCCTTCCCCACCGCGCCGCATTCCAATTCAAGGCTCCCGTAAAAGGAGATGCCAAACTCGGAACCAGACTGACCCTGACGATTCTGAACCGTTATTCCAGAGGAGACTATCCGATCGGGCGTTTCCGTATCTGGTATACAACTGACAGCGATGCTCTCAACTTTTCAGGACTCCCCGAAATGATCGCGGCAGCGGTTTCCGCCGCCCCTTCCAAACGGAGTCCGGCTCAGCAAAAGGCATTGCTTGACTACATCGCGGAAAACAACGCAGCGATTCAACAAGCCCGATCCGTCCTCGCCAAAGAGAAGCGCCCCCTTCCCGCCGACCCTCAACTGGCAAAACTACGGGCAGATCTGAAGCTGGCGGAAGCACCAATCAAAGTGGATCAGAAACTATTGCAACTTCGGCAGGATATGAAGTATTCAATCGAACAGGCCGCCGATAGAAGACTGACGGCCGCTCAGGATTTGGCTTGGGCTCTGATTAACAATTCAGCATTTTTATTCAACCATTAGAAGGAGGCAGAGAGTGACCGATGGGCGCGATTCAGACAGACCGGGATTGATTGCTTTGGCAGGAAGATCAATCTTCCAACCCAGGCAATCACCGTTCCCAATCAAGCCCGAAACATGGCGCCCCGGTGCCTTCCCCCGCTTTTTTGAATCCCTTTTTTAAATCCCAATCCCAATCCCAGCCCTAACCATCACCCACCCACACCATGATACGTTTACCAGGAGAAATAGCCAAAGACCTCTGTGATTCCCATCTCAAACCGGGACGTCGTGATTTCCTTCGATTCGGCGGAGCGGGGATGTTGGGGATGTCACTCAACAACATTTTCGCGGCTCAAAGTGCCAGTGCGGCTTCTAAATTCGTGGGTCGTCCCGGCTGGGGCAGAGCGAAGTCCGTCATCCTTGTCTATCTGCAGGGTGGCCCCAGCCATCTTGATATGTGGGATCCAAAACCGGATGCTCCCGACAATGTCAGGTCAATCTTTAAACCGATCCCCACCAAAGTGGACGGTCTGCAATACACCGAGGTGCTGCCCAAACTGGCCAAGGTGAACGACAAATTCACCACCATCCATTCGATGAGCTATACGCCGAACGGATTGTTCAATCACACCGCCGCCATCTACCAGATCATGACGGGTTACACCACGGACAAGGTGAGTCCCTCCGGGCAACTGGAACCACCTTCCCCAAAAGATTTTCCCAACTTCGGATCCAACATCATTCGCCTCAAACCGAGCGACGAGCCCATGCTTCCTTTCGTCGTCATGCCGCGTCCCCTCCAGGAATCCAACGTCGTCAATAAGGGGGGAACCGCCGGATTTCTTGGGAAGGCATTCGACCCATACTATCTCTTTCCGGAAGGCGATGACATGGACATGAATAAAATGGACAACATCAAGGTCGACGATCTGCAACTCCGTCCGGATGTCTTTTCTCTGCGTCTGCAACGTCGTGCCAAACTCCGGGAAGCCCTCGCCAAACAAATGCCCACCATCGAAAAGGCAGTGGCAAACTACAACCTGGATGAATACTACTCGAAAGCCCTGAACCTGATTGTCTCCGGCCGGGCCAGGGACGCCTTCAATCTCGAAGCGGAAACCGAGAAAATGCGGGATCGCTACGGTAAAAACACCTTTGGGCAAAGCTGCCTGCTGGCCCGCCGCCTCGTGGAAGCGGGAACCAAGGTCGTCGAAGTGATCTGGCCGAAAGTGGCCAACTCCGACAACCATAGTTGGGATCACCACAGTGGACTGCCGACCCGGATGAAAAAACAGTCCGCCCCCATGCTTGATTCCGGACTTTCCGCCTTGTTCGACGATCTCGACGAGAAAGGCCTCCTCGATGAAACCCTGGTCGTGGCAATCGGTGAATTTGGGCGCAGCCCTAAAATGGGAGTTTCCACCAGCGGAAACAACAACAGTGCCGATGGTCGCGATCACTGGCCCTATTGTTACACCAGCGTCATCGGAGGAGCCGGAATCAAACGTGGCTACGTGCATGGCAAATCCGACAAGACCGGTTCCGCGCCCAAAGAAGAACCCGTTCATCCAACGGAGATTCTTGCGACAATTTATCACTCCATGGCAATCGACCCGAAATCCATTGTTTTGAATCACCTCAATCAGCCCCGCGAACTGGTCAAAGCCGAATTCGTTGAGAAACTGTTCGCCTGATCGATCTTTTTCCGGCCTCTTCATAACTTCATCCTGCCATTGTCAATTGCGGCGATGAGTGGGAGCCTGTGGCATTCCATTTATGAAAAATCATCCTATCACCTTGCTATTCGTTGCCATTTTCAGCATGGCCAGTCTCTGTCCCCTGATCTGTCCCCTGATTGCTCAGGAAAAAGCGCAGAAAAAAAAGGCCGGGCATCCCGCCCATCCCACCGGCTACACTGACACTCCCTTTCTACCCGGCGGGAAGTGGCGCGTCCACGACGATGCCCGTCCTCGACCGGTGGTCGTCACTCCGGGAAAGACCGCCACGAACGCTCCCTCCGACGCCATCGTCCTTTTTGATGGGACCGACCTGTCTGAATGGGTGATGGAAAAAGACAACGCTCCCGCTGACTGGATTGTGAAGGATGGTTATATGGAAGTTCCTCCAAAAGGAAAAACCGTGGGAGGCTTCATCCGGACCAAGCGCGAATTTCAAAATTTCCAACTGCACATCGAATGGGCTACCCCGGCCAAAGTGGAGGGCAACTCTCAGGGCCGGGGAAACAGCGGAGTTTTTCTCCTGGGCGAGTACGAGCTTCAGGTTCTGGATTCCTATCACAACAAAAGCTATGCCGACGGCCAGGCTTCCGCCCTCTACGGTTGGAAACCGCCCCTGGTCAATGCATCCCGCAAACCGGGGGAATGGCAGAGCTACGACATTGTGTTTGAGGCGCCCAAGTGGGACGCCAACGGTGATCTTCTCAAGAAGGCTTACATCACCGTTTTTCACAATGGAGTCCTGACCCAGAATCACCAGGCCTATCTGGGCCCCACCGGCCACAAACGGGTTGCCAACTACAATAAGGTCTCGGAAAAAGGTCCCCTGAAACTGCAGAATCACGGCAATCCCGACCGTTTTCGCAACATCTGGATACGGGAAATCAACCTCAACGCCAACGACTGAAATTCCGGCGGGTCAAAACGGGGTTGAGTGGCCGACTGAACCCTGTTTGATGCGACCACGGAAAAACGGCGCCAGCCGCGAGAGGCGCTTGAGAGAAGCTCTTGCCTCGGTGAGGCTCAGGTCATAGATTTGATCCGGGTATGCCCGCGGTATTTCAAGACACCAGACTCCTCTTAACCGTCGTCCTCACGGGGGCAATCGGGGGAGGGCTTGTCACCCGGCCGTCCTGGGCGGACGATCCGCCTGGTTATTCCACGCTCCCCTTCCGAAAAGCGCGGCGCCCCGCCCCTGAATCGGCCGATTCGACCTTGTTCCAAAAAATTGACCCGCGCGAGAACCAGGTTGATTTTGTGATTCCGATTGACCTGAATCATCCGGAAGACCGACTCTATTACTCCTCCATGGCCTGCGGAAGCGTCTCCTCCGGCGATCTGGACGGCGATGGACGGCCCGATTTGTTTTTCGCCTGCGGGGCGGTTCCCAATCGACTCTATCTTCAGGAGGCCGGGGAAAAAAGCTTCCGGTTCACCGATGTCACCGAGAGAGCGGGAGTCGCGGATCGAAAAGCCTGGTCAACCGGGGCGGCCCTCGCCGACGTGGATAACGATGGTGATTTGGACATTTACGTCTGTTGCTATGACAGCCCGAACCGCCTTTACCTCAACGAGTCTTCACCGGGAAATCCCCGGTTCACCGAACAAGCCGCGAAGTTTCATCTGGACCTGAAAGACGCGGGATTGATGCCATCGTTTGCCGATTATGACCGCGATGGAGATCTGGATGTTTTTCTGGCGGTGAACGCCTACTACCGAAAAGGGGGCCGTCCCAAAAAGGGCGTTCCCATGCGAATAGAAAATGGGCGTTTTGTCGTGGTTCCTCCCTGGGACCGCTATTTTCGATTTTCCTCAATCGATCCGCGGACTCACCAACCGAAATACGACGAAACCGGTCGCCCCAATCATCTGTTGCGAAACGATGGAGAAAAGGGATTTAGCGACGTCAGTCAACACGTCGGTCTGTTGCCCGCGGCGACGCATACCAATTCTGCCGCCTGGATTGATTTCGACAAGGATGGATGGCTGGATTTGTATGTTGGAAACGATTTTTCCGCGCGTGACGAATTCTACCATAACAATCGGGATGGCACTTTTTCGGAAGCGGCCGCTGATGTGTTTCAGCACACCACCTGGTTTACGATGGGTTCGGCGGTGGAAGATTTCAACAACGACGGCAGGACGGACCTGGTCGTTGCCGACATGCTGCCGACTACTCGTTTTCGCAGAAAAGTCACCATGGGGGAAATGGACTCCAGTTTCGATTCCATGTTGGAGGCCGGACTTCCCCTTCAGAAAATGGCCAACGCGCTTTTTTTCAACACCGGAACCGGTCTGTTTCTGGAATCGGCGATTCAATCCGGAATTGCCGGCAGCAACTGGACCTGGACCATCAAGAGCGGAGACCTGGATGGAGATGGGTGGATCGATCTCTTTTTCCCCAATGGACACAGCCGTGATTTCACCGATTCCGATCTCAGCCATGTGACACCGGCAATGCGGGTGGGAAAGAATTATTGGGACTTTTACGAGTCTTACCCCGAGCTTCGGGAAAAGAACCTGGCTTATCGCAACCGGGACGGATTTCATTTTGAATCCGTTTCAGCCGCCTGGGGACTCGGAGAAAAAACCATGAGCTACGGCGCCACCCTGGCCGATTTCGATCGGGATGGCGATTTGGATCTGGTGGTGATTCATCTCAATGATCCACCTTCCATTTTCCGCAATACAGCGGCCGAACGCGGCGCCCGATTTCTCCAGGTTGCCCTTCGAGGAGCCGAGACAAATCGTTTCGGAATCGGCACTCGGCTGACCCTGACACTCGATGACGGGCAATCCCTCACTCGAACTCTGCTGCCCCAGAACGGCTATTTGGAATCGGATGAACCCGTGGTGAATTTTGGATTAGGAACCGAAAAAGTCAGCTGGCTCACTCTGGATTGGCCCTCGGGAAAAAGAACCCGGCTGAGAGACCTGTCTGCCGGCTTTCGCTACCAGGTGTCCGAACCGGAAAGAACTCAAAACATCCCGCCCGACAAGCCGGAATCCCAAGCCCTGTTTCGGGAAAGCGGCAGATTATCGGTCAGCGGATTTGAGGAGACCCCATTCGATGACTTTGTCCGGCAACCGCTCCTGCCCTATAAACTTTCGCAGCTTGGTCCCGGTCTTGCGTGGGGTGATGCCGATGGTGATGGCATTCCTGATTTGTATATCGGAAGTCCTGCCGGAAAACCTGGTCGCCTGCTTTTACAACGAGGGCTTGATGAGAACGGGAGATTAAAATTCACCATGCGACTGAAATCGCCTTTCATCGAAGCATCCAGATTCGAGGATATGGGAGCCCTGTTTTTTGAAGCCGATGGTGACGGAGATGCTGATCTCTACGTGGTCAGTGGTGGCGTTGAGTGCGAACCGGGAGCCGATGTGTTGCGGGACAGACTGTACTTGAATCGTGGTCAGGGCGAGTATTGCCCCGCGCCAGCCGGGTCACTACCGAATACTCCCCGCAGCAGTGGGAGCGTGGTCACGGCGGCCGACTTCGACCGTGACGGCGACCTCGACCTGTTTGTGGGCGGCCGAGTGATTCCCGGACAATATCCCCTGGCGGCGAGAAGCTTTCTCCTGATCAACGACGGAACCGGTCGATTCACCGACAGGACGGACCAGGTATCCCCTCACCTGCGAAAACCCGGTTTGGTAACGGCCGCACTTTGGTCAGATTCAGACAACGACGGCTGGATCGACTTGTTGTTGGCTGAGGAGTGGGGTTCCATCCGCCTGTTCCGGAATGACCACGGGCAGCGCCTGGAAGATCGTTCCGGGACAGCCGGCCTGTCCCCTTACACGGGATGGTGGACCAGTCTGGCTGGAGCAGATTTCGACCACGATGGGGACATGGATTACGTGGCGGGGAATTTCGGACTGAATACCAAATACCACCCGACAGACAAAACTCCTGAATTGCTCTATTACGGAGACTTGGACGGAACAGGAACACCTCATCTGGTGGAGGCTGAATTGGAGAAAAGTGGCGCCCGTTTTCCGAGGCGGGGCTTCAGTTGCTCCCGCACTGCCATGCCGTTTCTGAAAAACAAAATAAAGACATTTCACAATTTCGCGTCGGCGGAATTGGGTAAACTCTACAGCAACAAACGATTGGGTTCGGCAAAAGAGTTCGAGGTGACGAGTTCTTCCACCTCTTTGCTGGAAAATGATGGTTCCGGAAGGTTTTCCCTGACAGCCCTGCCCTACCTGGCCCAGATAGCGCCTGTTTTTGGAATCGCAGCGACGGACTTTAATTCCGACGGAACAAGCGACCTGCTGCTGGCGCAAAATTCCTATTCTCCGCAGAAAGAAACCGGCCCGATGGACGGAGGGCTCAGCCTGCTCCTGATAGGCAATCCTGATGCATCCGGAAATCAAGACAGGCTGATTCCACTGTGGCCGAGAGAAAGTGGAATCGTTGTCCCCGGTGACGGCAAAGCCGCCGGTTTCGCCGACTGGAACGGAGATTTGCGGCCCGATCTGCTGGTTGCTGTTAACAACGGACCGGTTCACCTCTTTGTGAACACAGGAGCAGGGGCCGGTAAACCCCTGGCAGTGAATTTGCGGACTCTAAGCGCGGGAAACCCGACTGGAATTGGATCCCGAATCACTTTGCGTGTGGAAGGGTTGCCCCCTCAAACGGCGGAAGTAAGAGCCGGGTCCGGTTATCTGACTCAGAATGTCGCGACCGTTTTCTTTGGATTAGGGAAAGTCAGTGGCAATGCGAAGGCCAGTATGGAAGTGCGATGGCCGGACGGTGGGAAGTCCTTGTTTCGTTCCCCTCAGGACTTCAGGCTTGATACCGCGCAAACGGTCCAGCTTTCTCAAGGGGAATGAGCCGGAATCAATGATTGCACGGAGTGCCATTGCGGGGCATTTTCCCCTTTTGGGAAAAGCAATCGCCAGAAGAGACGATCTGCCGGACCTCACCAGTCGCGTTCCCGCAAAACAATAAATTGATCTGGCAACCTTTCTTGATGTGGCCTATCGTGGCCAGCAGCCCTCGAGTGTTTCCGGAAAAGACGAATAGCTCATTAATGGATAAAGAAGTAGAAAAGCTCAAAGAGGCCATTTCAAAAGTACCCGGAATTCCGAACGTCGAGGATGACGCTGAACTGTGCGGTGCTCTGACCGACATCGATCAGTCGCTGAAAGCCCTCGAAACGCATCCCCATTCCGAAGAAATTCACCAAGCCCTTTCCGAAGCTGTTCAGGAGTTGCGGAAAGAAGGAGCCAGTGAGGAATCATCAACCTCCAGGGTGTTGCATCGTCTTTCCGAAGATCTCAATCGCTACGAGGACACCCACCCGGGTGTCACCCTGCTGGTGAGTCGGCTGGCCAACGCCCTGGCGGTTTACGGTCTGTGAATGGCCTTTTCATTGACATGAAACAGCTCCATAGCTCTTCGTAATGACCGGATTTCATTACGAATGAGCCGATCCAGTTGACGAGGGATCAGACCGAGGACCGACTGCTGTCAAGCGATCACGTCGAATTAGCTTTAAGAGACTGTGGAAAAACTCTGAAGCGAAAAAGCGATGACACTTTGGCCCTTGAATCAGCGGCTTCGCCCAAAGCCATTTCTGGACCGCCCCTCCGGGCTGCGGCCCTTTTATTTACGGACT
>Ga0114931_10007887_pt1 | contig 12953 bp, 8 predicted proteins | sample 2SBtaG_FD_89579 | JGI IMG/M metagenome (GOLD analysis project Ga0114931, IMG submission 89579) | Deep subsurface microbial communities from Kolumbo volcano to uncover new lineages of life (NeLLi) - 2SBTROV14_V59a metaG | ecosystem: Environmental > Aquatic > Marine > Volcanic | place: Kolumbo... | reverse complement strand
TTCCTGTCACCTATGTCCCGGCTCGTAATACAATCTTTCTCTCGATTGCCCTGGGGTGGGCAGAAACATTAAACGCAGCGGACATTTTTATCGGTGTGAATGCAGTCGATTATAGCGGCTACCCCGATTGCAGACCGGAATACATCGCGGAGTTCACCCAACTCGCCAACCTCGCCACAAAAAGCGGCATGGAAAAAACCGCTGACTGGAAAATTCACACCCCGTTAATTCGCATGAGCAAAGCGGAAATTATTCGCACTGGCACAAAACTGGGAGTCGATTATTCGCAGACCCACAGTTGCTACGACCCGCTGGAAAACGGTCGTCCCTGCGGACAATGCGATTCGTGTTTGCTGCGGCTGAAAGGCTTCGCGGAGGCGGGTCTTGGAGATCCACTGGAGTATCCGTATCGTTGAATGGCTAACGATAAAATACCGAGCAGAATGATGATTCCGAATTTCAAACTCGAAAGATATTTTGCGGTCAGGGAATTTGAGACTCCCTACATGTTAAGCGGCTCAGATTGCGAGACACTCACGGTTGGCGAATTACTGGAATTGGAGGATCTTGCACTCGAAAAGTTTCAACAATTAGGGCTTGCCTATACCGAGACGAAAGGCTCGACCGCACTACGCCACGAGATCGCTCAAACCTACGAGAAAATCGAACCGGATGAGATTCTGGTTCATGCGGGAGGCGAAGAAGCCATCTTCACGCTCTACCACTCCCTGCTGAATCGGGGCGATCATGTCGTCGTGCATCGACCTTCTTATCAATCGTTACACGAAATTCCACGCAGCCTTGGGTGTGAGGTAACACGCTGGAACGCCAATCCTGAAAACGGATGGAAGCTCGACCTCGATTTTCTCGACGATGTTCTCCATCCCCAAACGAAATTGGTCGTCGTCAACTCTCCGCACAACCCGACGGGGATGCACTTCAGTCAAACCGAATGGCGAGAACTCATCGAAATCATCGAACGCAACGACACGATGCTGTTAGCGGATGAAGCGTATCGCGGTTTGGAATATCGAGAGAAAGACCGACTCCCCGCAGCGTGCGATCTCTCCGAACATGCCGTCAGCCTGGGACTGGTTTCCAAAGGTTACGGCCTACCGGGTTTGCGACTCGGTTGGTTGGCGTCGAAAAATAAAAAGTTGCTCGATCGCATCGAAGCGTTCAAGGATTACACCACAATCTGCACCGCCGCCCCGAGTGAATTCCTCTCCGAAGTTGCCGTGCGGAATCGCGAAACACTGCTGAAACGTGGGCGGGAAATTGTCACCGGCAATCTTCCTTCGTTGCAATCGTTTTTCGAACGACACCGGGACTTCTTTTCGTGGACCGCACCCAAAGCTGGCTCTGTCTGCTATCCCACGCTTCAAAAGGACGATGTCGATTCCTTCTGCGAACGGCTGATGCGCGTAGCTGAGGTCATCCTGCTTCCGGGCACGGTCTTCGAGGAAGCGAGTCGTGAATGCCGTTTCGGATTCGGTCGCACGAACTTCCCGGAATCGCTCGAGAGACTGGAAAACTTCCTGAAAAAAGAATCTTCTTGAACATCCAGACGAAGGGCAGTGAAAACGGCATTTTGTATCCCCATCGAGGAACAATTTGTTTTAAGATGGTCGAATGACCGACTCGCAGAAAACCATCGCGGTGATGCCCGCTTATAATGCCGCCTCCACGCTTGAACGAACCGTCCAGGATATTCCCCAGAGTTCCGTCGATGAAATCATTCTCGTCGATGACGGTTCGACCGATAACACCGTCGAACTTGCCCGGTCGCTGAACCTGACCGTCATCGAACACGAGAAAAACAAAGGCTACGGAGGCAACCAGAAAACCTGCTACAAAGAAGCCCTCGACCGTGGGGCGGATTTCATTGTGATGATTCATCCCGACTACCAGTACGACAGCCGCGTCATTCCCCTTGCCATTGAAATTTTGAAACTTGGCATTTGCGATTGCGTTCTTGGTTCGCGAATTCGCACAAGACGGGAAGCCCTCAACGGTGGGATGCCCGCTTACAAATACCTCGCCAATCGCGCGTTGACGACGATCGAAAACATCTGCCTCGGCCAAAACCTGGGCGACTTCCACAGCGGGTTCCGCGCTTACCGCAAAGAGGTGCTGGAAACGATACCGTTCGAGAACAATTCGGACGACTTCGTTTTCGACAGTCAATTTCTCGCCCAGGCAGTTCATTTTGGATTCAAGCTGGGCGACATTCCCGTTCCGGTCCGTTACTTCGAAGAAGCGTCGAGCATCAACTTCACCCGCAGCATGAAATACGGAATCACCACGCTGAGAGTGCTGGCACAATTCTGGCTCCACCGCACGAAACTCTGGAAAAGTTCGTTGTTTAAGGAACGTTCATGCTAGATGCCAACCAGGCTGTGCATGGCAAAAAAAGAGCCGCGACCGTCAGGAAGCGAAAGACGATCTTTATTTGCAAGATCTCGATTTTCTTCGCGTGAAAACACCGCCGTCGCCAGAGGCACCTGTCGTACTGGGGAGACAAGGCAGGTCCATCGTAATAAGTCGCCGGTTGATTCCCTCAATTCTTCTGCGGGAAAAGGGGAACTTCGGAAACTATTCAGGCAGCATCTGCATTGGATCACAGACTATCGAGTTGAGACAGTTTCTTCTCGATCAATCTTCACATTGGCAAAAACCCTCCCAAATGATCTGCCAAGAAAATATCTGAAGATCCAGAAGATCAATGATTGAACAAGAATTCGCGACTGTTCAGCAATGCCCAGAGGATGTCCTCAAAACCTTCTTTCCTGTTCTTCGAATTTTCCAGAATCGTTTTGCAATGGGCTTGTTCGTCTTTTGTTGGGGGACGGCTAAACGTCACCAAATAGAGATCGTCGATGATCTTCCTGTCTTGCGTTTTCGCTTTCAGGAGCTTGGCGATGCGACCTTTTGCATCGGCGACTTTACGATTCACGACTTCTCCATTGGCGACATGCAAAACCTGGGCCAGATTCGGTTCCGCGGTCCGTTCGCATTCGCAGGCAATCACGCGTTTCGGTCTTCCCATCGTTTCCAGAAAGTACGAAGTGTAATTGGAATCAGGCAGTTCGATGGCACGTGTTCCAATCGAGACTCCGGGAAACCTCTCCTGTGTTCCACAGGCGAAATTGATGCTGTCAAGCAATACTTCGGCAGGAAGTCGCTTCACGTTGTAGTGGGTGTAGAATCTGCGGTCCTGACGGTTCTCCGGGCGGGGTTTGGAACTCAATTGGTACACACGCGAATTCATAATCGCTCGCATCAACTGCTTGAGGTCGAACTTGTTTTGGACCAAATAGTCGGCCAAAGCATCGAGCAGTTCGGGATTGGAAGGTGGATTCGTGGCTCGCATGTCGTCGATCGATTCCACCAGTGCAGAACCCATGTAATAACCCCAGAATCGATTGGCAAAATTCCGGGCAAAGAACTTGTTCTGGGGCGATGTGATCCATTTCGCAAGAGGCTGACGCAAATCGCGGTCGGTCATTTTTTGTAGCGGCTTCTCACCCAGAAAAGTCGGTGGAACAATTTTGCGAGTTCGTGGATGCCGAATGGCCCCGGTGGATCGCAGCATGACGACAAAGTCGCCCCCTAATTCACCGAACTCGACACTTCTTTTCGTCGTGACACGGGTAAAAAAAGCAGCCATACCGTAGTAATCGGCCTGAGAATAAACCTCGAACGGATGATGATGGCACTTCGCACATTGCATGCGAACTCCCAAAAAAACCTGAGCGGTCGTTTCGGCAAGCTCTGTGGGACTGGTCGCGATACGGAAGTAGTTGGCGGGACCGTTTTCGAAGATCGACCCCTGCGCGGTGATAATCTCCCTGACGAACCGGTCCACCGGTTTATTTTCTCGAAGCGATTGACGCAGCCAATTATAAAACGCCCACATCCCACCGTTACCGACTTTCAGGCGATTGTTCCTCAGAAGGTCGCCCCACTTCAACGACCAGTAGGCACTCCATTCTTCGGTATGAATATTTTTTTTCGGATCGTCAGAAAGTCCCAGCAGTTCGTCGACGAGAAGCTTGCGTTTGTTCTTGACCGTGGAATTCGAAAACGAACGAATTTTCGCGGGGGTCGGTAACGTCCCCAAGCAATCGAGATAGACTCTGCGGACGAATTCCGCATCGGTGCAGAGTTCGCTGGGAACGATTCCCAGCGTTTTCCATTTTGCGAGAACGTGTTCGTCGATAAAGTTGTTCGGTTTGAAGTTGGAAAGATCGACCTTCTCTTTGAACGGGGTCATCACCGTCGAAACTTTCGCCTGACCCATATAGCGAATCATAATTGCAGCCTGACCGCTGGAAGCAGCGGTGATCAAACCGTGGGAGTCAACCTTTGCGATGCCACCCGCCAGACTGTCGTACTGCGCGGTCGCGGTCACGTCTTTGCGACTGCCATCGTCGTAGACGGCGACCACTTGCATTTGCTGCCGTTCGTCTTTGCGATATTTTTTCTCTTCGGGAAAAACATGCAGGTTGACGACTTTGCGCTCCTTCCGATTCAAACCGGGAGCACCTGCGGAAATCCAATTTTTCAGAATTTCATATTCGAAAGAACTCTCCAAAAACCGTTTTCCGCCGCCATGAGAAATCTTCATCGTCGGTTTTTTAAGAATCAAACTGTCGATGGGATTTAGTCGGGAAATTCGACGCTGCATGCGGTCTCGCACTAATGGCCCGTAGTCCTGTTCCGGTGCGTAACCGAACAAAGAGAGCTTGAATCCCCCCTTGCCGAACTGCGAACCGTGGCAGCCTCCTCCGTTGCAACCCGCTCGGTTGAGAATGGGGATCACATCGTTGAGATAGGAAATCTTTGGGTTCTCTACGACATTGCGAACGCTGATGGAAATTTTGCGGTGTCGTTTTTGATAAACGATTTCCAGACTGATATCGCCGTTTTTTAATGGTGCGACAAAACCGTTTTTCGAAATTGTGACAAGCGTCGCATCGGATGGTCGATAGGTCGCATCGCGCGTCAAATCGATGGAGTTTCCCGATTCGGTTTTTCCCATCACAACGAGTTGGACGCGGTCGAGGTTTCCGCCAAGAACAATACGCTCCGGTTCGATTTGAAGAGAAACCACGTCGCCCCGTTGAGCGTACAACGACGTGGCAGAACAAATGACCGCACAAACGACCTGGAAAGAAGAAATCGTCATTTTGGAAAAGTCAGAGGTCACGTGGAAAAATTCCCCCTCGGAACTAACTATCTCCCGGATGAATTACCTGCTTTCGATTCTAACACAAATCGAAGAAGGGGAAACAGCATGTTTCCTTTTGTTTTCTGTTTCTTCGACCGGGATTTGGCTTTGCTTTACCTTTGAAATTTCCCGATTCTCTCAGAGCGAGTCGCAGAGAATCGCGAGATTGCGATCTCCTTAGGAGGAAATCGTATCGACGAAAATCTGAGAAAGCATCAAAACTGCCACCACCAGACTGAGCATGGCGAAACGTTTCTTCTGTTTCGCTTCAGAGAAATTTTTGGCCATTTTTGCGGCAAAGATACTGACCACGAGCGAACCAATGATGAAAGGCAAAAGGAACTGCCAATCCCATTCCCGATGGATTTCTCCACTGAGTGTCAGAGAGCAGTTCATCGTAATGACCGCTAAAGAAGTTCCAATCGCCTGATGGATGGGCAATCTTGCCAGTAATGTCAGGGTGGGAACGATGATGAATCCTCCAGTCACTCCCAGAAAGCTGGTGAGAAAACCGACCGTCCAGCCGACGACTAAGACCAACACCATTCGCTCAGAAGGTATTCCGTTTTTCCCGTTCGTTTCAACAACCAAATCCGGGGAATGATTCTTCTTCGAACTTCGAAGCATTAAGAATGCCAGGAGCAGTAAGAAGCCTGCAAGCACGATTTTCAACTCGCCCTCGTCGATTGTTTGCCGAGTATTGTTCCCCAATAAAATGCCCAACAAACCGCTACCGACAAAAATCGCCGTCATCCGGTAATTCACCGCACCATGTCGCCAATGTAGTATTGTCGCGAAGAAACTTGTGATGCCGACAATGAAAACCGCTTGCGGAATCGCCTGTTTGAATTCGACATGAAAAACATAATTCAGCACGGGAATCATGAGGATCGAACCGCCGCCTCCCAGCGAACCCAGAATCCAACCAAGCATTCCACCGAACATTAACGCTACTATCCATTCCCATGTCATAGATTGATTTAAGCATCTTCCTTTGAGAGAGCGCGAAGAGAGAGAGTTAGCAATAATCCCGTCAGGGTCGAATCGAGAAAAAAACGGTGTTTTCTTGACGAAAAACAGCGCACCGCAAGACTAGTGAATCGCAACACGCGCAGCAAGGGAGTCCCGAGCCATCTTTTCTGGCGTTGGAACACATTGCGTGCGACGACATCGAGAATTTCGAAATCGCAACAGTTGTTTTCTACTCGACAACGCAAAATTATTTGCCGCCGAGGGTGACAGTCACTCGCTGTTGTTTTCCTTCACGAAGAATTGTGAGCACCACCGAATCGCCGATTTTTTTACTTTCGATGTAGTCCAGAAACTCGTCGGCGGAAGTCGTTTTTCGACCGTCGACAGCAATGATGAGATCGGCTGCACTGCGGTCGATTTCTTCCACCACGAAGACACCTCGACGAGAGCGAGTCACTTTCGGTCCGCGTAACCCCGCTTTGTCGGCGGGACCGTTGGGTTTCAATTTGGCAATCAATAAACCGCGTTCGATTTCGTAAACTCGTGAAATTCCAATTTCCGGTCGAATCACTTTGCCGTGACGAATCAGTTGTGGAACTACTCGAGATGCCAACGATTCGGGGATCGCAAAACCAATCCCCGCACTCTGGCCGGTTCTGGTGGCAATGGCGGTGTTCAATCCGATCAGCCTTCCATGCGAGTCGAGCAATGGACCGCCGGAGTTTCCTGGGTTGATGGCCGCATCGATTTGAATAATCGACTTGATCATGCGATTGTTCTTGGCTCGTAGCGAGCGGTTCAAGCTGGCGACAATCCCCGTGGTCATGCTTCTTTCGAGACCGAACGGATTCCCGATTGCGTAAACCCTCATGCCGACTTTCAGCGTTTTCGAGTGACCGAACTCGACAGGAAAAAGAACTTCCGGTGGTGCATCGATTTTAATGACCACCAGATCGTTGGAGGGATCCGCTCCGACGGGGCTGGCAGCGTAAGTTTTTCCGTTGTAAAGCGTGACGCTGACTTTTCGAGCGTCTTCGACGACGTGAAAGTTGGTGAGAATGTGCCCTTTCTTGTCCAACACGCATCCCGAACCGGATCCTTCGACCGTTCCTTCCAATAGAAAAAAACTCTCTTCGGCTTTGGTTGTGATATTCACGACACCTTTATTTACTTTATTGTAAATGGAAACGTTGATCTTTTCTTCGTTGGTCATGCCATCGGAATTGAAGAGAAGCTGACTGCGTCGATTATTCGCTGTGGCTGCTCGATTTCCAAAAAATTGCGGTCCTTCTCTTCGTTGCGGTTGAGATTGCGCGTGCGCGAACTGTCGGTCTTCGGAGTTCAGCCATCCCAGAGTCAAAACAGTTCCCAACACCGCAGAGATAAAACATCCTGCAAGATATTTCATGATCGTTAACCTCGCTTTCCCAAAGTGAATGTTCTCAGTTTCACAAACCAAACCTCTCGGCTGGATTTAGAAGAATTCCGTAGGTCGTGGAACCTCTTTCAGTACATTTTGCGAACCGACAACAGAAGCTGTTTTACTAGGCGGTATTCTCTATTTCTCTCGGTTCCATAGAATGATATAAACAACCGATGCAAGAGGACAATACTTTTCTGTGAAGGTGCCAGCATGAAGCGAATTGGAATTCTCACGGCCGGTGGAGACACCCCAGCCCTGAACGCCACTATCTACGGGGCGGTACAGCGGGCCAATCGACTGGGTGTCGAAGTCTTTGGCATCGTCAGAGGGTTCGCGGGGCTTCTCGACAGCAGAGTCCCGCACATTTTTTTGAATCCACTCAACAGTACCATTCCCGAGCTGGACCCCTATTTGGGGGGAACAATTCTGGGGGCTTCTCGCCAATATATTCATTCCGATCGGCAGGACGAAATTAAGGAAGCGGCGAAAAGCGTGAAGTCCTTGGGAATTGAAGGTTTGTTGTGCATCGGCGGTGACGGCACGATCAATGGGATGCAGCCCGTTTCCGAGCACATCCCCTGTGTGCTTGCACCGAAGACTATCGATAACGACCTCGGTCTGAATTATCTCGACGAACCGAACGAATGGAGTCTGCAGGAGCAAGAGGAAATTCAGGAACCGTTCTGCTGGCGACGCTCGTCGAGAGAAAACGTCGAGCTGGAGGAGATTATCAATTATGCCACCCCGGGTTTTGCCACGGCGGTCTTTGTCGTCGCACAGTCGATTCAGAGAATTCGCACAACGGCAGAAAGTCATCGCAGAATCGCGATTGTGGAAGTGATGGGAAGACAATCGGGTTATATCGCACTCGGTTCCGCTTACGGACAGCCGGATATCATCCTGATCCCGGAAGTGCCTCTCGATGTCGACGCACTCAAACGGCGTGTCGTCCAGCTCTTCGAGTTGCAGGAACACGTCGTGATTGTGATAGGCGAAGGTGTGATGGACATGGAATGCAGACCGTTAGGTGCGGTTTCCGAAAGTGCCGATCCCGAAGGGAACATCGTTTTTCGCGGAGCAGCCTTAGCGTTAAAAGATATTCTCATGGCAGAGATGGGTGACGAGTATTTCTGCAACAGGCGAGGTCATGGCAGCGCAAAGTCGGCGATTTTCACCAGAAAGGTCGGTCATTCTCAACGAGGCGGTCGACCGATTTTATTCGACCGATTTCACGCAGCCCAGTTGGGAGGACACGCACTGGAATTATTGGTCTCTCACCAAAATAACTATCTGGCGACATTGCAATGGTCTCGGGAAAAAGGAATCTATCTGGACTCCTTTCCCGCCAATAAACTTCGCGATCGGAACAACGTCATTCATCCCCGCAGGGTTCATCATGCGTTCTTCGACGAAAAACTGTTTCAACCGTCGAAGCTGGGCAGACAATATCTGAAAACGATTTTCGATTCGGCCATCGGAGCGGAAGACCTCGAACATATTCATACCGATCTCTTCAATTCCAGCCATTTAGACACGCGGTATCAAAGCGTGAATATCGATATGCGGAAACGAATTCAATATCTCGAACACTGATTTTCCAACGGAATTGCACCGTTTCGTCGGAAATTCCAAAAGACATGAAAGAAATATAGCGTTTTCGCGCAACAAATCCGAAAATTCCCGCTTCACCTTCATCGCAACTAGATAAACGGAGGGAAATATGTCTCGGATGAAAGACGATCCATTCCTACCAGAGAACAGGTTAAAGAAACTCACGAATTCTCAGGATTTTCCAGAACTGCTCGACGAATCCGTTTTCGGTTCGGAAAATGAAGAATTCGCATCGGTCTACGTCGAATTCTACTCCGATCTTGTTGCAGAAACAGCGGTTTTCAGCACGAAACTCTAACTCATCGACTCGACAAGGATATTCGTAACTCGTTGTTTTCATAAGGGTTAGTTATTTTATTTTAATTATCAATCGCTGATGACGAATTGCTTTGTGTGAGAGAACCGCTCTATTCCCACCCAATTCGTCAGCTTATCATATAGGAAAGCCTATTTCGTCGCACTTCCATGCTTGAACTTGCCCCCATGAAATCCCTGCAACATTTCGCCGAGATTGCACAACAGCTTCTCGCGTCGATTCGTTCGTTCGAAACGGCAACTCGCAAGCTGAAGCTTCCCGGCTGCGCGGGTGAGGAATGGTACGAACTGTTAGAGCAGAAAATCGTTCCACAACTCACCGACGAAAAGTATCTCGTCGCCGCGGTCGTGGGGGGAACCAACATCGGCAAAAGTGTAATCTTTAACCATCTGGCAGGAAGTCGCAGCAGTGCGACCAACCCCCTTGCTTCGGGTACCAAACATCCGCTGTGCCTCGTTCCCCGTCGGTTCGAATGCGATCACGATCTTGCGAAAATCTTCGAAGGCTTTCGCCTCGAATCCTGGCGGTCCGACGAGGACACTCTTCGGGAAGACGAAGAACATATTCTCTTTTGGAAAGAAAGCGATGTGCTGCCTGCCAACTTGTTGATTCTCGACACGCCCGACATCGACAGTGACGCGGTTGTGAACTGGGAACGGGCCGACCGCGTCCGACGTTCTGCCGACGTTTTAATCGGAGTTCTCACTCAACAGAAATATAACGATGCCGCCGTCAAAAAGTTTTTCCGCGAATCCGCTTTGCAGGAGAAGGCGATCATTCTCGTCTTCAATCAATGTCGTTTTCCCGAGGACGAGGAATACTGGCCGATGTGGTTAGAGACATTCTGCCAGGAAACCGGGACTTCGCCCGAATACGTATATCTGGCTCCCTACGACCGTGAAGCCGCCGAAGGAAACCTGTTGCCATTCTACTTGCGAAGCCCTATTGCGAATGGAGACAACCGAACGGGTTCCCCAGACCGTTATCGAAAGGGTGCGCGCGACACTCATCCCCAGCTATCGGACCGCGACAAAACTTCCCACAATCTTCTCGACGACATTTCACGGCTGAAATTTCCGGAAATCAAACTTCGTTCTCTGCGTGGTGCGGTGAATCGTGTCGTCAATTCGACTTCGGGTATTCATGCCTGGCTCGGGCGAATCGATCGTTATCACGAACGATACCAGACAGTCAACGAACAGTTCTCGGCAGAAAAGATTTTGCAAATCGAACGCTGGCCGATCCTCGCGAACTCAAAATTTGTCGAAGCGATTCGCGAGTGGTGGCGAAGCGAACGACACGGCTGGTCCGCGAGAGTGCACGGATTTTACAACTCGCTGGGAAGAGGAATCACCTGGCCGGTAAGAAAAATTCGTGGCCAGTTCCAATCGGAGAAAACCGATCCCTGGCAGGAATATTCTCGTAAAGAATGGTCTTTGATGATTGACGTTATCGGAAAGATTTACGACCGCATCGCCATGTTGCACGAAGGGGGTTACGATTTTTTGCAGGAACAGCTTCACCCGATGATCGCAGGTCATCGCAAAGAGGAATTTTTGCAAACGCTGAAAACCGAGTATGACCGGGAAAATTTCCCCGGGGAACTCGAACATTTAGTCGACGAGAAAATGCGACTGTTCCGAGAAGAGAAACCCCAATACTACAAGCTGATCAGTCGGCTGGATCAAACGGCAGCAGTGGCACGACCGGCGGTGAGCGTGGCGTTGTTTGTCACCGGGTTTGGTCCGGCGGGCCATGTCACCGCGCACTTTGTGACCGATTCCGCCATGCAAACCGCCGCGCAGGTTGTCGGCGATGTCACCGGCGGTACGGTCGCCGCTTTGGTGGGCGATGCGGCCCTTAGCGAAACCGCCTCAACCGGTACGGGATATCTGGAAGCCTGGTTCCGAGGTTTGCATCGGGAATTTATCGCGAGACGTGTTCGCTGGCTGTTGGAAACCATTCAAACTCACCTCTGCGGGGAACTTTTCGAAGTTTTATCGGACGGTGCAATCTTGGACAAACATCCCGATCTCGAAATAATCCGCACGTTCTGCGGACAATTGGAAGAGTTGACGAAAAACAGTCTGACTCACAGTGACCAACTTTAGGATCCGCGTATCGATCAGTTGAACAAATCCGAAACAAATTCAGTCTGGACTGACCCAAAGCTGTCACTATGAACAAAACGAAAGAAAGGTCGTCGGTATGACATCTTCCGAAGTCGAACAAATCGAGCTGTTGTCTCGGGTGGACAATCTTGTCGAGCGATTGCAACAGTGGTCGGAATTTTCCACCGACTGGGAACCGATGCAACTTTCCCGCGCGATGATACGACGATTGCTGGATCGCGTGAAGACGTTACGCATTCGTTTGGAAGCTCCTTTGGTCGTCGCCACGTTCGGCGGAACCGGTACGGGCAAGAGCAGCCTCGTGAATGCCCTCGTGGGAACCGACTGTACTGCCACAGGAAAACAACGTCCGACGACGACCAAACCTGTGCTCATTGCCGACCCCGATCTCAAAATCGAAATGCTGGGGTTACCGTTGGACGAACTGGAAGTCAAACGAATTCGATCGCCACTGTTGCAGAATGTAGTGTTTCTGGATTGCCCCGATCCAGACACGACCGAAACGGAAATGGCGGGAACGAATCTCTCGCGGTTGCACCGTCTGCTGCCTCACTGCGACGTGCTGATATACACCTCGACGCAGCAGAAATATCGCTCGGCGAAAGTGGGTGACGAACTCGGAACCGCCGCCGAGGGTTGCCGTCTGTTGTTCGTGCAAACCCATGCCGAACTCGACGAGGATATCCGCGAAGACTGGAAGAGAATTCTACATAAACATTACGAAGTTCCGGAGATGTTCTTTGTCGATTCCGTCCGTGCGTTCGATCAACAAACTTCGGGCAAGCAACCCGACGGAGATTTTCGCAGACTGGTCGAGGTGTTGAATGCTCAGTTGAACTCGACGCAACGCTTCGTCATTCGTCGAGCGAACATGATCGACCTGATCGCTTTGACGCTCCAACGGAACCGACAGGAGTTCGAGAAATATCTCCCGCAAGTGGAACGCCTGCTAGAAGCGATCGAAAACCAAAACGCCAAACTGATGGAATCTCTGACCGAAAAACTGAACGAAGAATTGAAGGAAAGCCACAACCTTTGGGAACGCCGGTTAATCCAGAACGTCACGCTTCGCTGGGGAGTGTCTCCGTTTTCACTTTTATTGAGAGCGTATCACGGTCTGGGAAACCTGTTCGCGTCGTTTTCTTTTTTCCGTGCGAGGACTTCGGCACAGATGGCTCTCATCGGGGCGATGCAAGGTGCTCGCTGGTTGAAACGATCGCAATCGGAAAAAGATTCCGAAAAACGATTGCAGAACTTCAACGTGTT
>Ga0114931_10007886_pt1 | contig 12955 bp, 11 predicted proteins | sample 2SBtaG_FD_89579 | JGI IMG/M metagenome (GOLD analysis project Ga0114931, IMG submission 89579) | Deep subsurface microbial communities from Kolumbo volcano to uncover new lineages of life (NeLLi) - 2SBTROV14_V59a metaG | ecosystem: Environmental > Aquatic > Marine > Volcanic | place: Kolumbo... | reverse complement strand
TTCGCTCTTCAATCGTTTCTCGGTCTTGGGTCGAAGAACCTTATCCGCGATGGCCGTCAAGCCTTGTCGGATGATTGCCATTTCTCTCGGTGATCGTTCTACTCCCCCGCTTCCTTCCGGGTCATTGACGATCGCGTCGATGCGATCACTGATGGACATATCCTTCATGGAATCCGGTGGATTCAGTAATGAGTTCTCGTATGACGGCTGCACATCCTTGATGAATCTTCGAGCGCGAATCCCTTCGTAATAACGCTCAATATCCACCCATTCCATATCGGAAATAGGTCGTTGGATTCGGTCTTCAATACTCGCTCTATCTGGTAGGGTTCGACCCGTCTCCAGCGCCGCATCATCGAGCGCATTGGATAATCTCTTTTGTGAGTTCTGCGCATCAATGTTTGAGACCAACCCATCCCAATGCGCTTGCAGCAACGGATGATTACTGAAATCCGGCTGTTCATCCTTCGGCCTGCCGCGTCGATCCCAATCCGTAACGAGATCGGGAAGTCTTTCCCGAATCACCGCAACCTTATCGCGTTCAATCGACTTCTGTTTGCTCAATTCATCCTTCAAACCCAGTATTTCGTTTCGCCGATTGATTCCTTCCTGCTTCAAAGTCCCCTGAACCGCTATTTCACCGATGCCCCCCAGCGCTCGCAATATCTGCGACGCTCGACCGAGTGCCGTTGGTTTGGCCTCCGTACCGGGGACAATTTGTGGAAGTACCTGTCGAGTTACAGGCATGTATCACCTCACCTTGTTTGGTATTGCGAATCCGAAGTAATATGGGAGCCTACCAAATGCACCCGAACGACTCATTCGACCATCGAGTGTATCAATCCGGCTCTTGGTATTTGCAATTTCCGTTTGTATTTCGGAAATAGTAGAGGCTGCATCATTACGGTCTTTTTGGTTCTCATCAATTTTTATTTGCGTTTCGAGAAGAGTCGCTACTCCACTCAATGTCGTGAGAATGGGATTCTTTTCATTGGCATCCGCCTTGGCTTCTATGGCTCTTATTTGTTGGAGTGCGTTATATGTTCTGACCCGATCATCACGCGCTTGATCCGCCGCCAAGTCAGCCAGAAACCCATTCACTGATCCGCCCAATATGCCTTCTGATCCGAATTTGTTTCGGGCCGCCCCCATCGTTTGCTGTAATTGACGCGATGAAGTATCACGCGAATCGGCAAGTTGTAGCCGGGTTTGTGATAGAATTGCCGATTCCTCACTTCGATTCACGCGATTGGATTCGGATGACCCCAAGATTCCCGTAAGAGATGATAATCCTGCTAATCCCGCTTGAAGTTTGTCGGTTTTAATGCCGAATGTTGTGGGAGCATCTGTTGATCCGCCGCTTGTTCCTGATGTCTTGATCGGGTTCATGCTGGCTCCCCCTTTGTAATTTCGTTCGCATTCGTACCCTGTGAACCCTGATAATCGCCAATGGTGAGTAAGACTTCCAATGATGAAATTACGGCAGTCCCTGCGCTCTTATGTTCTATCCATACTTTCGTGGAGTGAGCATTCCCCGCACCCGTTTTTACAAGCGAACCTGATCCGAGTTGTGATACATTGAATGGAGTTAGACCCGTTCTTTGAACGGAATACGATCTCTTAGAAGCCTTGCGCCCTTCAGGCTGTGTGTAAAGTTCATAATCGGATGTTTGGTCGTGAAATACCGATATTCGATTCATGGTTGTTCGTCTCGAAGATGGCGCACCCCCGCGATTAATGGCGTAAACTCGTGGTAGTTCTGCCACTTTTCTGAATGTTTCACCAATGATATGCGGCATTCGCTTATGCTCATAATCACCGGCGAAGTAAACCGTCCGCCCATCAATGGAATCCGGGGCCACCACCTGCCCGGGCGCTCCTTCCTGCAATATAAGGCGTGTTCGTTCCAGTGATGGAATTGATCGAACATCAAAGGCCGTCAATCCCGTGTCATCATCATAACTTCCGTACACATATTCCCGTCGATCGAGTGGTGGATCGTAACGAATACCTCCCGATTCGTAATGTTCACTCCATGAAACAAGCGAAACGAGAACATCTGGATGGTATAAATCAAATGATTCCGATCTTGTTGTGGCATAATTCAGCCACATGAGAACACGATCTTCCACTTTGAGAAGGTGCATCGGTCGAGATTCCGTGGTCATCATCCACCAAGCCGACTGAATGATGCTTCCGTCGGCTCCAAACTCCATATGCCATCTCACCATAAGATGCTGCGTTGCTTCTATGGTGATTGCGTTGGTTGATCTGCCGATTACATTCACTTTATTGAAATCGGCTATATCGAGCAGCGTGTCAGTACCCGGCCCCAATCGCCATGCGTGCCACCCATCCCCAATCGTGTTATTAATATAATCAACCACCTGCTCAGGGGTGTTGGTGTTGTCTGCGGTCAGGTCGATCGGGATGATGGTCGATGTTCCATCCGATGCAACCTTTTCGAGATTGATGAAGTTGTCTTCCTTCCAAACATTCGCGGCAATATCCGCATCATCCAGTGATTTGTATATCTGAAAGACTGGTAGAAGCCTTTCGGATAACAGCCACAAAGATTGCCCGAATTGAAACATGCGATGAATGCTGAAAGTATTTATGAAATACTCAATATGATCGCTCGGAGTTCCCGCATACCCCACACCAATACGGGGGTCGGTGGCTGCTACGAACCGATGAACCTTTTTATCTTCACCAACGGTGTGCATCACCAACCCGGATTTGGTCGGTAACACCTTGGGATTTTGGGGCACCCTTGCAATTGTTCGGAATCTGCCCACGGTCGGGGTCAGGTCTTGCGTGAAAGAGGAAAATTCAACCACTGACTTGCGCATCTGTAATACGAGTGATGGGCCAAGAGGAACCATGTTCAAGAGTTCCCCGGTATTCGTTTCTGTAATGTCTCTGATGATCGGATCATCATCCGTCTGCACATTGATATTACGCTGGAAGAAATTAAAGAAATCGGCTGTTCGGCTTCCGTATATTCTTGTGTCATCACCTAAGAAGAGCCTGCCTGAATGAAATGATGCAGCACGAATATAGGTCAATGGTGGGGGCGGATTGGTAATCTCATCGCCATTCGTACGCTCAGCCCATTCCGGCTCCGTGTAATTGTAGAACCCGGATACATCCTTGCGAAGTTGGTGAGGCATTGTTGTAGCGTCGAATGCTCCATCAACCTGCTCTTTGGCTGGTCTCGGTTCCCATTGTCGCGCCCAATGATTCGATGTCGGGTTCGGCTGTGCAACGATTCGATACCAGCCATGAGGGAAATCATTGTAATCCAGTTTACAATAAATAGCGTCGAATGTTGCGGGATCGAAAGCGCTTGTGTCCCCATTTTTGATAAGATCGTAATAATCATTCGTGTCAAAGTTGGTACCGCCCGACTTATTCTTCGGATTCAATTCGCTACTCGTCTTCGTGGTCTTCACTTTAATTGAACGATTAATAATCAATAGGGTTTCAAACCGTGAGATCAGAAGCAAGTCGTTGATGTCGGCTCCAAGATAGGCAAACCGGGTAGGTAATTCATTGCGTACAGGGATTCGGAATCCATCCGGGCCGTACACTCGTAATTGCAATATGTCTGGGGAATCTGCGAATTTACCCACAATTGCGGTATCATCGTTGATCGTCTCAAAGAGATAGTCCTGATTCGGATCGAGATCGACAATGTTCTCACGGAGACAAGTGCCCCATCGCGTTTGCAACCCTTTATTCAATCGTGGTATCCAATTGCGCACCTCCCACAATTGACCGCTGAACCGGTTCCAATCCGGCTGTGTGGACATGCCATTCCAAAGATTCTGAAATGTAAAGGCCTGCGTCGTCATAATCGCAATTATCCCTCAAACTCTGGCCCTATCGGTATATATCCGCCGGGATACCTCAACCGTTGCATTACTGAATATGTTGTGTTTCGGAGCGATGATGGAGGCTGTAACGATAACGCACGCTGTGTTTGCCTTGATCGGTCGCGTTCAAGTATTTGTAAATCAACCGTACCCTCCTTATAGACTTTGACGGCAACCTCAGCCACCAGTAAATCCTTGAATAAAGTGGGCCAATCCGCAATCTTCTTCCATTCAGCCGCATTTATGTAAAGCGTTCGGCTGATAATGTCGGTACGATTCTTCCGATCGTAGAAATATGCTCCGTTTTCGATGATGAAATTCGGTAAGAAGAGCGTTGCGTACCCGTATTCTCCCGGCCCCGGGACGGGAACCGCCACCCGCCCATCATTATCGGGATCAAGTTTGATGTTTTTCGTGTTGAATGGATGCCCTTGCGCAAGAATATCTCGACTTATTCTGCGAACCTCTTGTAGGATTCGCTTGCGAACCTCATCCGTTGACGCGCTGGAATCATCAGTCGTCTTGGCGAAGTAACCAATTGCCTCAAGAACCTCATCAACCGCCGCTGATTCACCCGGATCACTTGTAATGATTCCGGTATACAAATGCCCCGCCCACGCAACAAACTCCTTCTCCGCCTCTTGGAGGCGTACTGTGGTCATCTGAACCGCTGCTTCATTACGAAGAACATCCTGTGCATATACCGCCGCTGCACGCCTCTCAATGTAAACCCTGACCGGAGTTTCAAGTTCATGCAGTCGTATATCCCTCATGGCAATCACAACGATGGAAGTATCAGTATCAAATGGCGCTCTGGTGGCCATCATTGTAAATGAATCGGTCATGGGATTGAAGACTTTGAGTAATTGATCCGAAGAATCACGCCTGATTACATAGGGATCAGGCAATCGGAAGCCGATATATGATGATTCCGGCAATACATAATATCCGTTTGAATCGGCAACAATGACTATTTGATCGGTATTAAACTTATGTCCTGCTTCCAGTACCCGTGATTTCTCTCGTTCGGCATAGAAAGCCGGATAGGTAGCGTTGAGTGCATCCAATGCCGCCGCATCTCTCTCCGTCTGGAGGAATGCTATGCGATCACCCGGAGACCCGGCCCGGCTTGCAAACTCAACCGCCGCTGATCGTGCGATCCATATCCGCATTTGCTCATCAAGTTCCTCGAATGGTAGATTCATCGCCACCCAAAGCGTAACTGATTTACCGATATTGAGGGTGTTGTTGATCGGATCGTACACCTTACCATTTCGACGCTGGTAGGGTGATGGCAACAACACTTGTAGATAATTCGCAGAAGGAATCGTAACTTCACCGCTGGCATCAGCCGAAAGTGTCAGTCGTTCAGTATTGTTCGGCCAGCCACTTGCAAGAATGGTGGTCTTATGCCGTTCAATCATCGTCTGCGCGGATAGCGCTTCCGAATCTGTTGAATCAAGCGCTTGGATATGATCGGATGATACTGCATCCATAATCACATTCACCGCTTGTATCATTTGCTCAGACACCACATTCTCCTTTCAGCCGTCGAATCAATTGAGCATCTTCGCTTGAATGATCGACTTGTCGAGACCTGCGCCGGTTACCACGATAGCCCTGTCCAGAATCACCGCGATAGCGTTGAATCCCTGTAGATCAATCGCACTACCAAGCGCCATCCGCTCCCCAAAACGCTGCGTTCCATTGACCAGTCCGTTGATGTTGTCGCATGATAAAACAATGCCTACCGCTGCTGAATCAACATTGTCCAACCGCGTCCACTTTTTCAAAGTGTTCGCCTGCTGTCGTCCGAATACCCGGGCGCGGGGATTGGTTGTAACCCCTGATGCGTTCTTATCCCAAGCCGCTCGTAAGAGCATCGAAGTCGCCCCCTGCGTCGATAACACTACCGCATTCGTGCCCGCATAAGTTTCAATGTCGAGAAGTTCAGAGGCACTTGCTATTTCCGTAGCATCACTTAATGCAACAACCCAATCAGATTGCACCGATCGTTCATAGATCAGGGTTGTTCCAGCCTTGATCCCGTTATGTTGTGGATTACCCAAAGCCATCACGACACCTTCTTTCGTTTAATTCACCATCTTGCCTTCAAGGAAGGGTTGTTTGGTATTTGATCCAGTCGATCCAGTGAAGTCTGGAGCCGTTTCCACCAATGCGATAATCTTAGCGCAGGCGAGTAGGTCGATTCCGGTCAGGTCGATCGGATCACCATACTTCAATCCATCCGTGGTCGATTTGAGGTCGTTGTTCGGGTCGATTGTCAATGTTTTACCGACACCGTTGGAGTTGACATTATCAAGCCGAGTAATGAATCCCGCATTGTCTTCACCAAAGAACCGACAAACCGGGCTGGTGGTAATGGCATCGTGCGAAATGTCGTATGCCGCACGGAATAATGCGCGTGTGGCCCCCGCAGTTTCACGAACAATTACATTCGTTTGCCCGTTGGTCGTTCCGTAGGAAAGAGCATCCAACAATTCATCCGCAGTCGCCACCGTCGCCAGTAGATCGTCGATGAAAGATACCCAATCACTCGAAACACTCCGGGGAGAAACCATCTGTAACCCGGCTCGGACTCCGCTTGTTTTTGGATTTGGTAGTGCCATTATGTTCTTTCCTTTTGTTTGTTCTCCAATTATAACGGGAGTGGGGTTCCATGACCGTTTTCATGGAACCCCCACCCGCCGCCGTTGAAAGCATCATATTCATCAACAACCGATCAGGCTGCTGTACCTTGGGCGATCCATACGGCATCGCCATGCCCCGGAATGACACCCGTGCCGAAGTGCTGTCGCGCTTTCGCCAAGTAGGTATCGTAATGCTCAACATCAATCACATTGTATTCAGGGGCCATGACATCACCGATGACCACGGCATTCTTCCACCAGAATATCGCCTTCGTATTCGTACCATCATGTCGGTATTTCGATGCGAATCGTGTCGCCGCCGAGTTGTCTGACCCGAACAGCAAGTCGATCGTCGAAATAATCCACCCTTGATAATACAAATAGGGTTTGATGACATCAGTGCCCTGATTGCGAACATTGAAATCGCGTGATGAAACAAGTGGGCTTCGTGCGAGTGCTGCGTATCCGTGAGGCCACAAGCAAGCGAATCGCATGTTATCATTCGGCGTTTTCAGTTGTGTGAATTGTGCTGACATATTCGACAACAACATCACAACCTCTTCAGTCAAGTCTGCTGACTCATTGATGAGATTGTAAGCCGTGTTGATATTCCCCTGTGTGGTGGCGTATTCAGCCGCCTGTGCCATGACGCAGTATTGCCGATCCGCCACCGCTCCCCGCGCAAGAGCCTCGGAATATACGCCATTGACATCAAAGCCATAGGCTGATTGTTCCGAATAGGGAATCTGTTGATCGCCCTTCAAGGGAAGATCAACCTGTAACTGCAATGATTGTTCAGTCGGGTTTTCGGACGATCCCGAACCCGTCATACGATTTACACCATCGGCTTCATGTCGCATCTGCTGGCGACCGATCACCGGAAACAAAGTATCCCATGATCCTTGAAGATTACGATGGTAGAAGAAATTGTCGCCAAGCACCAGTTGGGTTTGGAATTGCTGTTCGACAGCACCAATCCAGACGGTTTGCTCAGCGGCAGTCAGATCATGTGTTGCGGACATGATAATCCTACCTTTCGTGATAAGTGAAACATCTGTGGGATGAACGGAGAGATTCCGGTCGTACAGGTGTGCCGCTATCACTCAGGTAGGTTGTTGTCGGGGTCAGTTGAATGTCCGACAAGCAAGAGCCGAGCGCGAGACGGGGCTGAAATCGGTCGGGGTAGGCTCCAAAGCCCTAATATCAATTATTCGAGACCATCTCGAATATCCATAACCATTAAATCATAGTTGACCGGATGACGCATTTCCTCTACTCCGTTTGATATAATCATCTCGGAGCCACGGGGTTGCCAGCGCCATTCGTTCTATCTCTGCCATTTTCTGCTTTCGTTCTTGACCAGTAGACTTTTGAGCATCAGCGCAGAATTTCATATAAGCCTGCTTGTTCTCAAAACCACCAGTCGATTTGACGGGTACCGGGGAGCCGTCTTTATATGCAGGCTTGGGAGGATTCTCTCCGAAGACGGCCCCAATTGCCGATGCCGCTCCGAGTCGCTCAAACTCACTTTTGTTACGGTCATTGAATGTTTCAACAAGCGGAGCCACTTGCTGGTAGGTGGGGTTTGGGCTTCCATCTTCAAGGGTAGGCTGTAACTTGGAAACCCAACCGGTAATATCTTGCCACCTGCCATTGGTTTGTTGATTGAGTCTCTCGACCCAACCCTCCGCATTCTGTTTCATCACCCCGGCGATTGCCTTAACTGACTCCCGATCAAAGCCTATTTCTTTCAATCGGGACATGGTGTCATCGGTGAAGGTTCCATTATTGTCGGCATATTCAGCCTGCAATGCGTTCAAGTCGATCGGTTGCGCCTTCTCTTTCAATGTTTCAATTTGCGCATTGAGGGATTTGATGGTGCGACCGTGTTCCCGTAATTGCGTCGTCGCTTCCTTGTAAGCGTTATATGGGGCGCTTTCATCATCGTATTTACCCCAGATTTTGCCGTTTTCATCTTTCCAGAGACCGCTTTTCTTATCTCCCGGAGTTGCTTCACCGCCATTCTCAGCGCCCTCATTGCCTTCTCCGCTCGTTGGCGTTTCAATGCCACCATTCCCATCGTCTGGCGCTTTCGGTTGTTCTCCGGGCTTTCCTGCAAGTTGAAGGCCACCTCCGTAAAGGGCATGTTGTGGCGGGTCTTCTGAACCTGTGGATGGTTGTGGTGCTTGCGGGCCGTCAATGGCACTACGCTCTGACACGGGAAGACTTTCGGCTCCCGGATTCGGGGGATCAATTCCCACTGGTTTGTTGGTCGTCATTTGAGACATCGGTTACATCCTTTTCAACGGGCGGTGATTCATCTCATCCCTTGGGTTATGCCGCTGTGGGCTGTGGTTGATTGGGTTGCGTTTGTTGTAATTGCGCAACCAGTTGCTCCGCAACACGCGGATCAATTTGTGAGGAACCTTGTTGGTTTTGCTCCATATCTTTGACCACGGATTGGGGGCTTCCCCCCTTGGCCAAACCGATAATCGGATCAGTCGGAAGACCGTGAGCCTCAAATATGGTTTTGAGGACTCGTATCCCTGCCCCGTTTTGTTCGAGTTCTTGTAATGTTTGCGGAAACAGTCTGCCAACCACGCTCAGAATATCGACCATATTGGATGCCGATGCCTGTCGGGTGATTGCATCCGTACCCGCCACCACAATCGGTCGAACCTGACCACGATTCCCAAGCCGTTTCAATACTGCCGTTACCAATGGTAATTGCAATGTCAATACCAAATCAGAATATAACCCTTCGATGGAAGCATTAATCTCATTGGCTACGATCCGGGCTTCTGTTGCCGTCTTTATTTGTTGGGCTTGGTCTCGAATCCCACGGAGGAAATCTTTTTTCAATTGGTCGATTCTCGTTTGCAACCAATCACCGACGAATCGCCAATCATTCAGTTTATTCCCGGTTGAAACAATCCCGATCCATTCCGGCTTGGCCGAAACCGCTGCAAAGTTCGGGAGTGATGCAAAATAATCCGGGTTGTAACCGCTATCGGGATCAACCGTAACAATCGTCCGCGAAGATGCGGATACGGCCCCCGCGAGATCAGCCTCAAATAGATTGACCTGCTGCATTAACGGGTATTTCTTCCACCCATATGATGTCGGGTATGAAGTATCCGTCTTCGATTTACCTGAAAGAATCCAGTATGCCGGGTCGTCCTCAACCTCTACGATTTTATCGCCCTGTTCCTGTCGAACCGTTCCTTCACTGTAATCAATCTCAGTATAAATGAGGAATTGATCGTCAATCCCAACCCCCTTCGTTGATTGTTGTCGATACAGTTCCGCCGTCTCTTCCTTGGAAAGTTCCCGGAATCGTCGCAAATATATTCTTACTTTATCACTGTCAATTCGGTCAATCACAAAATCGCGCCAAGGGTAAGTCTTGATTGCCTCATCTTCAACATGCTGTAATCCAACGGAACCAACAAATATCTGATTGACGATGGACTTTTCGACCGCAACATAGGAGCGCTGCTGCAACCATTTCTTCACTTCGCTTTGTAACTCGTTCAGCATCCGAGTGGTTTCAGCATCGGAAAGTTGTTGCGTCGCTTTTTCATCCTGCTGAAGAATGAACCAATCAACCGGAGCCGCCGGGAACATCGCATTCACGACTACACTGGTTGCGTTTTCCATTCCTTCATTGGGTTCAGTTGACCAGATGGTACCGTGTGCAAATTCTTCAGCCGTGTCTTCGTTGTTTCGAGCGCCGATATAGGTTTGTGTGATATGTTCGACCGCTTTCGCACGCCGAAGTGCGGTATTCCGCCTTGATTCCGCCTTATTGAATCGTTGCTTTATTTCCGCCATAACGATGACCTACGGTCGTACTCCCGTGCCAAGTGTCAAATTGGTGGATCGCAATTGATTGGTAGCCCCTAATTTACCGCTACGCCGTCGTGATGCCGCTGCTGCTGCTTTTCCGCTTTGTTCTATCCTTCGCTTCTCCGCCGCCGCCTTGCGCTTTGCATCATCTCTCGCCGCACTCGCCTGTTTGCCTGCTTGTACCGTGCTGACAGCACCCGTGGCTACCGATGCAGCCGTCAATAGGAGGGTGATCGTTCCGGGGTCTGCCATGATACCCAATTATTCCACGATAATTGCATTTTGCAAGCCTACATGGATTGTTGAATTATTTTGCGGTACCATACAAGTATCACCCCCAAACAATGAAGGGATTATCATGGTACACACAAATGAAGAATTATTGGCGATTGCAGCCCGTTATCATGCTTTGGCGGAGGCTCTGTCAAAAAATTATAATGTAGCAAAAGAACACCAGCGCCAAATTCGATTCTTTCGTGAAAGATCGCGTATATTTGCTCTCAGTTATTATGATTCAATTGAAGGCGAATATAATGACTCACCCCGGAAAGTCGATCCTGATAACTCTAAAGACCCCCTATCCGACGCTTATAATGCGGTTGTGCTACGCAATCTGATGGCGCATCCCGATCCACTCGTATCCTTTTATGGCCAGAATTGCCGTGAGGTTATTAGCCATCTCCAATTACAAATCATATTACTCAAAAATCAGATCGCATGTATGAAGAAACCCGACGATAGGCCGTGAAGCCTACCATCGGGTTGGAGAACGCGATACAAGCATTCATGGCTTAATCGCACCCGTCGTTGGTTGTTCTGTTATAACTGACTATCATCGTAATGATCTTCTACGATGAGATCATCATCTTCATTCCACCATTCATAGATATTGATTCCCGGATTGTTGGCGCAGATATGAAGCACGCAATGAGATTCCACACCTTGGGCGATTATCTCCGGTCGTGCTGACATTTTATCGTAATCATCGAAGATTACCGGAATGTCTTCCATCATTAAGGCCGCTCCGGGGATTATGCCTTGCGCCTCCAAACGAACCTGATTCTTCCTCACCGACAACACGGAAACGCGCCCTGTCTACATGACATGCAAATGTTGGCCTTCCGCTTTGAATAAATCTCGCCGGATACCCTTGTAAGATATTGGTTTCAACCCAATCGTCAATTACTTCCGGTTCATTCTCCGTCTCTGGGGTTTGCTCCGTCTCCGGGGTTTGCTCCGTCTCCGGGGTTTGCTCAGTCTCCGGGGTTTGCTCCGTCTCCGGGGTTTGCTCCGTCTCCGGGGTTTGCTCCGTCTCCGGGGTTTGCTCCGTCTCGTCTTGTACGGTGTTTTCTGTCGTTTCCATCGGCGTTTGTCCTTCCTGCTTGTATCACGGTTTCTGTTTCTTCAATGCGCCTTCTTTCGATGCACGCATTCTCAATAATACGATCAGTAATCTCTCGCATCAAGTCGATCGTCAACGGTCTATATCCAACCCTTGCACACCATTCATCAAAATCAATATGGAATCGGACGCGCTCTTTGTTCAAATGTTCTTCAATCGGGCATGAATGCTTCTTCAATAAACCCTGAACGACGCTATCATAGCCTGTATTCCTCAGAATGCGACGATATTGCGTAGTCATTCTTTGGGCGTAGTCTTCCGGGAAGATCAGCATCGTCGTCAACATCAAATTATAGGCATTCTCCCATGAGTTCAATTGATAACCAACCATCACTCGTGAGAAATTATGCGCGACAGTCATCTGATTACATAGTCTACAACAATGATCGTGATACCACATTCGTGCGGAAAGATTAGGTTCCTCTGCGCCATAGCCGTAGAACATGGCAGGAACAAACCCTCCGACCGACTTCAAGATAGAAGCATTGATCCAGTAGAATCCACCAAGAACCGCTGGAATCGTCGTACAAAAGTTCCTGCTCTTTGGTGGTTCCATCCATTCAACATCACAATACGGCTTGTTTTGAGCAAACCGACCGCCTCCCATAACCGCTCGCGTCTCCAAGAAATCGAAACCCTGTATGACTGGACAATGCAAATCATCAGGGAAGAGTTCATATGAACGAAGCACTGGTATCAACCATTGCATCGGGAACCGCATATGACAATCCATCACAACGAGAAGATCACCAGTTGCCAGTTCCGTTGCTAAAGATTTACTGAATCCGGCCCCCCTCTTTTGTGCATTTCTGTAAATGATAATATCCGGTAAAGGCTCGCCGAATTGTTCACGCTCCAACGCCGAAACGCGCAGGCGATTCGCTACCGGCTCTTTACAATAATCGTCAACGATTACTACTTCATGCGGGATCGGGCGTGAAGCCATCAATTGCCAGAATGTCAATTCAAGGTCGGCTCCCTCATCACCAACCGCCATACATACGCTTATTCGTGGTTTTTCAGGCAGTCTTTCAACGAGACGGCAGGTAGCATCTTGAGTCATAACCAAGGTTCTCCCGGTGATTCAACGCCGATAGGAAACACACTGCTTCCATCCGAACCAAAATCACCTGTTGAGGTTGTTGTTGTCGGCAGGGTCGCCGTCGTTGATATGG
>Ga0114931_10007885_pt1 | contig 12955 bp, 11 predicted proteins | sample 2SBtaG_FD_89579 | JGI IMG/M metagenome (GOLD analysis project Ga0114931, IMG submission 89579) | Deep subsurface microbial communities from Kolumbo volcano to uncover new lineages of life (NeLLi) - 2SBTROV14_V59a metaG | ecosystem: Environmental > Aquatic > Marine > Volcanic | place: Kolumbo... | reverse complement strand
GGCGTGGGGACGCTCTTCGGGTTTTTCGTATTCGAAAACACCCCGCGATACTCCGAAACCCGAAGAATACGAAAAGCGTCCCCGTTCAGGGCCAGCCGCTGGCTTCGGCGATTGCTAGATCGCGGAGCCGGCGGGCCTCGGCCAGCGCTTCGGTCGTCGCCGGGCGGCGCTCCACGTCCGGGTTGCCAAGACGACTCAGGTGCTCCTGCAGCCGCGCCACCAGCACCGAATGTGCGTCCTCGGTCAGGGCAGCCGGGAGCTCGAAATCGCGTGCGGTGCGCGTACCGGCGAGCAAGCGGTCGCGCGGCCATGGGTAGCGTCCCGTGAGCATCTCGAACAACACCACGGCGGCCGCGTACAGGTCGGCGCGCTCGGTCGGTTCGTCGCCGCGGCGTAGTTCCGGCGGCATGTAGGCCAGCGTGCCGCCGGCCTCGGCGCTCAGGTTTTCCTTTGCCGCTTGCGCGCGCGTCGCACCGTCGGCGTCGGGCAGGTGCGCGATGCCAAAGTCCCCCAACACGATCTCGGCGCCGGGCGCGTCGGCGTCGCGGCGAAACATCAGGTTGGCGGGCTTCAGGTCGCGATGCACGATGCCGCGCCGGTGAGCCGCGGCCAGGGCCGACAGAATCTGCGCGTGGCGTTCGAGGGCGCGGCGGATCGAGCGCGGGCCACTCTGGCGGAGCAGGGCGCGCAGGGTGCCGCCGGCGGCGAGCTCCATGACCAGGCGCCGCGCGCTCTCGTCCATGTCGAGGATGGCCAGGATGTTGGGATGGCGCAGCGACGCAGTCACCCGGGCCTCGTTGAAAAATCGCGCCAGCGGGCCGGCCTGACTCGTCGCCGCCAGATGCGGATGCAGAAGCTTCACCGCCACGTCGCGCTGGAGCTCCACGTCGCGGGCCATGTACACCACGCCGGTCGCGCCACGGCCGAGCTCTCGCACCAGCTGGTAGCGCGCGCCGCCGGTGGCGCCGATGGCTTCGGGGCCGGCGATTGTCTCGCCCGCGGAGGGCGCCGCGATGACCCCGCGCGCGCGGCGCAACCGTTCGAGCCGGACCCGCACATTGGGGTAGTCCATGTCGCGGGCGAGCACGGCCTCGTAGTGGCGCATGGCCAGCGCTTCGTCGCCGGTCCTGCGGTAGTACTCCGCCAACAAATAGTTGGCCCGGGTCGAGTATTGCTCGTGGTGCAACAGCTCCTGCAGGTGGACGACTGCCTCGGCCAGGTTGCTGCGCTGATCGAGCAGCTCGACCAGGTGGGCCCGCAGGGGCAGCTTGTACATGTCCGGAACCATCGGCGCCGACAGCAGCTTGTTGTGCCAGTCGATCACCAGGCGCTCGCGGCCGCCGGACCACAACGTATAGAGGGTCTCGCGGAAGTCCGCGCCGGCCAGGTCGTCGATGCGTTTGCCGGCGGCGATGTCGATGGCGAGCTTGTCGAGCCAGCGCTCCTCGCTGCTCAGCTTGCGCCGCGGCTCCGGAAGCATCGGCGGTGCCGGTTCCTCGGCGGCTGGCAGCGCGGGATCCGGGGTCGCGCGGAACCAGGCGACGAGACGATCCCAAAAACCGCGGCGTTGCTGGCTCACGCCACCTCTATCTCGCGCCCGTCCGCTACCACGAGATCGCCGTGGATCAGCTGGGCGCCGGTCGCGCACGGTTCGTTGTTGAGGGTCAGCGCGACCCCGTCGGCGACCTGAACGAACGGACGGCCGCGTTCGAACCGCAGGCGCACGGGCGCGCCGGTTTGCTGCTGCAAGTCGACGCTGTCACCCTCGGCCACGACGATCAGTTGTTTGCCCCGATCCATCCCCCGGCTGACTTCCAGGCTCAGCTGGCGGCCGTCGACCTGGTAGTCGACGGTGTATTCGTCGCCGAGGTCGAAGCTGCCGCTGTCGATGAGCGGAACCGCGCCGCTGATCGGCATGCCACCCACGTGGGTACCGTTGCGCGAGCCGGCGTCGCTGAGCAAGAACCGCTCGTCGCTGCCGTCGCGCACCGAAATCTCGGCGTGCCGGCGCGACACGTTGCCCGAGCGCAGCAGCAGGTCGCACAGCTGATCGCGGCCCATCAGGATCTCGGTGTTGCAGCACAGGGTGACCGGTTGTTTCTGGCGTGGCTGTAGGGTGACTCGCCCACCGGTGATCAACGTCGACTCGAGCTCGTCCAGCAGCCGCCGGTACTCGCCCTTTTGCTCCGCTTCGGCGACGCAGCGCAGCAGGTCGTCGCGGGCGACGTCGCGCATGCCGCCGCTGTAGTGCAGCTCGTAATCGGCGAACGCCTCGCGCAGCTCGCGCGCCGCCGACGTCCGTTCTTCGTCGCTGTCGAGCACGGCTTCGAGCTTGTCGATCAACCCGCCTTGTTTATAGGCCTTGATCGCTTCGCCCTGGTTGCCGATCAGCTCCCACGCTGCCCCTGCGTCGGCGTACTCGCCGCAGGCAAGCAGGTGTGCCGCAGCTTCCTGGACGCGCTGGCGATCGCGCTGGGTTCCGATGCCCTCGGATTGTGCCCGGGAGAGCAACGCCTTGCCGAGCGCGGCGCGGATTTCGGCGCGGAGCTCGACCATGTCGTCCGGTGCCCAGTGCAAGGCGTCGCGCAGCGCCGAGATCTCGGCGCTGTAACTCTCGGCGCGTTTGGCCCGCTCGGCGTGCATCCGGGCGGCGGCGTCGTACTGCCCGGCGCGGGCGTAGTGCTCCGCCGCGAGCTCCAGCTGTCCCGCCGCTTCCGCGTTCAGCGCCGCGCGATAGTTGGACGAAAACAGGCGCTTGAAGAAGCCCACACCCGATTCAATACCACACCGCTCGGTCGACACCGCGCACGGGCTGCGGGCAAAAGAAAGGGCGGCTGAATCATCAGCCGCCCCTTGATTACTTGTCGAGGGCCTACGAGTACCTTAGCCAGTAGGCACTAATCTCAACCTGTCGTGTCTACTGACACGATGCCCGTCAAAACGGGCTGGCCCCCGTTACTTGTTGTCGTCTTTTTTGGCGCCGTCGGCCGGCTTCTTGGCGCCGTCAGCGGGCTTCTTGTCGTCAGCAGCGGGCTTCTTGTCGTCGGCCGGCTTCTTGGTGTCGGCGGGCTTCGGCGCGCTGCCGGCTTTGATCTTCTCGATGTAGCACTTGTTGAACTTCTTCTGCGCCTTTTTCCACTTCTTGACGTTCTTCTTGGTGCCCTTCTTCTTGCCGCCTTTGAAGTGCTCTTTGACCCACGCCGTCATCTCTTTGTGCACGTCCTGGGCGCACTTGGCGTCTTGGCAGGCACACATCTTGCTGGCGTACTTCTGCATTTTCTTGGCCTCTTTCGACCCCGGGCAACCGGTGGCGAACGCGGCCATGGCGATGACGCCGAGAGAAAGAAGAACGATTCGGATACTTTTCATTGTCGTAGTCCCCCTTAAGGAAGGTGAGTTTTGGTGGGTAGGATATAGGGATACGCGGGTGAAATTCGAGTTGGACAGACCGAAAAATCCTAATCGTGACAAAAAATTACATCCTCCCAGGAGGCGAGAAATCGCAGCTGGTTAGGTGTAATCGGCGAGACAGTTGAAGGCGCCTCGTGAGCCGTTTCGCCGCGGGCGATCGCTCCCGAGATTGTGTTGGCGAACGCCGGGTCGCGGTGGCGACCAAGCCGCCCGTTGGCGCTGGCGCGAACGCCGCCCGCGGTCCTCGCAAACTGCCTCCGTGCTAATCTGCCAGCGGATGCTCGAGCACGTTGCAGTCGGCCAGTCGCGGTTCATGACGCCCGGCATCGCACCCGATCCGCGCGGGGTCGTGCTCGGTCGCTACGGCCTGCTTTTGTTTCCCACCCTGGAAGGCGTCGTGTCGTGGTTCCGCCTGTACTCGGCCGAATCGTCCCTGGACGAGCTGTTGCCCGGTATGGGGATCTTTCGCGTACGCACGCCGCTGCAGAGCCGCGAGATGATTGTGCGCATCCCGGCCACGTCGAGCTACGCGCTGGACCGGGCCGCGCGCTGCGCCCGTCTGGTCGGCGGCGCCACGTTCACGGGCACGACCAAGCACTTCGTCAAGTACCGCGACGATCGCTCTCCCTACGGCTACGACGCGGTGGACATCCAGGCGCTGCCCAAAGACGCCGACTTCATGCTCCACAGCGATGACTTTTCGAATACGTACCTGCGCGACGGCGACCTGGCGTTCGACAAGTTGCTGTTCCGCCTGTCGTTGCGCCGGGTCCCCGGGGGCACCAAGCTGCGCGCCGATCAGCGTGCCGAGCTGCTGCTGGTCATCGCGCGCGGCCTGGGTGACGGTGTCATCCGCTATTTGTGGCGCAATCGTGTCGACGCCGACCTCGGTCTGGCCAAGCCCAAAGGCGACAGTGCTTTCGCCGACGGCAGCGTCAGTCGCGGCTACCTGATCGCCCGGGTGCGCGAGCTGCCCGAGCGCGTGCTCGCGTTGTTCTTGGCGACACCCGGTGTGGATGTGTTTCGCCTGGTGGTGCCCAACGTGGCGGTGCAGGTGGGCTACAAGCACGTGATCGATCTCAGCTCGTGCTCGACCGTGTTCACCAGCGCCAGCGGCGAGGAGTCGAGCTTCTTTTTGTTCTGGGGCGACGCCGACCGTGTCGATCTCCTCGACGGCCCGCTCGAGCTGTCCGGGGTCGAGCACCTCACGCGCGTGCACGTGGACATCAAGGCGCCGCCCAAACAAGACGAGCTCGAGCTGGCGCAGGCGGAGCCCATCGGCGTGGACATCAAGCTGGCGCCGTCGCTCGGCTCGGCGCGCCGGGTCATCGGCACGTTGATCCCGTTGGCGCAGGCCGGCTGGCTCAAACGGCTGGTCTACGTGTTGCCCCAGGGCGCGTTGCGCGGCCACCGGGTCGCCGTGACCGAGCGCGGCTTGTTGCTCGTCGGTCACGAAGACATCGACTTGATTCCGCTGGGCCAGCTGTTGTCGGAGCTGTCTGAGGGGTTGCTCGTGCCGGTGGGCATGGACCTGGTGCCGCGGGTCGCGCCCGAGGTGTTGGCGCGCGCCCTGGGCCACGGCAACGGCATCCTCACCGTGTTTCCCCACGACGGTGCACCGTTTCAGGTCGACGAGGCATCGCTGGCGCCGCTCGAGCGCCGCGCCGTGGCCAAGATCGAAGCGCACCCGTCGGAGGTTCGCGACACCAAGCTGACGCAGGTCGGCGATCCGACCGTGGTCAACGATTCGGTCGGTCGGTTTGCCCTGTGGGGCTTCTCGGCCGGCGAGGCGCGCAAGCAGCTGCCCAAAAAGACCGACGAGTAGAGCCAGCGACACGTCCCTATGTCCAAGCGCACGGTCCAGCAGTTTCTGCAAATGTTCGTCGTGCCGTTCGTGCGCGGCGGCGACATCCACGTGTCCCAGCCGGTGGACGCCGACGAGCTGCGCCGGTTCGAAGATGACCTGCCCCACGCTTCGGTCGAGGTGGTCCAGGTCGACGAGGCGCGCACCGACGTGCTGGCCGAGCTCGTTGTCGACCCGCCGCCGCTGGTGTTCGAAGAGGAGGAGCTGCGCCTGGCGGTCGCGGTTCACAACCTGTTGTTCCTGGCGCATCCGCGCATCGACAGCTGGCTCGTCACCCATCGGGCGCTCGCGCGGGTCACCCAGTTCACCAGCGAGTGCGCCGCGCAGCCGCTCACCCGGCGGCCGCGGCGTGTGCTGTCGCGGCACGGGCTGTTGCACAACGTGTTCGACCTCACCCGCCGCGACCAGCAGGTGACGTGGTGGACCGGCAAGGCCACGTTCCTCGGCCAGAAACCACCCGAACGGCTGATGCGCTGGCGCAGCTTGCGCCGGGTGCGCACCGAAACCACCACCGTCGACTACGTCGAGCTGTTCAGCAGCACCGAGATGACTCAGGTGATCGCGACCCTGATGAAGCGCAGCCCGCTCACCAACATGCTGTGTCACCATCACGCGGCGCCGCCGCTCAACTGGGAAGACGTGGTGTTCACCTTGCGCGAGGTCGATCTGGCGCGCGCGCTGGTCTACGCATCGCTGGCGGGTGACAACGCCGAGCAGCGCGTGCTCATCCCCAGTCGGTTTGCCCACGCGTTCGAGCAGATGCTCAGCCGGCGGCCGGACGAGGCGGACGTGCGCGCCGTCGCGGCGTTTCTGGTTCATCTCAGCTCCGTGTTTGCGGTCGAGGAGAGTCACCTGCCTGCCGGCCGTTCACCGGTGCTCAACGCGGTGCTGGCCCCGGAACGGGCGGGGCAGCGCGCGCGCGGCCTCGCCACCTTCTTTGCGTTGCCCAACGCCGTGGCGCTCGTCGCGCCCGAGCTGGCCGAGCCGCCCGGATTGCAACATGATGCAGATGTGTATGCGCGCTGGCAGCAACATCGGGCGCAGGTGGTCGACGCGGTTGGCAGTGCCGTGGTCGAAACCCTGGCAAACCGGGTTGCACAGCACCTATCTGGGCAGAAACGCCTCGCCAGCGGCCAATGATCGTTGGTCGGCGTGTGGAAGTATCGGATAATCGCAGCTACACTGGCTCAGCCCTGATATGTCATCCAATCCACCAGCATCCGCGCCCATCGCCGACATCACGGCGATAAGTACGCGCTTTCAGCAGGTCGCCCGGACCCTGAACACCCATTTCCTCGACAAGCAGGAAATCATTCGGCTGATGATGGTGAGCGCCATTGCTGGGGAGCACATGGTCATCGTCGGCCCGCCCGGCACCGCCAAGTCGGCGATGATCCGGATGTTCTCGCAGCTTCTGGACGCGTCCTACTTCGAGTACTTGCTGACCCGGTTTACCGAGCCCAACGAGCTGTTCGGCCCGGTGGACATCAAAGAGTTCCGCGAGGGCCGCTACACCCGGCGCCTGGAGAACACCCTCGTCGAGGCCGACGTGGTGTTCCTCGACGAAATCTTCAAGTCGAACTCGGCGATTCTCAACTCGCTGCTGCACGTCATCAACGAGCGCAAGTTCAGCAACGGCCCGCAGATCGTCGACGTGCCGTTGATCTCGTTGTTCGCCGCATCCAACGAGGTGCCCAACGACGAGAACCTGTCCGCGATGTTCGACCGGTTTTTGCTGCGGGTGCTGTCGGACGTGCTCGACTCGTACCACTTCCACGAGCTGATGGTTCGCGGCGTGGCCAACGAGGTGCGCAAGATGACCGGCTCGGGCGCTGACATCAACCCGCTCGTCTCGGCGCGCCAGTTGCGCGACCTGCAGCGCCGGTTCGACAAGTTCATGGTGTTCCCGGACGACTTCATGGCCAAGTACAAGGGCCTGGTGTTTCAGATCCGCTCCGAGGGCATCACCATCTCGGACCGCCGCGCGGTCAAGATGCTCAAGCTGTTCGCGGCCAGCGCCGTGTTCGACGGCCGCACCCAGGTGACCGACGGCGACTTCTTCATCTTGCGCCACATCTGGAACAACCTGGACTAGGTCGAGTTGCTCGAAGAAATCGTCAACCCGGTGGTGGACTCCTATTATCGCGAGCACCCGGAAGAGCGCCGCTTCATCGGTCCCCAGGCCAACCTGGAGGATCTGCTCAGCGAGCTCAAGTTGATCCGCGAGCTGCTCACCTCCGGTGGCGAGCTGTCGGACATCCAGTTGTTCTCCCAGCTCAAGAACCTCAACGAGATCAAGGCCGAGCTGGCGGCCATCAACAACGAAACCGCTCAGCGCATGATCCGCGAAGTGGACCAGCTGCTCGAGAGCGTGTTCGCTTCCTCCAAGTTCGGGGTGTGAGACACGACCATGTTGCGCGTCGCCATATTCGATGATGTCGTGGCCGCGCGGCGGGAGACGTTCAACATCCCCGGCCTGACGGTGGATGTGCACGGCCACGCCGACGACATCGTCGCGCTGTCGACATCGCCCGGCTACGACGTCGTGTTCATGGACTTTCACATGGGCCGCGGGCGCAAGACCGGCGACCACGCTGTGCGGGAGCTGCGCGACGCGGGCTTCGGTGGTCGCATCATCGCGATCTCGAGCGACCCGGCCGCGAATGCGGCGATGCAAAAAGCCGGCGCCAGCGAGTCTTTGGGCAAAAAAGCGCACCTGCGCTCGTTCCTCGTCCATCTCGGGGCCCAGTACCTGCGCGGGCGCGCTCCGGCGCGCGGAGCGTAAATAGGACAGCGTGGGTATGCTGCAGATGATCGCGAAGCACATCGGTCGGCTGGCAAGGCAGACCGACGAAGGAAGGGTACGCCCCCTTTCGAGGCGGTCTGACGCGGGCAGACGTGCGAGGGGGCCGCGAGGGTTGTAGCAGCCCTGCGCTGTCCTATTTCACCATGGCCATCCCGGAACAGTTGCAGCGCAGCTACCTGGCGCGGCAAGTAGGCACGCTGGCGCTGTCGCACATCCAGGTGGACAGTCCCATGGCGCCGGTGCGCGCGGCATCGTGGGCCAACTCGATCAGTCGTTTGGGCATTCACTTGCCGCTGTTTCTGGTCTACGACCTGGGCCTTCTGTTCACCAGCCCGCGCGGCCCGGCCGGCTGGTCCATCGGTCCGCGCACCGCGGCGATCACACGCATCGGTCCGCCGCGGCAAATCCGCGAGCTGCTGAGCCAGTACGAGCAGCTGCTGGCCAAGGTGTCCGAGTCCGAAGTGGTGGAGAAGGTATCGGGTTGGCGGCTGCGCGACGAGCTCGTCGCCGTGCTGCTGACCCGCGTGCTCGGCGACGTCTACAACCGCTGGCGCGATCCGAGCAAGGCCACGGGCGCCGAGCAGCTGCCGCTGGAAGTGGGGTTGTACGCCGACGTCGATCCGGCGGAGCACTTCTTGCGCTTCAGCGCCAGGCCGATCTGGGATTTTCTCCAGCACCTGATCAACCAGGCCCTGCACATCTACACCAGCGTCGAGCTCATCGACATGGACACAGTGCGCCTGCTGGGCATGTTCAAGGAAGACACCGCGTACGGCGCCGACGCCCTGGGCGGAGCCGTCGATCTGGTCGATCTGTTCGCCGCGCTGGGCTCGCCCGACGCCAACGACGTGGCCAACTTCTCCCTCGATCTGTTGCCGTCGGTGCTCGAGACCAAGCGCGCCTCGGGCATTCAGACGTTTGCGGTCGACGGTTACGCGTCCATCGAGCGTAAGGGCAACGTCGATTCGCTCGTGCTCACCGAGATGGCCCACGACCTCGAAGTGTTCGAGCAGAAGATCGTGGACAAGGAGCTTCTGTACTACGGCCACGAGCGCGAGCGCGAAGAAGAGCGTCGCTTGCAGTACATCTTGGTCGACTCGTCGGCGTCCATGCGCGGCAAGCGCCAGGTGTTCGCCCGCGGTCTGGCGCTCACCCTGGTCAAAAAGCTCGGCTTGCAGGGCGACGAGGTGTGGCTGCGGTTCTTCGATTCCCGCCTGCACGAGCTGATCAAGGCGCCGCGCAGCGGGGCGTTTCCGGTGCCGTATCTGTTGTCGTTTCGCTCCGAACGCGGCCGCAACTACGGCAAGGTGTTTCGCCAGCTCTTGCTCGAGCTCACGCGCATGCAGCAGGACCGGCGCCAGGTGGTGGTCTACATCATCACCCACGGCCAGTGTCACCTGGCCACGGACCTGGTGGCGTCGCTGGCGCAGCAGGCGTTTTTGTACGGCATCATCATCCTGCCGTCTTCGGAGTTGTCACTGGAATATCTGCCGCTGTTGCACCGCTACCAAATCGTCGATTCGTCGTCGCTTTCCAACCGCGACCGCCGGCGTGATCGCGCCCTGGACATCGTCGATGACACGAGCGCGTCGCGCAGCTTCGAGGCGGTGGACGCCGAGGTGATCTAGCGTGGCACGCAACACCTACGCCTCCATCGAGAGCACCGCGGACCAGGCCGAGAGCCTGGCGGCCCAGGGCCGGTTCGGCGAAGCAGAGCGCTACTTCCGCGAGCTCGTCGGCCAGACCCATGTCATCGACTACGAGTACGACGACTGGTTGCGCCGTCTCGCCGACATCTACAAGCGGCTCAAGCGCTACCGCGAAGCGGGCTACATCTATCTATACCTGCACTACTTCGACATGGCGCGCGAGTGCTTTCCGGGCGACGAAGGCCTGGCCGACCGCGCCCGCGTGCTCGAGGTCGAGCAGCGCTGGTCCGACGCGGCCAAGCTGTACGAGCAAGCGCGGCTGCCCGTGCACATGGCGGTGGCCTTGGAAAAGGCCAAGCAGCACGAGTCGGCGGCGCGGGGCTGGGAGTCGTTGATCAAATCGCCGCTGCTCGCCGGCCGCGACTACGAACAGGCGCTGGTGTATTTCAATTTCGGCATGGCGCTCAGTCAGTCCGAAGAAGACAGCGTCCAGGGCCGGCGCGCTTTGTCCGATGCGCAGCGCCGGCTCGAGGCGGTGGCCGACGAATTCGAGACCCGCGGCGAGCGCGAGCGAGCATTTGACTGCTATCAGATCCTGCTCAAGCTGGGCAAAGACTCGGGTCAGTTCGAAAATCTGGCCGAGGGCTATCTGAGCTGCATCCGCGTGCTCAAAGACGACAACCTCAAGTTCTACGTGCTGCAGTACTACGAGGACTTCATCAAGCTGGCGCAGGAGCGCGGCGAGGCGCACGCCACCGCGACCCTGTACCAGGAAGCCGCCGACTACGCGTTGCGCACCGGCTTGCCGTACGACCGCCACTACCAGGCGCGGGCGGCCGAGGCGTGGGAGCGCTCGGCGGAAAAAGGCATCGAGGACGGTGCGCCGGTAGAGTTGGTGGAAAACGCTCTCAACGCCGCCATCAGCTGCTACTCGGCCGTGGACAACTACGTCCAGGTACAGACGTTGTTCGAGCGTCTGGCGCAGCTGGACCTGCCGGACAAGAAGAAGCAGCGGTTCGCGCAAATCGCCGCGCGCTACGACGACGCCACCACGGAGCGTTTGGAGGCGCCGGCGTTTCCCGAGTACCTCAAGCAGCACCATGCCTATGCCGACATCTGGTTCGTCGATCTGCTCGAGTGGGAGCTCGGCGGGGACCCGATGCGGGTGGCGGCGTCCATCGTCGGCGACTTGCGCTACCCCAACGGCATCCGCCGCCGCGCCCTGGTCGTGGTGCTCACCTGTGCCGACGCCGCGTCGCACAGCGCCGAGACCGACCCGGACACCCTGGTCAAAGTGGCAGATCTGCTCGGCGAGTTGCAGTCGTACGCCGCGCTCAATCCGCTGGAGAAACTGTACGAGCACGCCGAGCCCAAGGTGCGTCGAGCCGCGGTGCGGGCGCTGCGGTTTCTGTATTTCAAGCGCGCGTTCGTGATCGTGCGCCAGGCGATCAAGGACGTCGACGCCAGCGTGCGCGAAGCGGCAATCGTGGCACTGGGCGGGCTGCATTTCCCCCACGCGTTCAATCCGCTGGCGCGGATCTACCGCGAGAGCGACGATTCGCGCATCCGCGTCGCCGCCCTGGAGTCAATCGGCAAGATCCTGAATCTGGAGGCCGGGGAGTTTCTGGTGGGGGTGCTGCGCCAGGAAGACGGCGTGCTGCGTGAGGTCGCACAACGTGCGCTGTCGTCGTTCGACAACACAGATGTCATCCCGATCTTGCGCCAATACCACGAAATCGAGACCAACGAGGAAGTCCGCAAGGTCCTACAGGTGTTGTTGCGGCGCGGTTGATCGCCGGACTATGATCACCCGCATGAAAGCTGTAATCCTGGGGGCAGCCGTGTTTGCGCTCGTCGCGTGCGACGCCAGCGCCAAGAACAAGGGCAAGGACAAGGACGTCGCGCCGCGCCGGCTGTCGTCGCTGCACGAAAGCTGCGCGGCGGCTGCCGACTGCGCCGAGGGCTTGCGTTGCTACGCCAACGCCTGTGTGTCTACCGACCGGGTGCTGGTCGGCGAGTACTACGCGCGGGTCGGCGACGTGTCGCTGGCCAAAAAGGACCTGGCGCGGGCCGCGGAGGCGTACGACGAGGCGGTCAAACAGTACAAGGCCAAGAACAAGACCGTGCCGCCGCGGCTGTACTGCGGTTGGGGCAGGGCGCTTCTGGCCGATACCCGCGATCCGGACAAGCCCGAGCTGGCCGCCAAGGTGTTGCACCGGTGTCTGCGAGGTGCGCCCGTCGGCTCGCCGCTGCGCGACCACGCCTTGCGCCTGCTGGCCCAGCTGGACGAGCTCGGGCTCAACCCGGTGACCCTGCCCAGCAAAGAGGATGCGACCAAGTACCTCAAGGGCGAACGCAAGCCGACGACCGAGAAGCTTCAGGTCAAGGTTGCCAGCCCGGCGATGGGCAAGCGCGGTCACGACCGCCTGGTCAAGCTGATGCAGGACCCGGCGCTCAAGCCCCGGTACGTGGCGTGCTGGACGGCGCACTACAACGCGACGAAGAAGCCCGAGATGTCGGCCACGTTCGCGTACCACTCGCGGTTCAATACCGGGCCATTCCCCGAGCAGGACGGCCACTACATCACGATGGACAAGGCCACGCCGCCCACCGAGCCGGGTGAAGCGGCTGCGTTCAACTGCGTCAAGTCGATCATCGAGCCGCTGGCGAAAAAGGCGGGCATCAAGCACGGCTCGAGCTGGAGCGCGAACATCACCATCACGGTCGCCGAGTAGGTTTTTCTGTTTTTGGCCCGGTTCGTATGGTAGTTAGCCCGGCGTCATGACCGCCAAACCCGACCTGCGCTCGTTCAGTCTGGGCGAAATGCGTGCGTTTGCCGCGGACGAGCTCGGCTTGTCCGAGTATCGGGGCGAGCAGCTGTTTCGCTGGGTGCACGAAAAAGGCGGGACGGGTTTTGCCGACATGACCAACCTGTCCAAGGACCTGCGTGCGCGGTTGCCCGAGGTGGCTCGGCTCGAGACGTTGCGGGTGGACACGGTGCAAACCTCGGTGGACGGCACGCGCAAGTTGCGCTTGCGCACCTCCGACGATCGGGCCATCGAGAGCGTGCTCATCCCCGACGGCGACAAGCTCACCCAGTGCATCTCCTCGCAGGTGGGTTGCGCCCTGGACTGTAAGTTCTGCGCCACCGCCAAGCTGGGCCTCGGCCGCAACCTGACCGCCGGCGAGATCGTCGATCAGGTCTATCGCGCCAAGCAGCTTCTG
>Ga0114931_10007884_pt1 | contig 12956 bp, 10 predicted proteins | sample 2SBtaG_FD_89579 | JGI IMG/M metagenome (GOLD analysis project Ga0114931, IMG submission 89579) | Deep subsurface microbial communities from Kolumbo volcano to uncover new lineages of life (NeLLi) - 2SBTROV14_V59a metaG | ecosystem: Environmental > Aquatic > Marine > Volcanic | place: Kolumbo... | reverse complement strand
TTTGCGCAGATCGAGGTGCAGCTCAAGCGGCGCCACGATCTGATTCCCAACCTCGTCGAGACGGTCAAGGGCTACATGGCCCACGAGCGCGAAACCCTCGAAGCTGTCATCGAAGCCCGCAACCAGGCTGCCTCGGGTCTGTCCTCCGCTGCCGGCGATCCGGGAAATCCGGAAGCCATGAAGAAGCTGGGAGCGGCCGAGGGTGTGCTGGGTGGAGCGATGGGTCGCCTGCTTGCGCTGTCGGAGGCGTATCCCGACCTGAAGGCAAGCCAGAACATGCAGCAGCTCACAGAGGAGCTGACTTCGACGGAGAACAAGGTTTCGTTCGCACGACAGGCGTTCAACGACGCGGTCATGGCCTACAATACCTACCGGCAGAGCTTTCCGGCCGTTCTCCTTGCGGCGCGCTTCGGCCACAGGGCGGATGCTTCGCTCCTCGAGTTCGATAGCGCGGCGATCGCCGAGCCTCCCAAGGTATCGTTCTCCTGAGCAGCAGGCGGAACGGAAGGGATGGCGACTCGCTTCTTTGAGAACCAGGCGGCTGCCCGGCGAGACACGTCCTGGCTGGTCTTTCTCTTTGGCTGTGCTGTCGTGGGCATGGTGGCCCTTCTCTACGCGTTGGCAGTGTTGCTCACGGGGCATTCGACGGTCGATGCCTATGGCCGTGAGGTGGCAAGTCGATTGGAGCCCTGGCAGCCCGAGCTGCTGCTCCAGGTCGGGCTGGCGACACTGGCGGTAGTCTCGGTGGGAAGCCTCTACAAGATCGCCCAGCTCCGGGGCGGGGGCCCCGCAGTCGCTGAGTCGCTAGGCGGACAGCTCGTCCCGACGGATAGCGTGGATCCAGAGGCTCGGAAGCTCTTGAACGTGGTCGAGGAGATGGCGATTGCGAGCGGCATTCCGGCGCCGCCGGTGTATCTGCTCGAGGGGGAGGAGGGCATCAACGCGTTTGCGGCGGGCTTCACGCCGAGTGATGCGGCCATCGGGATCACCCGGGGCTGTGTCCAGAACCTGGGCCGCGATGAACTTCAGGGTGTGATTGCGCATGAGTTTTCCCACATCCTGAGCGGTGACATGTGCCTGAACACCCGCCTGATGGGCGCGGTTCACGGCATCCTGTTGATCGGCATCATCGGTTACTCGCTGCTCCGGTCGTCGATGTACGTAGGAGGCCGCCGCAACAGCCGGGACAACAGCGGGACGGTGATTCTCGTGGCCGGCTTCGGTCTGATGGTCGTGGGCTTTCTGGGGACCTTCTTCGGAAATCTCATCAAGGCCTCGGTCAGCCGGCAGCGGGAATTTCTCGCCGATGCCTCTGCGGTGCAGTTCACCCGCAATCCGGATGGAATCGCGGGCGCCCTCAAGAAGATCGCTGGACTCGATGCAGGATCGATCCTGCATAGCCCCGCCGCGCCCGAGGCGAGCCATTTCTTCTTTGGCGAGGCATTGCGCGGCAGGCTGAACGGCTTTTTTGCCACTCATCCACCCCTCGATGAGCGGATTCGACGGATCGATCCCAGCTTTCAGAGTGGCCGCCGGGGGGCGCCTCGCCCCGCCGCGCCCCAGCACTCCGGCGGCGCCGGCTTTGCCGCCGGCGTAGAAGCCTCGAGCCTCGCGAGTGGGCTCTCCGCGGCGCGGAGCGTTTCGGCTCTCGATCAGCTCGGTGCGCCAACCCCTGCTCACCTCGAATACGCGGCCAGTCTCGTTGGAGGACTTCCCGGGTCGGTGGTCAGCGCCAGCCACGAGCCCCACGGTGCGCGAGCGCTCGTATACGCGCTGCTCATCGATGTGGACGAGGAGGCGCGCAGACACCAGCTCCGCCAGCTCGCCCAATTTGGCGAAGCCGGGATCGGCGAAGAGACCCTTCGCCTTCTGGGGAAGGTCGAGCAGCTCGACTCGCGCGCCCGCCTACCCGTAGTCGACATGGCGCTCCCTGCTCTCCGCCGTCTCTCGCCCCGCCAGTACGAGGCGTTCAAGAAGAATGTCCAAGTGCTCGTGGAGGCGGACCATCGGATCGATCTTTTCGAGTGGACTCTCCAGCGCATCTTGCTGACCCATCTGCGGCCCCACTTTGAACGCGAACCGATTGCATCGCGAGGAAGGCATAGCCTGCCTCTGGGCCGCTTGAGCGCCGAGTGCAGCCTGGTGCTCTCCGTGCTCGCCCAGCTCGGAAGCCCCGGGGATGCCGCGGAGAGGGAAGCGTTTGGCCGGGGTGCGGCGCAGCTTGGCGAGATCTCGCTCCAGCTATTACCGGAGGGTCGTCGCACGCTCGCCGCCCTCGATCCAGCGCTTTCGCGCCTGGCGCAGGCCGACGCGCGAGCGGCGCAGCATCTTGTGCACGCCTGCGCGGCCTGCATCACCGCCGATGGAGTCGTCTCCGAGGCGCAGGGCGAGGTGATGCGTGCAATCGCGGATTCGCTGGGCGCCCCGATGCCTCCTCTGCTGCCGGGCCAGAAGCTGGTTTGATCGAGCCAGGATCTGGACTGCTCCGACCCGGGGAGCGCCAATCCCCGTGGCGCACGACGTCCGTCTGGCCGGGACGCCTTGGAGGGGATCCGGCCCACCGCGCTCCCGGGGGTCGGGTGGCTGGCCGCTCGCTGCAGATTCCGTCAGCATTGGATCGGGAGCTGGCGCCGGCTCGGGAGCCAGAAGCAATCTCGGAAGGAACGCACAGCATGAGTGGGAACAGCAAGATCATCCGGGACTTCATCGCCGCCTGGGGACGCAACGACATCGACGAGATCATGGGCTTCTTCGCGGAGGACTGTGTCTACCACAACATTCCGTGGCGCCTGTCACCGGGCAGGCCGCGGTGCGCGCTACAATCGAGGGCTATGCCCGCCTGGCCAGTGAAATCGAATGGGTGCTGCACCGCATTGCAGAGACGGCTGCCGGGGAAGTGCTGACGGAGCGGACGGATCGGTTCAAAATCGCCGGCCGTTGGGTGGAGCTGCCCGTGATGGGCTCCTTCGAGCTGCGCGGCGGGAAGATCGATGCGTGGCGGGACTACTTCGACATGGCGCAGTTCCAGAAGCAGCTGCCGTCCTCGGACTAGCCGCCCTGCCCGTCGGCGTCGCCGTGTCCTCTGACGGCGGGCAGTCGCAGACGCAGGGCCCACTGCTCCGGGCTGCTGCGTGCAGCGTGCAGACTGCCGCCCATGAGGTCGAGGATCTCCCTCGTCGCCTCCAGGGTGACGCGGGTGACGGGATCCCCGGCGAGGCTCGGGTCGAGGATGGCTTCCACCGTTTCCTCGGACAGCTGTGGAGCTGTGACTTCGATGCCCAGGAGCACCTCGTCGGCGTCGCTGCTGCCGGAAAGGATCAGGTCGGCCTGGCCGCCCGAGTGGTCGGCAGCGTAGTGGAGGAGGCAGATCAGCAGCAGCTCGAGGCTTTGCGGACTGGCGCGCACCAGCAATACGTCGTCGGGAAGCTCCAGAGTGAGGGCACAGCGGCTGCCCAGGGTCTCGCCCAGGACCGCGCGCATCTCGCGCAGAAGACGCACCAGCTCCACTTCTTCCGCGGCGGACTGGGAGGGAGAACGCCACGCCAGCAGGGCTCGAGTGATCCGGGTGCAACGCTGCAGCGCCTGCAAGATGACGTCGCAGGCCTCCACCACCAGGCCGTCTTCCTTGCGGTCCTCGCGCAGGAAGCTGGCCTCCCCGATCACCGCCGTGAAGGCGTTGTTCAGGTTGTGGGCGGCTCCCATGGCCAGTCGCCGGATCGCTTCGAGCCGCGCGAGTTCCTGCTTGGGGACGGGACTTTCGGGATCGGCCATGCCTCCTCCTGAAGGGCCTATCGGCGATCCGGTCCAGGAGCACAATCGGGGATTGCCCCCCATTGCCTCCGGTGGAGAGCCCTGGCTGTTCTGGCAGGGAGGGGGCGGACCCGGAAGAGAACGCGGCCCCGGGCACACTGCCCGGAGCCGCGCGGGGGCGAAATTGGTGGCGGGTCGGTTCGATCTCGCCCCCTCAGGAAACCCGATCCTGACGGTCGTCCGGCGGCAGTGCGTTCCCATTCTCGTCGAGTTCAGAGACCTGGTCGATGCGCTTGAGCACGCGTGCGCGCAGGTCCTGAAGCAGGTCGAGCTGAAGATCGGCATGGGCCAGGCCGCACTCGCGCAGGAAGCGGATCACCAGGGTGGAGAACGCGTTCGGGTCCGAAAGATCCGCCTGCAGGGACCCCACCGCCCCACGCATGCTCTCCATCTCTTTCTCGATCCACCCCACAGCGTCCGGGAGGTTCTCGTCCTTGGCGAAGAAGAGCTTCAGAAACAGCGGCACGCGTGCGGGCCGGGGGTCTTCGGGTGGCAGTCTCCGCCAGCGTGACAGCTCCTCGCGGCCGGAAGCAGAAATTTCGTAGACCTTGCGGTTGGGTCGGCCCGGAGCGGCCACCTCTGCGTGGTGGCGGACGAGTCCCTCTTCTTCCAGGCCCCGGAGGCCCGGATAGATCGCCGCCAGGTGCACTGGCCAGAAGGTGGAGATTCCCTCCTCGAGGACCGCGCGCAGCTGGTAGCCATGCATGGGGGAGATTTCGAGGATCCCCAGAATGGCATGACGAAGCGACAAGTCGGATGGCTCTCCTCCGGCGGAGCCGGCTCGCGCACCTTAACCCACGAGATTTAATATGATCAAGAATAATATAGTGGGCAGGGTCATCCCTGGGCCCCTGGCCCGGCGGTAACCCTTCAGCGGCCCAGGCATCCATCTGCTATTCATTCCTGACTCGCACTCCATAGAACTCTTCAGCGGAAGGCCTGAAGAGAGGAACTCAGAAGCATGGCGGCAGTATCCTCCGCCGCTCCGGCGGCGCGTCGAGAGCATGAAACCCGTATTCATTCCAAGCTGTTGGAAGAATCTCGAAGCTCTCGCGTCGCGGCCATGAGTGCCGAACAGATCTTGATCTGGGCGATCAAGAATTTCCATCCGCGCCTCGCTTTGTCATGCTCCTTCGGGAATCCCGAGGGCATGGTGCTGCTCGACATGATGCACCGTATCGAGCCCACGTCCCGGGTCTTCGTACTGGATACAGGCCGTCTTCATCAGGCGACCTACGACCTGATCGACCGGGTCCGAGACCGCTACGACAAGACCGTGGAGGTGGTGTTTCCCGAGGCCGGTGCCGTCCAGAAGATGGTCCGCGAGCATGGCATGAACCTCTTCTACGAGTCCCTGGAGAAGCGCAAGCTGTGCTGCCGCCTGCGAAAGGTGGAGCCCAATCGCCGCTATCTGGCGGATCTGGACGCTTACGTGACGGGTCTTCGGCGGCTGCAGAACGTCACCCGTCAAGACACTCCTCGGGTCGAGGTGGACGACGCCGGGCGGCTGCTCAAGATCAATCCCCTGGTGGATTGGAGCGCCGACGACGTGTGGAGGTACGTTCGGGAGCACCGAATCCCCGTCAATCGCCTGCACGCCGAGGGCTTTCCCAGTGTCGGCTGCGGCCCCTGCACCCGGGCCGTGAAGCCCGGCGACGACCCGCGCGCCGGGCGCTGGTGGTGGGAGGATCCAGAGACCCGGGAGTGCGGGCTGCACGTCGATGAGGAGCACGACGGCTCGGGCATCTAGGCCCACTCCCGCTTGGAGCCTTCCCCGCGATCGGAGTGTCGGCGGCCCCGTGGGGATTTCCGCTCAAGGATCGACCTGGCGGTGCCGATGAGCCCAGAGTCCACCCCTGCCCTGGGAGGCTCCCGATGCGCAGCGAACTCCGAAAGTTTCTTGGTGCCCTGCTCGGCGGCATGCTCCTCGCCGCTGCCCTGCTCGTTACACCGCTCGGGGTGCGCATGGCGCGGGCAGATTCCGAAGGCCACTGGACCCACTCGCCGCTCTTCTCCCTGGGCGGTGTCCCAGACGGGGACCGGGTCTCCCAGTGCCGGCCGGGGCAAGCTCCCAAGCTGGCCTCGAGCCGCAATGGCGCCATGGCCCAGGTGGCGGCTCGGGTCAAGGCGGAGCTCGCCGCGGGTGAAGACCCCGGGATCGCCCTCAATGGCAGCGGCTACAACTACCGCAACGCCACCGACCCGTGGGTGGAGCTCCAGCGCGTGCAGCGCGAGGCTCGGCAGCTCCGACCGTGACGTAGCAGCGGGGCTTGGCGCGAGCGCCACGCCTCACGTACATTGCCCCGCGGGTGCCTGAGGTCCAATGAACCCCGGGGCGACCGCACGCTTTCGACGGGTGACGGCGCTCGCTGCTGTCTGCTGGGCTGTCCTGGCGGCGGGGGTGGGCGTGCGCGCGTATCTGCGCGCGGCAGGGATGCCTTCCGTGCCCTTCAGCGTCTCCAGCGCAGCGGGGCGTCACGTGATCAATGAGACCGGCCCGGCTGCCGTCGCCGCCGGACTCCGCCCCGGTGATCACCTCCTCGCCGTCGATGGCGTGCCTGCGGGCGTATGGTTCCGCACGCAGGGCCTCGCGCTGCAGCCTGGCAAGGTCAACCGCTATCTCGTCGAGCACCGCCGGGGAGGCCGTGTCGTGGCCTTGCTGCCTCCCTTGCCCGCCGGCGGTCGGCACTTCTTCGCCGAGCAGCTCAGCGAGCGAGCGGTTCCCCTGGTGGGCGTCATCTACCTCGCCATCGGGTTGGTGGTCTGGCGCCTGCGTCCCGGCCGACGCGAGCCCTGGGCGCACCTGCTCTACTGCTCGACCACGGCGGCGCTGCTCTTTCTCGTGGGACCCTTCGTCCCCCCCGTGCCCCTGCTGCAGGCGATCACGATTCCGCTCGTCGGTGCCACGGCTTTCCACCTCTTTACCACCTACCCGCTGGAGCCCGCCTGGGTGGTTCGCCACGGCCAGGTCCGCCTTGCCGTCTATGCCTCCGCGGCGTTGCTCAGCGGCGTGGTGCTCTGCGCCTCCCGGGTGGGCGGTGCACGTGCCAGTGTGGCGCTGGAGCCCGTGGTGGTGATCTACGCCGTTGCCCTGGCCGCCGCCTGCATGGTGATCATGCTCGACGAGCGCATCCGCCACGCCCGGGGCCGCGGGCGCTCTCGTGGAACCGTGATGACGATCGGAGCGGTGGCCAGCTTCGTGCCGTTGGTCGTTGCCATGGCGCTCCACGCACTGGTGGGAATGCGTTTCCCGTGGACGCTGGCCCTGCTGGGTTTCTTCCTCTTTCCCGCCTCCGTGGGCTACGGAATCGTACGCCGCGATCTATTCGACCTGCGCGCGGTGGCGAAGAGCTCCGCAGCATACGGGGCCGTGACGTTGATGATCACCGGGCTCTTTGCCTTCGCCATCACCGTTGCCGACGCCGTCTTCAACGTGAACACGCGCTCCCCCGTTTTCTCGGTGGCCTTCCTCTTCCTGGCGATCCTGGCCTTCAATCCCATGCGCAGCCGTGTCCAGCAGCTGGTGGACCGCTTCTTCGACCGCGACCGCGCGGCCTACCGACGCGCCGTACGTGAAATCTCGGAGGCCATGGTCTCGATGCTCTCTGTACGCGAGATCGTCGATCGCATCCTGGTAGCCGTGACGGATACCATGGGGGTGGAGCGTGCGATGGTGTTTCTTCTCGACGACCGCAACGAAGCACTGCGGGCCGAGGCCTGGCGAGGTGAATGGGAGGAGGAAGACGACGAGCTGGTACTGCCCGCAGACCACCCGATCTGCCGAAACCTCTGGATGCGCCGCACGGAGCTCTCGCGCGCAGACTTTGACGAGGAGATCGACCCGGAGCAGCGGGAGGACTGTCGGGAGGTCTTCGATACCCTGGACGTGGAGCTCCTGGTGCCGGTGCTCTTCGGTGTGGATCTGCTCGGAGCAATCGCCGTCGGGCGCAAGCAGAGTGGTGAGCGCATGGGTCCGGATGAACGACAGCTGCTGCGCACCCTCGCAAACCAGAGCTCCATCGCCATCGAGAACGCCAAAGCTTTCGACGAGATCGCCACGCTGAACGAGAACCTCGAGGCACGGGTGGATGAACGCACGCAGGAGCTACGGGAGATCCAGGGTCAGCTGGTGCAGAGCGAGAAGATGCGCTCTCTGGGGCAGCTCGTAGCCGGTGTCGCGCATGAGTTGAACAATCCCATCGGCTTTGTTCATGCCAATCTCCAACTCCTCGAAGAGTACGTCGGCCGCCTTACACGACCGGGCGTCGGCCCCGAGGAGCGCGCCAAGGTTCGGGAGGCCATCCGCAAGCTGCTTGCACGCAGCCGAGAGGGAACGGAGCGAGTCAAGCAGATCGTGCAGGATCTGCGGTCCTTCTCGCGAACGGACCACGCGGAGCTCCAGGACGCCAGCCTCAACGAGGAGATCGACCGGACCCTGGCGTTGATGGAACCGCGCCTCAAGGGCGGAATCGAAATCGTGCGGGACTACGGCGAGCTGCCTCGGGTGCGTTGCTACGCGGGCCAGCTCAACCAGGTCTTCATGAACCTGCTGATGAACGCTTGCGACGCCATGGAGGGGCGAGGGCGCCTCTGCGTCACCACGCGGTCCGAGGGGGATTACGTGCGCCTGGACTTCGAGGACAACGGTCCGGGTATTTCGCCCGAGCTGGCGAGCCGGATCTTCGAGCCATTCTTCACCACCAAACCCGTGGGCAAGGGCACGGGCCTCGGACTCTCCCTCTCCCATGGAATCGTGGAGCGTCACGGCGGCAGCATGAATGTCCACTCGGAGCCTGGGCATGGCACCCGCTTTTCGATCCGGCTTCCCCTGGTGCCGCCGAAGAGCGTGGAGCAGGGTGCTTCGGTCATGGAGGCCGCGTCGTGACGCCCGAGGCCACCGCGCGCTTTCGGCGCGGCACGGCACTCGCGGCTATCGCGTGGGCGCTCTGTTCCCTTGGCCTGGCGATTTACGGGCAGCTGCGCACGGGAAGAAACGTAGAGCCTCCCCTGCACACCAGCCTGCTCGGAACCGTGGCGATTGTCACGGAAGTTTCGCCGGCTGCCGCACGGGCCGGCGTGTCGCCCGGCGACCGGGTTCACGACGTCGATGGCCTGCCGGTCCAGGAGTGGTACCGCGAGCGCGGCTGGTCGGCGATCCGCGCTGGGCAGGCCATCCGTTACTCCATCGAGACCACACAGGGAGAGTGGCTCGACCTGGAGCTCCTGCCTTCGGGGAAGCGCTCCCTGTACCAGCGCTTCCTGGTGCCTGTGTTTGCCGCACTCTCGGTCGTGGGCCTCACTTTCATGCTGGTGGGCGCCTTCGTGTGGCGCATGAAGCCCGGTCGAGCCGAATCCTGGGCCTTCCTGCTCTTCTCCGCCGCCGCGGCGACCACTCTTTTCGGCGCAGTTCACAGCTACGATGCGCCCTTCGGAAGCGAGAGGATGACGGTAAACCTTCCACTCCTCGGCGCGACCATGTTCCATCTCTTCACCGTGTTTCCAAGCGAGCCGCCGTGGATTGCCCGGCGGCGGCGACTTCGCCTACTGCCCTACGCGGTTGCCGCCCTGGTGGCATGCCTCGTGCTGTTCGCCTCTCTCAGCGGGCGAAATATTCCGTGGCTCTATCCGCTCTCCTTCGGGCTCGTCTTTTTCTGGTCCTTCGCCGCTGTGAGCGTGCTGATACGCGAGCGAATGCGCATGCGCGGCTCGGCGTTGACACAGGCGGCAGACATCATCCTCGCGGGTGTCGTTACGAGCTTCCTCCCCGTGACATTGCTGCTGCTCGGGCGCCTGGTGGTGCCGGTGAGTTTTCCACTCTCGGTGGCGATGCTGTGGTTCGTGGTCTTTCCCCTGGCGGTAGCTCTGGGGATCGTTCGTGGTCAACTCTTCGAGGTGCGCGGTATCAGTGGCTCCTCTGCGGCCTATGGCTTCGCCACGTTGGTGATTACCGGGCTCTTTGCGGGTCTCATCACCTTCGCGGATGCCGCGTTCCAGCGCTTCAACGAGAGCGCCCATTCGCCGTGGTTCTCGGTGGTCTTCCTCTTTTTTGCGATCCTGGCCTTCAATCCGCTTCGCAACCGGCTCCAGTCCCTGGTGGATCGCATCTTCGATCGGGACCGCGCGGGTTACCGCACAGCGGTTCGGGAGATTTCGGAGGCGATGGTATCGATGCTCTCCCTCGCCGAGATCAGCGAACGCCTGGTCGGCGCAGCCATCGACACCTTGGGTGTGGAACGGACCATGGTCCTGCTCCTCTCCGATGACGAGCAGGAGCTGCAGCCTGCGGCCTGGCGCGGCGAGTGGGAGGCGGACGCACTCCAGTTGAAGCTGCGCATCGATCACCCGGTGGGGAAGCACCTGTGGATGCGGCGCCAGGAGCTGTCGCGGCAGGACTTCGACGAGGCCCCGGAAGCCGAGATCCGGGAGGCTGGCTGGGAGATCTTCGATGCTCTCGATGTGCGCTTGCTGGTCCCGATCCTCTTCGGGGTCGATCTGCTCGGCGTGATTGCCGTGGGTGCAAAGCTCTCGGGGGAGCGTGTCGGCCCCGACGACCGCCAGCTGCTGCGCACCCTGGCCAACCAGAGCGCCATTGCGATCGAGAACGCCCAGGCCTTCGACGAGATCGCAAAGCTCAACGAGACCCTGGAGGCACGGGTGGAGGAGCGCACCAGCGAGCTGCAGCAGACCCAGGCGCAGCTCATGCAGAGCGAGAAGATGCGTTCGTTGGGCCAGCTGGTGGCCGGGGTCGCCCACGAGCTGAACAACCCCATCGGCTTCGTCCACGCCAACCTCCAGCTGCTCGACGACTACATCGGGCGCCTGGTCGTGGCGCAAGAGCAGGGCGGGGACGCGGAGTTGCCCGAACAGGCCGTCACAAAGCTTCTGGCACGCAGCCGCGAGGGGACCGAGAGGGTGAAGAAGATCGTCCTGGATCTGCGCACCTTTTCGCGCATGGACCAGGCGGAGCTCTCCGATGCGGACCTCAACGAGGAGCTCCAGCGCACACTCGGGTTGATGGAGCCTCGCTTCAAGGGGGGCCTCCGTGTGGTGTGCGAGCTGAACGCGCTCCCCCCCGTGCGCTGTTACCCCGCCCAGCTGAATCAGGTGTTCATGAACCTGATGATGAACGCCTGTGATGCCATGGGGAGCAGCGGCACCCTGCGAATTCGCAGCGAGCCGGGCCCCCTGGGCGTTCGGCTGGTCTTCCGGGACGACGGCCCCGGCATTGCGCCGGGGGTCCTGGAGCGCATTTTCGAGCCGTTCTTCACGACCAAGCCCGTGGGGCAGGGGACCGGGCTGGTCCTCTTCATCTCCCACGGGATCGTGGAGCGGCATGGTGGAAGCCTGTCGGTGGAGGCTCCCCGGGAGGGGGGGGCGATCTTCCGCATCGATCTGCCCCTGGTTGCTTCGCCTCCGGAGGAGGGCGGGGCGGGCCCAGCCTGACGCTGGGCGTCGCGCTACCGTCGAGCGCCTACTCATTGTGGTCATACAGGAGACTCCCATGCGACTTGGACTGAACGTCGGATACTCCGGATCCCATCTGCGTGTGGACCTCGACCTCGTCCGACGGGCCGAGGCCATCGGCTTCGACTCTGTCTGGACCGCGGAGGCCTATGGCTCAGACGCCATTACGCCGCTCACCTGGATCGCTGCGCACACCCAGACGATCAAGCTCGGAACCGCGATCATGCAGATGCCTGCGCGCAGTCCAGCCATGACGGCGATGACGGCCATGAGCCTCGACCAGCTCTAGGGCGGTCGTTTCATGCTTGGCCTCGGACCCTCTGGGCCGCAGGTGGTAGAGGGCTGGCACGGCGTTTCCTACGGCAAGCCCCTCACCCGCACCCGGGAGTACGTCTCCATCGTGCGCCAGATCTTTGCTCGCGAGGCCCCGCTGGAGCACAAGGGGCAGATCTACGAAATTCCCTTCCGCGGCACGGGCTCAACGGGCCTGGGCAAGCCCCTCAAGAGCATCCTGCACGGTCGCCCAGACCTGCCGATCTTCACGGCTTCCATCGGGCCAAGGGGCATCGCGTGCAGCGCGGAGGTGGCGGATGGGTTGATCCCGGTGTGGATGAGCCCGGAGCGCATGGACCTCTTCCAGCCCCCTCTGGAGGAGGGATTTGCCCGGGCGGGGGGAGGCAAGGGCCTGGGCCGCTTCCGCATTGCGCCCTTTGTCACCTGCATCCTGAACGACGACCTTTCGGCAGCGCGCATGCCGGTCAAGGGGATGCTCTCCCTCTACATCGGTGGCATGGGCGCCCGGGGCAAGAACTTCTACAACGACTACGCTAAGCGCATGGGCTACGAGGAAGCCGCCCTTCGCATCCAGGATCTCTACCTGGCCGGCAAGAAGGCCGAGGCGGCCGCGGCGGTTCCCGACGAGCTGGTGGACGAGATTGCCCTGGTGGGGCCCGCTGAACGCATTCGGGACCGCATGGCCGCCTGGAAGCAAGCTCCGGTGACGGACTTGATCGCGGCGGTCGGTCAGCCCGAGGCCCTCGAAGTGTTGGCACAGGGGGCGGCGTGAGGCGCGGCCACTGGAAGCAGGGAGGCTCGGTGACGGCCGCGCTGCTCGGCTCGGCGTGCCTGCTGCTTCTCGCGGCGCCGTCCCCGGGGCTCTCGCGAAACGGCTTCGATCTCGACGGCGCGCGGGTACCCGCCAAGGAGATCCTGGCCGGGGGTCCCCCCAAGGACGGCATCAAGAGTGTCGATGCTCCGGACTTCGTGGCCGCGGAGGAGGCCAGCTGGGTGGCTGCCGACAACCCTGTGCTGGGCGTGGCCGTGGGAGAAGAGGCCCATGTCTACCCGGTCCACGTGATCGAGTATCACCAGGTGGTGAACGACCGCTTCGGCGGGGCCGCCGGAAAGCCCGTCTTGGTCACCTTGGATCCCCTCGCCGGCACACCTCGCGCCTTTGCGCGAACGGCCGCGGGGCGAACCCTCAGCTTCGGTGTCTCCGGCCTCGTCTACAACGACAACTTTCTCCTCTACGATCACGAGACCCAGAGCCTCTGGCTGCAGTTCAGTGGCGAGGCGCTGGCCGGCCCATTGGTTGGCAAGCATCTCACCCCCATGACGATCCGCCAGGAGACCCTGGGCGGCTGGCTCACGCGCTTTCCCCGATCGCGGGTGCTGGTGCGCCC
>Ga0114931_10007883_pt1 | contig 12957 bp, 7 predicted proteins | sample 2SBtaG_FD_89579 | JGI IMG/M metagenome (GOLD analysis project Ga0114931, IMG submission 89579) | Deep subsurface microbial communities from Kolumbo volcano to uncover new lineages of life (NeLLi) - 2SBTROV14_V59a metaG | ecosystem: Environmental > Aquatic > Marine > Volcanic | place: Kolumbo... | reverse complement strand
TTTGTCCTTATTTTTCACTTTGAAAACAGTCATTATATCAACATGACTCTTGTTTTCAAAGCAAAAACTAAGAACAAAATAATCAACCCAAAAACCTCAATTTATTTATTCACCGTTCCTATGTTCAAATTTTTTAATATTTATTGATTCAAAAGGGAACAATTGTTCTATCCCCGACCACTCTGCTTTTGATTAAATACTTACCTTTCTCGAATCTTCTAAACATCACCCTAATCGTAGCCCATAAAACAAATTTTTTTTCACCACAACAGGGTGTAGCAACGAATTTTCGATGCGCAAGCAGCTTGGATTTCTAAAAGAAAATTCAGATGAAAGTACTTGCACCAAAACCACAGAAAATAACCCCAATTCATCCGTCTGTTCCCATCCTTTTAGCCGCGACCTATGAATTTTTAGAAGAGATTTCTTTTCTGGAAAAGGAAGTTGCTTTCTTCTCCATGCTTCTTCAGCAAGCCGACACCTTTGCAGAGGCTTCTCAGGGGAAGCAAATAGCCTCCTTATTGGAAGAATTTCAACGTTTTGAAGAATTAGATTTGATGCCTTTTTCGGAAGCCTTGCAAGCCCGCAAAGAGCAATTGATTCGGCAAAAAAACGAGGCTTATCTTCTCGTTCAGGGCGGCAAACCTTTTGAAAGGCAACGGGAATTGAAAGAGCAATTGGAACTTCTGAAGCAATCCCACAAGCGGTTAAAAAACAAGCTGTTCGGCTTAATTGACAATTACATCGCCATCCATATTTTTTGAATGATAAACTAGCCTTTCCGGCAAAGAGTATTACTTTTGCGCTTTTTAAATTATGTTCCGGATTGGCAAGGCTGTTTTTGCCTTTCCTACAAAAATCTGAACGCCATGAAATTACTCGGAAAGGGTTCAAAAACTTACAGTATTTTCGGTTTCAAATGTCCGAGATGCCAGGAAGGAGATTTATTCGAAACACCAACCTTCTCCTTTAAAAAATCCTTTCAGATGCCGCAAAACTGCCCTGTTTGTGGCCAAAAATATTTCCTCGAACCCGGTTTTTATTTTGGTGCCATGTTTATTTCCTACTTTATGACCGGCGGGTTTTGCCTTGCTTTTGTTGGCTTTTTAATGTTGGTACTTGGCGTAAGTGTCAATGTTTCTTTTTTGATTTTAATTGTTGTTCTGACCGTTTTATTTGTTTGGATTTTCCGGTTGGCCAGAGCGATTTGGATAAACATTAACGTAAAATACGATTCCGAAGCAGTTGTCAAAGGCAAATGAGAAAGAGGTGAAAGAAGAGAGCATTTTCACCCTTTTACTTCTCCGAAAATGACAAGGGTTATGACCTACCGCCAAACTCTCGATTATATGTTTGCCCAACTCCCGATGTTTCAAAGAGTTGGCGAAATGGCTTTCAAAAAAGACCTCACCAACATCATCGCCCTTTGCGACTTTTTGGACAACCCGCAAGCCCGATTTCCTTCCGTTCACATTGCAGGAACCAATGGGAAAGGCTCCACCGCGCATATGTTGGCGGCGATTTTTTCGGGGCGGGGTTTGAAAACAGGCCTTTATACCTCGCCGCATTACCGGGATTTTCGGGAACGCATCAAAATTGACGGAAGACTGATTCCCGAAAGGCAGGTGATTGATTTTGTGGCAAAAAACAAAGCCCTTTTTGAAAAATTGGAACCCTCCTTTTTTGAAATGACCGTCGCCCTGGCCTTCGATTATTTCGCCAAACAAGCCGTTGATGTTGCTGTTATCGAAACCGGCTTGGGCGGTCGTCTCGATTCGACCAACATTCTGACTCCCTTGCTGAGTGTCATCACGAACATCAGCCTTGACCACCAACAGTTTTTGGGCGATTCCTTGCCGTTGATTGCTGCCGAAAAAGCTGGGATAATCAAGTCCCGCGTTCCGCTAGTGGTGGGAGAAACGCAGGACGAAATTAAAGATGTTTTTATTGCCAAAACGCACGAACGAAAGTCTCCCATTTTTTTTGCCGATAAAACCTACCGTGCCCTTCTCCTCAAAAGTGATTCCACGCGGTCGGTTTACCGGGTTTTCAAAAATGAGGCTGTTTTATTTGAAAACTTGCACCTCGACATGCCGGGTCGGTTTCAACAAAAAAATTTGGTGACTTGTTTGCAAGCGATTGACCTTTTGGATGCCCGCCATTCGTTTCTCCAACCAAAAGGGAAAGGTGGAGTGCAGGACGGGCTTGCCAATTTGAAAAAGTATTCCAATTTTATTGGCCGTTGGCAATTGCTTGGGAAAAAACCGACGATTCTTTGCGATAGCGCGCATAACGAGGCAGGCATGTCTTTGATAATGAAGGAGTTAGAGCAGTTGGAATTTGAGCGACTGCATATCGTTTTGGGAATGGTGGCCGACAAAGAATCGGGAAAAATCCTTTCTTTGTTGCCGAAAAAGGCGCGTTATTATTTTGCGAAAGCAGCCATCCCGAGAGGCTTGGATGCGAAAATACTTCGGCAAAGAGCTTCCGTATTTGGCTTGTACGGTTCGACTTTTATTTCTGTGAAAGAAGCATTGGAAAGTGCAAAAAAGAATGCCGCTTCCAATGATTTGATTTTTGTCGGAGGCAGCGCTTTTGTGGTGGCGGAGGTGGTGTAAGTCGTCTGAATCGCGGATTTGAAGGATTTAAGGATGGCACAGATTTTTGGTAGAATCGAAAACAAGGACGGTCTCCAAAAGATATTTTTGTTCGCTTTGTCCATTCCAAGCAATAATCCCTTTGTCTAAATCCAAATTTTCGTACTTTTAAAAAAAGATTGCAATATGTCTGAAATCAAATTGAAAATTGAAGGACAATACCTGCAAGCGTTCCTGGATTTCCTGAAAACCTTGAATTATGCATCAATTCAAAAAGTTTCCGGAAAAAAAGGCGTTCAAAACGATGCCTTTGTATCGGAATCCCCTGTCCAAAACCTTGACCCCGGCGACCCCCTGTGGAAAGTCATTCGACCCTTGCACAGGGGGGTGAAAACGCAAGACCTCCTCAAAGAACAAGGCTATAGGGGCACCGACTGGAAACGGCTTGAAAAATTGGCAAAGGAAATGGACATTCAAGAACCACTTGAAGATTTGCTCACCCAACTTACCGCTTGAAAAACAGATGTTGGTCGACATGACCTTTTCATCTTTCATCTTTCATCTAAAATCTACCCTACCTAATCAAAATCATTTTCCGCGTAGCGTTGCCGAAGGGCGATTTGAGTTGATAATAAAAGACCCCTTCGGGGGGCAATTCGCTTCGTTGTAGTAGAACTTCATTGTAGCCTTTCTCAAAATCTTTTAGAACGGATTTTAATACTTTCCCGGAGACATCGAATACCGTCAGGCTTGCCATTCCTGCCTGAGGGAGAAGGAAGCCTATTTTGGTTGATTCTTCAAAAGGGTTGGGCACGTTTTGATACAATTCAAAAGAATTTGAAAATTCATTTGTGGAGCGGAAGTCCAAGCCGACATCCAACAATTGGTAGGGGGCAGGGGATTGGGCTGCCCCCTTTTCCAATTGATAGGCTTCCGCCGGTGTAAACTGCGAAGTGATTCGCAGCGACTCCTTCAGCCGGGCATCCTTCAACGCTCTGAAAGTTAGGCTAAACAGAACGTTTCCATTTTCCAATGTGGTAGGTTGGGATTGATTCCAACTTGTGGTCAGGATACCCCTTTCGAGGAGGCTAAAGCCAAAGTTTTCTTTTCTCGCCAATTTTCCGGGAAGTACTTCCTGGAAATCAAGTAGTTTGTTGTCAAAATCCAAAGTGAACTGAAAGCCGGAAATGTTTTCAAAATCAAGCGATTTGAAATCAAAAGTGTAGTTTTCACCGGCTTTGAGTTCTGCATTTTCGAGTTCGATTTGAAGGGTTCCTTTTGAAGTTCTTTCGGCGCTGCTTTGCAGGTTGCTTACCGCCGCGTTCCCGTTGACATCCCCCACTTTGATTGCGGTGAAATCCGTCTCCACGGCATCTCCCGCCAAATTATTGAGGTCAATGACTTCGGGGAACGTCTCTTCCCAGGGATTTTGAGGATTGGGAAAAACATAACTTTTGTCAATGAAACGCCAGGAGGAATTGTTTGAGAACTCATTGTTCACCATTAAAATCAGTTTTCGCAATTCTACGAGGTCGAGGGTGGTGATGGTTTTTGAATTGTTTGCGTCGGCAGCGATTAATTTATATGGAGAGTCCAATTTCTCAATGCCTAAAATGTTGCGGGTAATTAGCACGAGGTCGAAAGTAGTGACGCCATTGAGTGGACCCTCCTGTTTGGAGGGGCTGATGGTGTAATCATTTCCCAAAACGAGTCCTGAAAATGAAAAAGCGCCATCCGCTGCGGTGGTCATCGTGCTAATAGAAGCGCCGTTTAGTTGTACGGCAACATCTTGAACTGCCGTCCCGCTTTCATTTTCAATCAAACCGGCGATGGAAGGGGCTTCGCCTGTCGTGCAGTCCCAAATGTTGCTTTGAACCTGAAGGATGGCGTCGCAGAAGTCCTGATTGCCGCTAGCATCGGTCACCCAAATTTGGACAGCTTGCTGCCCCAGTTCAAGGCAGCCAAAGGTCTTGATATTATCGGAGGGGTCGCTTGAGTAGGAAAATAATAGGTCGCCACTGCAATTGTCAAAACTTCCCGCATCGAAATTTTCGGCGGGCACAGTTGCGGTACCGCCCTGTTCTAATTCGACGACAAAGCCGAGACAAAGAGGCGTTGGTTTTTTGCAATCCACCACCGAAAAAGGAATTATTTTAGTCGCCTGATTGCCACAGCCATCCAGCACCAAGTAGGTGATGGAATGATTTCCCAAAGGCAAGTCGCCTGAAAATTCGCCTTCACCGGAGAGGTCTTCGATGCCGTCGCTGTTCAGGTCAATGGAATAATTGATGGTAAAATCAGAGGTGCATTCATTGAGAATTTCAATGGGCAAAGACACCGCGCCAAGACTGCAATCCCCATCGAAACTGCAAATTTGGTTCTCCTCCGTGAAGTTTATCGTGGGGGGCGTGTCGTCCAACACTTTGAGAATTTGTTGGTAGGTGTAATGCCCGAAATTATTGAAGGTCGTGTGGTCAATAGTAGCCCCCAATTCCTGCGTTGGGACGGAGATGGGGTCTTCATTGAGTTGAAATGTACACCAGTTGATAATGTCGTAGGTACGGACGATTTTGAAACAGGCCGTGTCATCGGAAAGAGTGAATAATTGGTCTAAGACGCTTGTCGCAATCAAGTCGCAGCCATTTTGAATGATTTGAACCGTATCGGAATTTTGCTCTTCCCCGCAACTGCCTTTCCAATTCGGCGGAAAGATGATGGTCCAATCCGAATGGGCATTGACGGTGATTTTTTGCTGACAGCTAGTGGAAGAATTATTGTTTCCGTCCACTGCGATGAAATTTCTGGTGATTAGGCCGGTGCCACAATTATTTATCGTTGATGAGGCTGCTAATTCGGTAATTTCTGCACTGCAATTGTCCGATGCCACTGCATCGCCGAACAGAGAAGTCATCAGTTGATGGTCGTTGATGTCCAAGCCCGCCGGCAAATCGGTGCAGGCGAGGGATGTATCGGCAGGCTGTTGGCAAGTTGGATTAATTTTGTCGTGTACATTGGCTTGCACCATGCAATCATTGAAATTGCCGAAGCAATCATATGCCCGCATGACCACCGTTTCGATACCGTCTTCGCAGTCGAATGTGACAGAAGGACCGAAGAAAGAATCGGTCTGTTCCATTCGTTTCACCTTAAAATGACTGATACAGCAGTTGTCGGTGCTGCCGTCGTCAAAAACGTCTGCTTCAACGACTGCAATGCCGTCGGAGTTTAGGTTCACATCCGTGTCCACATCGCAAATAGCTACCGGCGGTTGGTCGTCAACGACGGTTACCGCAACAGCCTGCTTAGTTTTATTACCACAAGCATCTTCTGCCTCGTAGCTCACCATGTGATTACCAATTATTAAACCCGGTGCGGGAATAAACCCGCCCTCCGAAGCATCCACCCCATTCATGTATTCCACCTCACCTACAGAAGTGAAAATCCGGCTATTGACAATTTCATTACAACTGTCGGATATGAAGGCGGGAGGCAAAAGTCCCGTTGAAGAACAAAAAACAGGCAGCGTTCCCTGATGCGTAGCGGTCAAGGTGATGGGGGCGCGAATAATGCTAGGTCCTTGAATATCAACCACTTCAATGATTTGCTCATTATCGTCCCCTTCGGCATCGAGGGTGATTTCCTGGGACGTACATGCGTTCCAAACTTTCCAGGTTCGCACGATAGTGAAGGAGTTGCCACAGGTCGAAAGGGTGTCGTCGTGGTAGTTGATGTTCAGCGTGCAATACAAACCATTGGCCCCGCTTGGCGCGCCAGAACCGGTGCTTGAAATTAGCCCCGTCAAAGCGGTCGGGTCGGTGATATTGGGGAATGCCCCGAATTGTTCGCATGTCCAAACAGTGTCTTTGGGGAGGTCAATCATGCCGGTCGTGATGAGAAATTTTTGGTCGCAAAGAGTGGAATGGCCAAAATTATCAACCGCCCGCCAATGCTTCACTACGACCACACCGGTGCAATTATTGGAATCATCCACATCTTCGCCCAAAAAGAGCAGGAGGGGATTTGGGTCGCAATTGTCGCTGACGGTGGGTGGAGGATAAGTGTTGAAATTTATTTCACAATTTATTTCAATCGTATCCGCCGGACAGATGAAATCCGGTCCTCTTTTGTCCTCTACTTCGACCACCGTCCAACAGGAATTTGCGTTGCAAGTTCCACTTGCGGAGGCTATCAATTGCTGCCCGATATGGCTGCAATCTGCCTTATTGCCAATTGGGTTTCCCTCGGCGTCGGTGAGGTTCACGGTGAAACCATCGAAGGAGGGAAAGTTTCCGATGAGCAACATTTGTGGGGTGATAATGGCCTCGCCGTTTTCATTGAGAGAGACTTGAATGTGGTCTTCACATGCGAAGAAAGTATTTTGAATAAAAACGGGCAAGGTGTCGTTTGCAGAAGGACCTGCCGTTTCCGTTTCCGTAACGACAAGGGAATGTGGTCCTGACCCACTTCCGGCATTATCCCAACGAATCAGGACCGAAGCCCCATTTTGTTGAAGTATCGTTCCACCGTTATTTAATGTCCAGGAATAGTTGTTGCCCGGAATGTTGGCGGTGGTGTAGGTCACTTCGGAACCGGGGCAAACGACCTCGTCCCCGATTATCTGAGGAGTTGGAACAAACGCCTCAAAGGGGAGGTGGTTAGCCAATAAGTTGCCCCCGAAAATTGGCAACAGCCAACAACTCAAATGGAGCAAAACGCAGTATCCAAGCTGGTTTCGGGTAATCGAATTTCTAGTAACCGGATTCATCATGGGATTGGCATTTTGTTAAAGAATGCTTTCTTAACTCGGTAAAAATTTGGCGACAGAATCAAAAATGAAAAGAGCAACTCATTGACAATTAGCGTCTTATGTTTGCACATGCCCTGCATCTGTTTCGGGTCGCATGACGGCCTTGAAAAAAGGTAGTTTTCTTTTCCGGATGGAAATTCAAATCAGCTATTGACAAATAGAAGTCTGTTTGAATTTAATAAAAGGAAACAGTTTGGAGCAAAAGATAGGAATCGGAGGAAACGAAATTTAGTGAGCGTAAGATTTTCCAAATTTTCAAAATTTGGAAAATCTCTTGCTGTAATTAATTTTCAATGACTTGCTAAGGTCAAATGCAAAAATATGACCATGTTTAAGATTGAGACTACCCTGTTTTGGGTAAATATTAAGTTAAAAAAATAATACATATTTAATTATCTAATTGTGTGTGTCAAACGGTTGGTGTTTTTCTAAATATCTTAAATTTTTATCATCCTTTTTTAGAATTTGCTATCTTGGGGCAACTATTACACAGAGACCCACAAAGAAAACACAAAGCCGCACAAAGGATTTTCTTAGTGCATTCTTTGTGTTTCCTTTGTGTAAAAACTATACTCAAAGAAAAAATAAACACGACAAACATCTGGTTTCAAATTCTTTTTTTTCAACCTACTCGGCTTGCTTTCCGTCATCTATTTACCGAATAGGCGAAACAGAGCTTGTTAAAATTTAATTGTTTTGTCCGACATATAAGACAAAATTTCTTATTTTTGTCTCGCGTACAAGACAAAATTAAATACTCGTGATTGAAAAAGAAAAGTTGAAGAAAGTAATTTTAGAGTACCAACAATTTATTCAAACAATTGAGTTGAAGAAGCGGGAGTATTCATTGGAAGAGGAAGCTAATTATGTAATTGTTGGACCAAGAAGAGCAGGCAAGACCTATTTCCTGTATCAGCATATCCGGGAAATGGTTCAATCTGAATATTCCATGGAGGATGTGGTTTTTATAAACTTTGAAGACGAACGATTTTTGGAATTTGACCACCGGGATTTCGATTTAATCATCTTAGCTTACCGGGAGCTTTTTGATAAAAAACCCCTGTTATTCTTTGACGAAATACACATCATGCCAGGCTGGGAAAAATTTGCCCGCCGGCTGGCCGATACAGGTTTCCGGGTATTCCTCACCGGAAGTAATGCCAAAATGTTGAGTAAAGACATCGCTACAACTTTAGGCGGCAGGTTTTTGACCAAAGAAATACTGCCTCTGAGTTTCAAGGAATTTTTATCGTTCCAGGAAATTCCGTTTCATCCCAATGATTCATACTCCCCTAAATTGGCCATCATAAAGAGAAATTATCACCAGTATTTCACTTCCGGCGCTTTCCCCGAAACGCTGTTGTTCAAACATTCCGAAGATTATTTGAGGAATCTGTATCAAAAATTATTGTACGGGGATATTCTTTTGCGGTATGGCTTACGCAATGATAAAGCCCTAAAACTGGTCATTAAAAAAATTGCTGAAAGCATCGGTGACGAAAGTTCTTACCGGAGAATTACGAACCTTGTCCTGGCAGCCGGAATTAAGATTGGCACCTCAACTATCATAGATTACCTCGGCTACCTTCAGGAAGCCTACTTCATTTTCGGGCTAACCAATTACGCCGCCAAATTTTCAGAAAGGGAAGCCAAAAAGAAATATTACTTTATTGACAACGGATTGCTAAATCTCTTCCTTTTTGACAATAACGCCTTCCTTCTCGAAAACCTGGTTTTTATAGAACTATACCGCAAATATCAAAACAATTTTTTCTTCTATAAAAAAAAGCATGAAGTTGATTTCTATATTCCGGAAAAAGCGAAATTGGTCCAGGTTTCCTTTAGTCTGCAACATCCCGAAACCCGGAAGAGAGAATTGAGGGCGCTTCGTGCAGCAGCCGGGGACATTGAAGTGAAAGAAAGATTAATATTAACTCAAGACGAGGATTTTGTTTTGCTAGATGGCGGAATTTCTATAAAAGTTCTACCCGTGTGGAAATGGATGCTCTCTTCTATAAACGATGATGAAGAAATAAAATAGGTTAGGGCACGGTTGATGTTTTTCCAAATATCTTAAATTTTTATCATCCTTTATAGAATTTGCTATCTTGGGGCAACTATTACACAGAGACCCACAAAGAAAAAACCTTTGTGAATCTTTTGTGTAGCTTTGTGAAAAAACGAATAGCGGTTACACAGAGAAAAAACATCTTTCTAAATTTAACAATCGTATGAAAAACACTCGACGAACACCTGGTTTCAATTTCTTTCTTTCTATTCTACTCAGTTTGCTCTTTTTCCCTTTCTCTTCCATACAATCGCAGTCGAAGGGCAAGGCTTCCACTGCTGCGACGGTCAGGTTCGATGAAAAAATTTACAAGGCTATCGAATGGAGAAATATTGGTCCCTGGCGCGGGGGTCGTTCCGGTTCGGTGACGGGGGTTCCCGGCAAGCCGAATCTTTTTTATTTTGGCGGAACGGGCGGCGGCGTTTGGAAGACCTCGGATGGTGGCAGGACTTGGGAAAACATTTCCGACGGATTTTTTGGTGGTTCGGTAGGTTCGGTGGCGGTCAGTGAATACGACCCGAACGTCATCTATGTTGGGGGTGGGGAAGTCACCGTTCGCGGGAATGTTTCAAGCGGCTACGGCATTTGGAAAAGTGAAGATGCCGGGAAGACCTGGAAATTCAAGGGATTGAAAAATTCTCGCCACGTTCCTCGCATTCGGATTCATCCGAGAAATCCCGAATTGGTCTATGCTGCCGTGTTGGGAAATATTTACGCGCCGAATGAAGAACGGGGTGTTTTCAGAAGCAAAGACGGTGGCGATACCTGGGAAAAAGTTCTTTTCGTCAATGATGAAGTAGGCGCGGTTGACTTGACCTTGGACCCTGCCAATCCCCGCATTTTGTACGCTTCTACCTGGCGTGTTCGTCGTACTCCCTACAGCCTGTCGAGTGGCGGAGAAGGTTCGGGCTTGTGGAAAAGTACCGATAGTGGCGATACCTGGAAAAACATCAGCCGGAACGAGGGCTTGCCCCAAAAAGACACCCTCGGCATCATTGGGGTAACGGTTTCACCAGTAAACCCGGATAGGATTTGGGCAATAATCGAAGCAAAACACGGCGGCGTTTTCCGTTCCGACGATGCTGGCAAGACCTGGAAAAAACTCAACGAAGACCGCAGCCTCCGCCAACGCGCCTGGTATTACAGCCGTATTTACGCAGATTCAAAGGATGTCGACGTAGTCTATGTGATGAACGTTCGCTACCACAAATCGAAAGATGGAGGAAACACTTTTAAATCGGCCAACGCTCCGCATGGCGACCACCACGACCTTTGGATTGCGCCCGAAGACCCCCACCGCATGATTATTGCCGACGATGGCGGCGCGCAAATTTCCTACGACGGCGGCGAAACCTGGACCACCTATCACAATCAACCCACTGGTCAATTCTATCGCTTGACGACGGACAATCACTTTCCCTACCGCATCTACTCGGCACAGCAGGACAACAGCACCGTCCGAATTTTGCATCGCACCTCCGGCAATTCTATTACAGAACGGGATTGGGAAACCTCTGCCGGTTGCGAGTGTGCCCACATCGCCGTTGACCCAACTAACGACGACATCGTTTATGGGGGTTGCTACGACGGTTTATTGCAACGCAAAGACCACAAAAATGACCTGAGTCGCGCCGTCAACGTCTGGCCGGACAACCCCATGGGACACGGAGTGGAGGATATGAAATATCGCTTCCAATGGAATTTCCCGATTTTATTTTCTCCGCATGACCCGAAGAAATTATATACCGCCTCGAACCACTTGCACCTCACTTACAACGAAGGGCAAAGTTGGGAAACCATCAGCCCGGACCTCACCCGGAATGACCCTGAAAAGCAAAAATCATCCGGGGGACCTATCACGCAGGACAATACGGCTGTGGAATATTACTGCACGATTTTCGCCGTAGCTGAATCCCCTCGGGTGAAGGATTTGATTTGGGTGGGTTCGGACGACGGCTTGGTGCATGTGACCAAAGACGGAGGCAAAAATTGGGAAAATGTGACCCCTCCGAACATGCCGGAATGGATTATGATAAACAGCCTCGAACCTGACCCTTTCCACGACGGCGGCTGCTACGTCGCCGCTACGATGTACAAGTCGGGCGATTTCAAGCCGTACCTTTACAAAACGACTGATTACGGCAAGACTTGGAAAAAAATTGTGAACGGCATTGCCCCCGAACACTTTACGAGAGTCGTGCGGGCAGACCCAAAACGACAAGGTTTGCTCTATTGCGGTACGGAATCGGGCATGTATGTTTCCTTCGACGATGGCGCAAACTGGCAGCCCTTCCAACTCAATTTGCCGATTGTCCCCGTTACCGACTTGGCGGTGAAAGACGACAACCTCATTGCCGCGACGCAAGGCAGAAGTTTGTGGATTATTGACGATTTGACCCCCTTGCATCAACTGACGGATGAAATTGCCCGCAAAGAAATCCATTTGTTTCAGCCAATGCCAAGTTATCGCATGAACGGCGGGCAGAACAAAAAGGTCAAAAACGCAGGAATCAATCATCCGGGCGGGGTAATGGTTTATTATTATTTGAAAGAAAAACCCGCCGATTCAACAGAAATAAAGCTTGGCTTTTACGAAAATGACGGAGACCTCATCAAAGAATTTTCAACCAAATCAAAGGAAAAAAGCGATAAATTGAAAGTGAAAGAAGGGTCAAACCTTTTCACCTGGAACATGGGCTACCCTGCGGCAAAAAAATTCAAAGGCATGATACTTTGGTGGGCTTCCTTGAATGGGCCTAAAGCAGTGCCGGGCAATTACAAAGTGAAATTGAGCGTAGGGGATAAGGAAGAGGAGGCTTCTTTTGTCATTTTAAAAGACCCGCGCTCGCCCTCATCGGAAGCCGATTTCAAAGCGCAATTCGATTTTTTGAAGGAAGTGAGTGACAAGGTGACCGAAGCACACGACGCCATCATCGCCATCCGAACCGTCCGAGAACAATTGAATGGTTTCACTAAACGGTTGGGCGATGAAGAAAATCTCAAAGCTTTGAAAGCCAAAGCCAAAGACATAGATTCCACGATTACGGTCATCGAAAAAGATTTGTATCAAACCCAAAATCGAAGTAGGCAAGACCCGCTGAATTTCCCGATTCGGCTGACCAATAAATTGGCGCACTTGAATGCCCTTACCGGAAACGGCGACTATCCGCCCACCGAACAAGCGATTGAAGTGAAAAACGAATTGGTTGGAGAAATTGACAAATTGTTAGATGGTTTCAAAGCAGTAAAAGAAACGGCGCTTCCCGAATTCAATAAAATGGTCCGGGAAATGGAGGTGGACGCCATCATTTTGAAAAAGGAATCTGATTGAGTCTGCTTCCGTTTGAAAAGGGTTCGGAGTTCGTCAGCCGAACTTCGAACCCTCCCAATCTCCCAATCTCCCAATCTCCCAATCTCCCAATCTCCCAATCTCCCAATCTCCCAATCTCCCAATCTCCCAATCTCCCAATCTCCCAATCTCCCAA
>Ga0114931_10007882_pt1 | contig 12957 bp, 10 predicted proteins | sample 2SBtaG_FD_89579 | JGI IMG/M metagenome (GOLD analysis project Ga0114931, IMG submission 89579) | Deep subsurface microbial communities from Kolumbo volcano to uncover new lineages of life (NeLLi) - 2SBTROV14_V59a metaG | ecosystem: Environmental > Aquatic > Marine > Volcanic | place: Kolumbo... | reverse complement strand
GACTTTTGGGTCTTGCGGCAAGGTGACCGCGTGCAGATTTACGATGCAATAAAAACTCTCGTATTTATCCTGCAAGGCTACCCAGTTTTTTAAGGCACCGAGATAATTGCCAATGTGAAGCTCACCAGTTGGTTGAGCTCCGCTGAAGATTCGCTTTTTCATAAGTTAAATAGAATGGAGAAGCATAAACAGCCCGATTAGAAACGGTCGAATTATTAAACTAAATAGTCCCATATAAACAAAAAGAAGTAGAATCATAAAGCCAAATTGCTCGATCATGTTAAGGATGGGCTTGAAGCTCTCGGGGACAAAATTCTCAAGTATCTTACCGCCATCAAGCGGCGGAATGGGAAGAAGATTAAAAATGGCTAATGACATATTAAGCATCATCAGGTTGCTCACGAAAATCACTAGGGGGTTTGTAGTTTTGCTAAAAAACTCATTGGGACTAATTCCTTGTGTCATGAGTATCTTGGCAAGTACTATTCCAATTATGAGCAAAATCAAATTTGCTAGAACTCCGGCTATCGAAACCCAAAAGTTAGCCTTTTTATAGTCGGTCCAATTTCTAGGAGTTACCGGCGTTGGTTTTCCCCATCCGATCAGTGGAATCGCGCCTAATCCACCTCCAATCGCACCAAATATAAATGCGGCAATCGGAATAAGAAGTGTGCCAATTGGATCGGTATGAGAGATTGGATTTAGCGTTATTCTGCCGAGTTTAAGAGCCGTGTCATCGCCAAACTTGTTGGACATCCACGCATGGGCGGCTTCATGGCAAGATATCGCCATAAGCAAAACCACCATAAATATAACTAAATGACTTACTAACTCCGTTGTGAAAACATCACCCATTTTTATTGCTCCAAGAAAAAGAAAACTCAAACAAACCTATTTCATTGTTTTTGTACGATAACGTTCTGTTATGATAAAACAAAATACCCTTGAGGGGAATTTCTTACCGGAAAGATTTTTACTTTTGTTCAAATTTTATTATGAAAAAACACATAGTTTGTATAGCAAGCGAGTTTAAAGGGAATGAATTCCTAGAAGAGTGCCAGAAGGCAGGTTGGCGCGTAACTCTTTTAACGCGGGAGGATTTGAGTTATGCGGATTGGTCTTGGACAAGTCTAAATGAAATAAGAACGGTGCCGGCTGATTCTCAGGAGCTGGATTACTTAAAAGAGATCGTCAATATCGCAATAAAATGCCCGATTGATCATGTTGTTGGCTTAGATGAATTTGATGTTCTTCCATCCGCCAGGGCGCGAGAGTATTTGCAGATTTTTAAAGGGATGAGCCGTTCTCACGCGTTGCGTTTTAGAGACAAATTGACAATGAGGAGCATTGCCGAGGCGAATGGTGTGATGTGCCCTGAATTTACAGGTGTGTTTAATTCCGAAGTTGTAAATGAATACCTTGAAAGAGTACCCGCGACTTGGATAGTTAAACCGCGGACGGAAGTTTCTGCCTTTGGAATTAGGAAATGCGATACAAAAGAAGATGTTTGGAAAGTATTGAACGAACTTGAGAATCGCGACACATGGCGTGATCATCCTTCAAAATTCCTTGTCGAAAGATTTATCGAAGGCAGCGTATATCATATTGATTCAGCGATTTGCGATGGGAAAGTAGTTGCTTCCGGAGTAAGCAAATATGGCACAACGCCATTTAAGGTTGTTCATGGCGGGGGGGTGTTTACTACTTCAACGATGGATTATAAGTCAAAAGATCGTAAAGAATTAGAAAAACTCAACAAAATGCTTTTGATGGCTTTGAAACATGATCAAGGCGTTGCTCACGCTGAGTTTTTAAAATCTGACGCAGATGGAAAGTTTTATCTTGTCGAGGTCGCTGCACGAGTTGGCGGAGCGTACATCGCCAATGTACTCGAACACGCGCGAGGATTTAATCTTTGGCGCGAATGGGCAAAACTCGAGATTGCTGATGAAGAAAACCCGTATAAAATACCGAAATTGCGAAACGAATATGCAGGTATTGCACTTGCGCTGTCAAAAGAGGAAGAGCCGGATACATCTCATTATACCGATAAGGAAATCGTCTATCGGGTCGATAAACCAAAACACGTCGGGCTCATTTTTCATTCCAAAGATTCAAAAAAACTGGATAAGGTCATAGCGAAATACAGCGAATGTATCACAAATGATTTTCTTGAAATCGCTCCTGTTAAAGAAAGATATGATGATGAGTGAGATTATTGGTCTCAGTCGGGGCTTTTTGAAAAAGGCGTAGGATTATTAAAATTATGAGTGTTGGTTTTAGACGGGTTTATCTCCCCGTCTTTTTGTTTTTCTTTGCCGGATAACATAGAATTCTCGTTTTTATTATGGTGGTAAAAGTAAAGACAAATCCTGAAGTTTTGGATCATGATCTAAATCAATATTTCCCTGATTTGATGCGTTTTGAGTCGATTGTCGAGGCGGAAAAGTCCGAAGCTTATAAGAAGATTGAGCCAAAGGTTCTGGAGATTCTGAATTCTATCGTGCAGGAAGAGTATGCTCCTAATGATGTTGGCTCAGGCGACCTTATTTCGGCTGCTGCGTGGAATATTGAAAGGGGAAGTTATCTCGAAGGAATTATAGATAAGCTTACAAACCTAAAGGAACTAAAAGATAAAGACCTATATCTTCTTACCGAGCTTGATTATGGGATGGCTCGAAGCAGCAATCAGTTTGTTGCGCGGGAATTGGCTAAGGCTTTGAAACTCAATTATGCATTTGCGCCTGTTTATATTGCGTTGCAGAAAGGAAGCGGTGTTGAGTCAGAAATAGGCGGTGAGAACAAACAATCGATTCACGGGCTTGCAATGTTTTCAAAGTATCCTTTAAGAAATGTTCACGCTGTGCCGCTTCCTAATGGCAAAGATAAAATGATTGGCAAGGAAAAGCGCCTCGGTTATTTGCGTGCTTTGATAGCAGATGTTGATCATCCATTGGGGGCTTTTCGGGCAGTGACGGTTCATTTGGATGTCCATTGTTCGCGTAGGCATCGGCAGCAACAGGTTGCGTTAATTATTGAACACCTCGAGACCCTGCCGCGGCTTCCAACGATTGTTGGGGGTGATTTTAATACAACGACATATAACGCTCAAAGTGCCACGCGTGCGATACTGGGATTTTGGCGACGAGTTATTATGGGCGTAAAAAATGTTGTGAAAAACCATTATCCATACCCTGATCGATATTTTGAACGCGGTTTATTTCAGGAATTCGAACGCCGTGGATTTGAATACAAGCAGTTTAATGAAGAAGGGGTCGGCACACTCCATTACGATATGGAAAATGCTGCGTACAATACAAATTTGGGAGATTGGGTGCCGAAATGGTGTTTTCCATTCATTTTCTGGGCTTCGCGAAAGGTCGGAGGGAAGTTTTCTTTGCGGCTTGATTGGTTTTTGGGTAGGAATGTCGATCTTGCGCCGGATGCGAAACCGCAGACGATTGGTAATCTAACAAATAAGGAAGGGATTGCGTTATCTGATCACGACGCGATTACTTTGGACTTTACGATACGCAAAAGTTAAACTCATCCAAGCATGTCGATAGGAGAAAAGAAATGTCAGAAGTAAGTTTTTGCCGCACAATTAGCCTAAATGTAGCCGATCTCGATTATGAAGTGGTTTCACACACTAACGGAAATGCATCAGTAATCAAATTTGATATTGATGAAACAGAAAATAGCCCTGGTGATGCGGTCGTAATACTTGATGAATCAGAAATTGTGTTTCACGGGATGATTGGGAAAATCGAAAATGGCGTTGCTTTTGTCGCTGCTCCTACCGGTTCACTCCTTCCTGGTACAACGCAATAGTTTGGAGTCGGGATGTTTCGCCGCAACGCGTGCCACAATCTGCTTCGAATAAAATGCGTGAAACACTAAATCACGGGTAGCGATTTGTCGAAGGTGAGTCTTCGAACATTTAAAGTTAAACCGTTTGATACCGACATCATTCTAAAAAGGGCGAAGATTTTCGTTGACCAGTATTTGAGGTGCGTCCGGGATTTCGTTTGGCGAATATTCTATCCAAGGCGTTAGGTTGTCGAGGAGTTTTGTCATTTTATCAACGGGGATTGGGCGTGAAAACAAGTATCCTTGTCCGTAGTCGCAATTTAATCCTTTTAAGAGACCAAGCTGTTTTTCGGTTTCGATTCCTTCTGCAATAACCTTTTTCTTCAAATTTTTTGTAAGTAAAACAATGCTTTCAAGTATATTGAGGTCATCGCTTGCTTCATTTTCCGCATTTATTACAAACGAGCGATCAATTTTTAATGTATCAAAAGGGATTCTGTGTAGGTAACTCAAGGAGGAATAGCCGGTTCCGAAATCATCTATGCTTAACTGCACACCGAGTTCCTTTAATTCTTTAAGAATCTCGATGGTAACTTCAGCATCGTCCATTGCCGTGCTTTCCGTCATTTCGAGTTTCAATAATTCAGGCGAAAGACCGGATTCGTCAAGTGCTTTTTTAACGTCTCCTACAACAGTGCCTTCAGCGATGTGTCTCGCCGAAATATTTACACTTACGAGCATTTGATCATTTTCATCGCGCGAGGAGTTCCACTTAACAAGTTGTTCACATGTTTGCTTCAAAATCCAATGGGTGATCGGAACAATTGAGCCCGAATCTTCACTAATCGGAATAAACTGAGCCGGCGAAATAAATCCTAATTCAGCATGTGTCCAACGCAGAAGTGCCTCAAAACCCATCATTCTCCCATCTTCCAATGAAATTAGCGGTTGGTAATGTATCACAAATTCATTCCGCGCAACGGCGTGGCGAAGATCGGCTTCAAGCCTGATTCGCTCAAGGTGTTTTGCGCGAATGTTTTTGTCAAAAACCGCTATATTGAGATTCTTGTCTTTTGCATGCTGTATAGCAATATCCGAATCCCGCAAAATGTCTTCCGGCATGACATGTTCGTAATCAAACGGCGCAATCCCTATATTAATATCGGAAAAAATCTTATTTCCCTGAATCTTATATGGCATTGTAAGGCTCTCGTGGATTTGTCCGGCAATTTCTCGCGCTTCCTCAATCGAAGATATTTCGGTGAGCACGATTGCAAATTCATCGCCGCCGAGCCTTGTAATAGTATCTTCATCACGCAAGAGCCTTCGAAGCCGAAGCGCAACCAGTTTCAATACATGGTCACCCACGGTATGCCCTAAACTGTCGTTTATATTCTTAAACCTACTCAAATCTAAAAATACCAAATAAGTGTTTTTTGAAACCTCGCTTCCCAGCTCAATCAAATATTTCAGGCGCTTTAGTAAATAGGCTCGGTTTGGCAAATCCGTTAAGGCATCATGAAACGCCGAATATTCCAACTCACTCTTACTCCGTCGAAGACTTTGACTAACCTTCGCTTCTTTTTCTAAAAGAATTTCAAGTTCGCCTGCGTGCTTCTCGGCTTCTTCCGCTTTTTGTTTAGCGAGTTCAGCCTTGTCCTTCTCAGCTTTTTCAGCTTGTTCATTTGATTCATTTATATCTGCAATTGTCCGGCGGTATGCTACATATCCAACAGCTATTACAATCAGCGCAATTGAGATTGTTAGAAAATCGGCGTTACTGATTAGCTTGTATATAGCAAATGCTACGGCGGCTCCGGTAAGTTGCGTTAGAGATACTGAGAAATATGTGTTCTTCCATATCTGCCACATCGATTTTCCAGTGCGAGTTAAGGTGAATATAGAATGTACAATCGACAAAGATAAAAACTGGAATATAGCAAGGATACCTAAGGAGGGCAGTAGATTAAGAGTCTCAGCCGACCCGTGTTGGATACCCAATGTGCCGACGAAACCTGACCAGAGAATATATGTGACCGAAGTGGCAAATGCGGCAGCCCCAACATTGTAAGGAAACAACCACTCGTTTAACTCCATTTTGCCTTTTTTTCTTAAGTAATAACAATTTGCGAAGGTTTCGACTGCCGCAATCAAAATCGCTGACTCACCTCCATAAAGGACAAAGGCAAGAAAAATAACTGAGTCAGAAAAACTCAAAGAGATGTTTCTATTATTGAACTTGATGTTCATTATTGGAGTAACCAACAGCGTAAAAATCGCAAAGAACACAAAACTCCATCTAAAAACGTCTCTAGGGATTGCAATAGCGACGTAAAACAATGAACACCCACCCAAAAGGATAATGGCAAACTTATAAATTGTTGAGATTTTGTCTCGACTCATGCTACTAAAAAATTGGGGAGAGAAATATTATCAGGGTGAATTGAAAGATTTAACAAGATTAATCTTGTTAAACATTATAATACCACTATTATAAAGTCTTTTGCTAGAATTTTTTGTCTTGGAGATAGCGAGTAGCTGAATTAACGGAAGACTCATTGAACTTTGTTCTAGCAGAAGTGAGTTTAATTTATAGCTAGTGTAAAGAACTGTTAGTTCGCTTACTAAAAGCTCATGTTTGTAAAAGAAGGCTTTTCAAGCAATAAATCGGGCGATGCGCCCTAATTTATTCACGTTGGGTTTAATATCCCTTTAGCTTGCTAGGGCTTGAATTTGCCCGGAAAGGGCATCGTTTTGGTTTTAGAAAATTCGTGATTTTTCCGCTTTGGGCAAAAATTTTCCGACGAATACTCCGCTAGCTTGCTGCTGGGTATTTCGAAAATAACGAATTTTCAATTTATTAGCTGAGATCGAACTAAAAAAAAGTCTAGTTCCTGTCGGGACTATTGTTAATAGGAGAATGTCTCAAAAGTCTGGTCTTGTCGCTGAATGCGACGAATTTAATAGCGTCGGGTGAAACCCGACGTTGAAGAGAACGGACTCGGTGTCCCTGAAAGGGACAAACACTTACAGCGTTGAGATGTCTTTCGTAGCAGAGGTAAGGAATCTATGAGTCGGTATCCAATTTGCCAGTTGTTTTTTGCTCGACAGGCTTTTGAGACAGCCTAGTTTTAGAACCTGTCGTCCCTATAGCCCCATAGGGACGACAGGTTCTTGAGCAGATCAGCCGTCCCGTTGAGACCACATGAATTGATTTTCTTAAACTCCTACCATAAATTGTGGGGCTGTTAGCATATCTTAGTTTCTCTGGATACTAATTAATCGACGAAAAGCTAGTATCCTATTAAAAATATAGTTTAATGTTGCAAATACAAGATATTACGATGATTTCTAAATTCTTTTTTGATGCAGATTACGAAAATTGAGTCTAAGAATAAAAACCCCGCAAACTCCATGTTTTCAATGGGTTATAAAGGAAAGTGGCTTACCATGATTGTGGCATGCCAATTGAATATAGAATAGGCAGGCAAAGCAATTTAACTAAGACTTTTTTTGAGGAGACAGAGAAAATGAGAAAACTAAATAAAATAGCAACGAGCGCAACATTCGCAACAATTATGTTAATTGGAACAACAGTAGCACAGGCTAGCGACGGTGGAGACGGTGGTGTGATTGTAGGATTTGTTGATAGCGTGCTAGCAGCATTTGGCGTTATTGTTGGCTAATCAGATTTAATTTTTATGTCCTACACCCTGTAGTACGGACCTAACTCCCAAGGAAACCGCTTCGCTTGTAAAAGCGGAGCGGTTTTTGATTACCCTTAGAACTATTTAAAAATACTTTGATCTTTAATAGCGGTTGTAATAACCGACAATGTCGTTAAGCTTGCGGTCTTTGGTCGCGAAACATATGGGTTTAATGGGAAACGCGGGTCTTAGACCGTTTGCTTAACTTCAAGGTGATAAGGAGTTTCAGAGAAATTGAGTATAAGCACGTATTTAGCGATCAATATTAGAGTCCTACGGAAGGCTTAAGCTATAGACTTTAATGGTTCTTTGACAAAACATTTAACTTTTGGAGCTGCTGAAAATACTTGCGGTAAATTTGAATTTTGGTGTACGCTTATGAGGTAAGGAACAATTTGTTTATAACGATTTTGTATTAGTTACCTCATTTATGTCGTTCATTAAAGCGAGTGTTGGATTCTGCGGCTCAAACAATTTTACCGATGTTAAGGTTGTTCAGTGGCTTCTTTTGCGGGCAAGCGCGGGAGCCGGGTTTCTGGGTTTACTGTCTTCACGGGAGTTAAACGAGACTGGCATTATGGATATCCCTACTCAGATAGCCATAAAAGATTTCACATCCTTCGCTAATCGAACGCTTTCGTTTCTCACGCTTGGCGGCGCGAGCGGACTCTCAAGCGGAATAATTCATCCAAATGATTTCTATTATAATTGGCTTCTTTACCTTGTTGTTCAGGGCGACTGTTTTCTTGTGAACGTTAATATGGAAACCAATCCGCTTCTTAAACAAGCAAGAGATGGAAGAATATCATTCCGGCAGTTTAAGCAAATCCTTAAGGCAAGGGGGTGTGAGGTTCTGACCGCTAAAGGGTTAGAGTGTCTGGCTTTATTAAAAGAACCGGAAATTCTTGCTTTTCTTGATATGATCGCTTTGGCTGAGGGAACGGATTTCGACTATTCTGACGGGTTTTCAGCAGGATATACTTCGCACGGCGGATCAAGAAGAAAACCTGATTTTACGGGTGTGCTGCATCATCCTGGCGGATCGGCTGCGGGGCGCTATCAGGCAATACCAGGCACCTGGAAGGAAGCAAAAAGAATACTTGGATTGACGGATATTACCCCGGAATCGCAGGATATATTTGCGGTTTGGAAGCTAAAGTCGAGAAATATGGTAGATGACATAATGAATGATCGAATTCTCGATGCGATTGAAAAAGGAAGCCTTGAATGGGCGAGTTTTCCAAACCGCGCAAAAACAGCAAAAGCTAATGACGGAAAACCAAAAAGCCATTATAGATATAGTCGAGGGACACATAAGGGAGAGTCGCAGCCTGCACTTAAAGCGGAGGATCTTAAGAGTATTTATTATGACGCTCTGAAAGTTCGCAGGGCTCAGAGGTAAAAATATGAGAAAGCTCCATATCCTAATAATTGTATTGGTGTTTTTCATAACAAATGCTTTCCGTTGCTCTGATAAAGTTGCGGTAAATAAAGAAACTGAAGATGTCTCTAAAGTTCAGGTATCTCAGGAAACTAAAGATAAAGAGTTATTTGCCGCCATAGAGGCAAAAGACAGGGATAAAGTGGAGAAGCTTATAAAGAATGGTGCAAACCCTAACTCGACACAGAAGTCGGATGTCTTCCATAACGAGCTTGCTACACCATTGAAGATGGCGGTCTTAAACAAGAATTTTGAGATAGTTGAATTGTTGCTAAAACACAATGCGAATCCTAACGTGGGAATGTGGAAGTGTGACGAAAACTATGAAAACTGTAAGCCCGAAGCGTTACTTTGGACGACTCTGTATGACGTGCCGATAGCTACAATATTGGTTGCATATGGCGCAAAAGTTGAAAACGAACTTATTCATCGTCTTCATGGTGCAAGGAATGAAAAGGCGGTTGCTTTTCTCGTAAAACAAGGGGTTGATATAAATTATCGGCGGGGAGGAAATGGTCTTACTGCATTGATGCTGAATGCTCAGTGGGGAAATATAGATCTTGTTAAGACATTGCTCAAATACGGAGCGGATGTTTCTATAAAGGATGAGGGCGGGGCGACAGCATTGTATTACGCTCATTATAGTAGTACCCATCGTGGTGAAATGATTAAGATAATAAAAGAGGCTCTTAAGAAAGAAGAGGCTCATAAGAAAGAGAAGCGCAAAATAAAGTTGTTAAAACACTAAGCTTACTATTACTTTTGTTAGCACTATTTCGGATAAGCAGTTTGGGATGTGGCAATAGTAGTGGTAAATCTTCTCAGTTGAGAGATCGTTCAACACAAGATGCTATTGATAAGGGTTTATTTGGTGCTGTAGAGAGCAATAATAAAGATAGGAAGGCTTAAACAGATTTATAAGCATTATTTGAAACAATATAGTAAACAGTTATGAAAATGGGTTTTACTTTATTTATTATCAGCTTGGTTTTTTCAGGCTGGAGCACTTTTACTAATTCACGGAAGTTGCGAAATAGTAGTACTCCGTCAGAGAAAAGCTTAACTCCTCCTCCAAAAAAAAACAGAGGCAGCTGGCAAGGATGATAACGAATCAGATACTAAGACCATTGATTTTAATAATAAGGAGTCGGTTAAAAAGGTTCTTACGGGTATTTGGAAACGAGATGATGGTGAGGTTGTAAATGGTTGCCGCGAATCTATAGAAGTTTTTTTTCAGAGCAAGGTCGAGATTTTTGTGTTGAGGGAAACCAGATTTATGTAAAGGTTAAATATAAGTTAGATATTAAAAAAAAAGAGCTTTACTTGTATTTAATAATGCCTGCTGACTTAGGACGGGGAGGGCTTAGGCTTCCTTGGGATAGTTATAGCCGCAAGAAACCCATTGCGACAATAGATATTTCTAAATTGAAAAATAATCAAATCCATCTGAAGTGGAATGGCTTCTATGAAAAGAGGACTAAGCAAATTGACGATTATGGCAAAGATTATAAAGGGGGATACCATAAAGAAACTATCCGTAAAAAAGAAACGATTTGGTCAAAAGCAGTTTAATTTTTTTAGCGGTAAAGTATGATTTAATATAAAAAGACCGCAAACAATTAAGTCTGCGGTAAACTTTATAAGTTAAGTTTGTAGTAAGGTTATTTATAGACAAGCAGCTGGAAAGATTCCGGCGAATTTGAGAAAACTCAAATCAAAGCTTGTTTATAGATTTTGATATTTAATAATTGGGGGGAAGTCAGGGTATGAACTTCTTGGGTTATTGGTAAGGGCTCCGTCTCTGGGTAAAACTTGAGGACAAAGCCGCAGTTAATTGATTACGCGTGTCCGACACCGACGAAATCAAGGACTGATTCGACCATAGTATCGTTGGCGTGCCTACTCGATTCTCCTGTAACACCGGCGAACGCGGTGGCAGTTAAAAGTACGAGTGCAATTGATAGGGTTGAAAGTATCTTTTTCATTCTGTTTTCTCCTTAAGTGTATTCGAGGTTTTTTATAACGTCACAATTTTAGATGTTTAACAATGTGAAGTCGTAAGTAAAAAAGGTAACGTGAAGTTATAAACCAACGTAATTTTAGTTGCATCTAATTGATAAATTTTACGACTTAATAAGGCTTTTATACACTTTAGTCGTTACGGTCGTCAAGAAAATAAAGTTTTCGGACGAAAAAAAAAGACCGCAAACAATTAAGTCTGCGGAAACTTTATAAGTTAAGTTTGTAGTAAGATAATTTATAGACAAGCAGCTGGAAAGATTCCGGCGAATTTGAGAAAACTCAAGTCGAAGCTTGTTTATAGATTTTGATATTTAATAATTGGGGGGAAGTCAGGGTATGAACTTCTTGGGTCAATAGTAATGGCTCCGTCTCTGGGTAAAACTTGAGGACAAAGCCGTTTAGGTTGTTTTTAGTCGCATCCCATTCCAAATAGGTCGCAGACAAATTCAACTACTGATGAATGGTTGCATTCGCCACCGTCAAAGCTTATATCTCCGGTATCACCTGCAAAAGCGGTCGTTGCCAAAAGAACTAGCGTTAACGATATGGTTGGAAGTAATTTTTTCATGTATTTTCTCCTTAGTGTGTACTTAGATCAAGTGGGTACTTGAATCAAATTTAATGCCGTTTAAAGTATATTGTGAATAAACAAGGATTACCAAAAAAAATAAACAAGGTTTAATAATAGATATGAATTCTCAAAAAACTAACTCAAAATACTCGAAACTAACTGAGGTTGGCATCTTACAAGTCATTGACAAGGCTAAAGATGCGGAGAGGCGGCAAGATCTCGATGGTTCTAAGGAAATATTTGATTCAACATGGAATAATTTTGATGAAGATATTGATTTGAGCGGTTTGGATAAGCTAACGGGAGCGAGATTGTTGAGACTTTTTGGCTCATTTTTGAGTCGATATGGACATGCTAAAGGGCTAGAGAGTTTTCAGGAACGCGGCAAGGATTTAATTTCAAGAGCAATCGGACAACTTGAGGATGTCGATTCTATTCACGAAGTTGCCGAAGCAAAGGTATATCTTGCTTCGGCGTATATGTTTGAAGGGCGAAATGACGAAGCAGGGATCATTCTAGATGAAGCAGCTTCAAAATATCAAAATAATCAACTCCATCCAATATATCTTCTTACTCGAATTAATAGGATTACAACACTGCATTGGAAAAAGGATTATCAGTCGGCTTTAGAGATATTGGATCAGATAAAGATACCGATGGATTTGTGTACGGATAGTTCTCTATTAGCGCAGTATCATAACCAAGCGGGACTTATACTAACAAGAATCGGAAAATCTGATGAAGCGTTTGCCCATTATGAAAATGCCATTAAAAAGGGATATGACGCGGCGAGAACAAGAGGTGTTGGAATTTCGTTGAATAATCTCGCTTTTTTTCATAGCACTAACGGCAATCATGCGGAAGCGAAGAAGAATATAAGAATGGCATTTGATATTTTTGATAAACTGGAAGACGCAGGTTGGCTCGCAATAGTTCTTGATACAAAGGCACTCGTTCATTTGCGAGAAAATAAACTAGAGCTAGCGACGGAATCAATCGATAAAGCAATTGGTCTATTTGAAAAGGGTGAAAGATATAGTGCTTTAACGGATGCCATTTGGGTAAAAGTTTGTATCTTGCTTCGTGCGGATAAAAAAGAAGAAGCATATACCCTATTTGGAGAACTGACGGATATAGCCAAAAGAGAGATTGGCGAATACGCAGTCGAAAAATACACAAAAGACCTGTCCAAAATCACCTATTCAATAAAAGACCTCGGCTATCATAAAGAAGTCCGCGCGTTCAAACGACAGATTCTAAAAGACGCGCTGGGAGATTCCGGTATCGACACAAAAAAAGCCGCCAAAAAACTAAAACTCAACGAAGACAACCTAATTACCATCCTAAACAAACAATTCCCCTCCATCTACGACGAACTCGGCGTCCGCTACAAAACCGCTTTTGTT
>Ga0114931_10007881_pt1 | contig 12958 bp, 12 predicted proteins | sample 2SBtaG_FD_89579 | JGI IMG/M metagenome (GOLD analysis project Ga0114931, IMG submission 89579) | Deep subsurface microbial communities from Kolumbo volcano to uncover new lineages of life (NeLLi) - 2SBTROV14_V59a metaG | ecosystem: Environmental > Aquatic > Marine > Volcanic | place: Kolumbo... | reverse complement strand
ACGCGCGAACCATAAGCAGCTTCAGGGCACGACAACCACATCACCGCTATTGAGGATGATGTTCTGTTTCAGATTATCGCCACCTGCCACTTCACCGTAATCGAAGGGGATTGCCTGCTCTTTACCATTAATGCGACGTAGAACCTTAATATTGCCGGAACTGGCATAGGAGGTCAGCCCACCCGCCATGGCCAACGCCTGCATCACATCCATATAATGGGGAGCGGCGAATTCGCCAGGGCGATTCACCTTGCCGACCACATAGATTTTGTTGTTGTTGAGCTGGCGCAGGCTAACATCGATAACCGGGTCGGGGATGAAGCGTTTGAGCTTCTGAACCAGCTCCTGCCGCAGATCGGCAGTGGTCCGGCCACCGGCCTGCAGTTCACCAACCAGGGGAAACGATATCCCTCCATCGGGCCGGACCAGGATTTCTTTATCCAGGCCATCTTCCTTCCACACCGTAATCTGCAGCACGTCACCGGCTCCAAGGCGGTAACCGGGCAAACCATCAGCCATGGCAGGAAAGGTAAATAACAGGAATGGGAGTATATATAAGAACTTAATTATTTGCTTCATTAACAACCACTTATCACTTAATGATTCCATTTCAGGGGGCACATAATAGGCCCTCGAACGCATTGTTGCAAAAAAATGTTTCAGGTTAGAGGCACTATTCTAACCAGCTGTAATTATATATTTATGAATGGCTTGCTGCCTGCCTGACGTTATCTGGCAGGTAGGGCTCTGGCCGGCCAACATAGTAGCCCTGCACATAGTCCACACCGATCTCCTGGAGGATTTCCAGGGTTTCTTCGTTCTCCACCCATTCTGCAACGGTTTTTATGTTCATGACATGCCCCACACGTGTGATTGCCTCCACCATGGCCCGGTCGATGGGGTCGGTAGACAGGTCTTTGACAAACGCACCATCGATTTTCACATAATCCACCGGTAAGTTTTTCAGGTAGGAGAAGGAGCTCAGGCCGCTGCCGAAATCATCCAGGGCAAACACACAGCCCTGGGCTTTGAGAGCACGCATGAAACTGGTGGCCTTGCTCAGGTTACTAATGGCCGCAGTTTCGGTGATTTCAAAACAGATCCGCGACATATCCACGCCGTACTGGCGAGCCAGACCACAGATATAATCCAGCAGATGATCGTCACCCAATGAGTTGCCAGACAGATTGATGGCAATCACGCCATTCTCCGGCTCCTGGGCCAGGTGACTGAAGACCTGCTCGACAACCCAGCGATCTACCCGGGTCATCAACTGGTAACGCTCAGCAGCGGAAATGAAAGCATAGGGCTTGACGAAGCCACTATCGGGACTCAGCATGCGAATCAGTACTTCAAAATGATCACCACCCTAGGGATTGCGTAGCGGACGAATCACCTGCCGGTAGAGTACAAATCGGTCCTGTTCCAGCGCCTGGGTAATATGGGTAACCCAGTGCATCTGGCCATGGCGCTCGGCCAGAGAGGCATCGGTGGGTTCATACACGTGCACCCGGTTTCGCCCCATATCTTTGGCGGCGTAACAGGCCAGGTCCGCCGCCGACATGATACTGGCCAGATCAGTATTGTCCTGGGAAATACCCACCACGCCGATACTGGCGCCCACTTCGAAGGTCTTGTCTTCCCACACAAAGCGGTAGTCCACCAGATGCTCGCGGAGTTTATTGGCGATATCACTCGCTTTGCTCAAGGGGCAGTTTTCCAGCAGCAGGCCGAATTCATCCCCACCCAGGCGGGCGATCACGTCCCCTTCCCTGACCACCTGCTGCAGGATCCCGACAATCTGGCGCAGCAGCTCATCCCCCGCCATATGCCCGGAGGTATCGTTGACGATTTTAAACTGGTCCAGGTCCATGTAACACAGCGCGTGATGACGCTGCTCTTCTTTCACGTTGATGAGGGCGGCTTCCAGGAATTCTTCGAACATACGCCGGTTATACAGGCCCGTAAGGGCATCATGGCTGGCCTGGTAGGAAAGCTGCCGGGTCAGCCGGCGGGTATGGCTGACATCATGAATCACCACTACGGCACCGATCATATCGCCCTGTTCATTACGCATGGGGGCCACCGAGGCTTCCACCGAAACACTGCTTGCGTCCGGTCGCACCAGGGCCGAATGCTGCTCCAGTACCGTCACCAGGTTGGTCTCCAGGCAGGTCTCAACCGGGTTATCCACTTTCAGGCCGGTTTCTTCCTGCACAAACCGGATAATTTTCGACACCTGCGAGCCGCGCGCCTGCTCATAGGTCCAGCCACACAGGCGCTCTGCCACCGGGTTCATGTACACCACCCGACCCTCCGCAGACGTGGTCAACACCCCGTCCATGATGGAATTCAGCGAAACCTCGGCACGCTCTTTCTCATTGGAGAGGGCTTCCCGGGAAGATTCCAGCTCCCGTTTCTGCTGGCGTAAATCTTCCAGCGCCCGGTTAATAAACGCCCCCAGGTAGCCGAACTCATCGTGCCGACTTTCATCGAACCGGACCCGATTTTCACCATCGGCGATTTTGTCCGCCGTCAGCACCATTTTGAGAAACGGTTTGGATATCACCTGCTGTAAAATCTGCTGCAAAATCAGGCCAAACAGGAAAATCAGCGCACCGATGGATACGAGGAAATTTTTGCGGAACGTGGCAAGACGGTGTTCCAGCCTCGGTGCATACACATTTAGCTGGATACTTCTAATCTCACCCGTATTGCCTTGCGGCTCAAATGGCAGATCGGTTTCAATGCGTTTATCATCCGGCTGGGTTTGACCAAACAGGTAGTTTTTGCCCTGGTAGGTAAATTCGATGGCATGAATCATGTATTTCATGCGAATCTGGTTAAACCGGGATTCGATCGAACGCATGGCTTGATCCGGGTCTGCGGTCAGTTCAAACAACTGTTCCACTTCATAAGCGATTAAATCGGTGTTGCGCTGATATTGCTCCTGTACCTGTTTTTCCAGCACATGCAGCATGTAGACGATAATAATAATGCCAACCAGCACCATGCCCCAGAACACGATACCGGTGATTTTGGTGGGTAAATCAAGGGTAAACTGGCGCCGGGATAAGCGGGGATCTGGCAGTTTTTCTTCGCTCATTTAAACCCGACCCAACGTATCGCCATCAGAACCGGACACACTCCGCTCAGGCCGGCACCGAATATGGTAAATCCCATGAACCAGGGTACAAACCAGAGGATGTCATAGAAATAAAAACTCACTCCCAGCATGCATCCAACAACCAGTCGCCACATGCGCTCCGATTCCACAGCGAACCGGGCATTGGGTTTGATGAAATCGGGAACATAACCAGGATAACGGCCAGAACTGAGCTTTTGCCGGATTTTACCGACAATTTTGGTGATGCGGCAATTCGTAATGCCTTCCAGCAGTAGCACGACCACGAGGGAATAAATGCCAATCGCTGTCTCAAAGTACAGGCTCACCAGGATGAGAAATCCCAGGATTGTTCTGTAATTACGATCACTCATGCTGATTGCCTAATAAATTCTTTTTTCAATAATCACAGCCAGGCAAAACCTGGGCAGCGCCGGAAAACAGTGATTGATATGCGTCGCCCAGAGCGGGAGTAATCCTTGCGAAATGCTGTTTACCAGTAGATTTAATAAGTCTAGCAGGTATCAGGTGAATTTCCGTAGATCCGAACAGGGTATAAAAACAGGAAATTTATCTATTTAGTAGATACTCATTCAGGAACAGCCAGCCTGGTGCTATTTTGATGGGATTCCCCCCCGGCAACCGCTTTCCATTACAACACAAAGCTTTCGATACGCAGGCGTTCGCGATGGATTTTTAGCCATTGCAGGGCAATCAGAGGTATGGCGGAAGCCACTTCGTTGGCACTGAGTAATTCTTCGACCCGTTCATAGTCGATCACCACGACCTTGATATCCTCCCCTTCATGGGCCACCCCATGGACACCTTGCGCCACGCTGCTATCGACGATGCCGCATACCAGGTAGATCATTTCGCTGCTGCCACCCGGGCTGGTGTAGAAGGTACAGATATCATCGAAGGCATGGATATCGATACCCGCTTCTTCCTTGCATTCCCGCTTCGCCACCTCATGCACGGTTTCGCCCTCCTTGATCATGCCGGCGACAATTTCCAGCAGCCAGGGACCATTTTCATCGTTGATGGCGCCAATGCGGAACTGCTCAATCATAACCACTTTATCCCTGGCCGGGTCATACAGCAGAACGGCAACCGCATTGTCCCGGTAATACAGTTCCCGCGTTACTTTGACCGGGCCGCCGGTATAACTGTCATGCTCCACTTCACACACGTCCAGATTAAAAAAACCGGTGTGTTTACGGAGCTGGTTAAGTATTTTCCATTTCATAAAAAAACCTGTCGTTTTATGCAGAATTAAAGTCTAAGGAAACTCTGATTAATTCAGAGTTCCCGCAGCACAAGGATGTGCTGCCATTTTCATTGGCTGGTAAGCCATTGAAAATGAAGAAAAAGGTAAAAGCGCATTGTAGCTTATTCGTGCCGTGCTCATTCACGGATGAATGAATCAGCGCTTCCCTAACGAACAATACTGGCGCATGTGGCATAATGACTCGATCTTAACCACCTTATCAGGCCATGCTAGAACAACTCAACCACTACCTGGGCCAAAACATCGAACATGACGGCAAACGTTGCCAGCTCATCGAAATCCTGGAAGTAGGCCCGATGCTGGTATTCCTGTGCCCGGACGAAGACAGCAGTATCCAGAGCAACCAGCATGGCGATGCCACCCGTCGCAGCCCGAATACCTACAGTGTGCCATTGATCAGTGCCAACGGGGAGGAGCTACACCCTGTAGCTCGAGCAGTCATTCCCAAACAGTTGCACGCTGAACTACTGGCGCACTTTCGCAATTCAGAATGAAGAATTATGAATTAAAAGCTTTTAATTCTGCATTCTGAATTCACTATTCTAAATTCCTCTTGCTATCGCCTGGATAAGCGCCGGCCCCTTGTAAATAAACCCGGTATACACCTGTACCAGGCTGGCACCCAGGTGAATTTTTCGGCGCGCATCCTCCACCGACATGATGCCCCCGACGGCGATCACCGGCAGCTTGCCGTTCAAAGCCTGGCACAGCACTTTCAACAGCTGGTCCGATTTCCCATTCAGGGGCGCGCCGCTCAAACTACCCTGCTCGTCCGCATGGCGTTGACCTTCCACGCCTTCACGGGAAAAGGTGGTGTTGGTGGCGATGACACCGTCAATCTCATACTGAATAAAACGTTCCGCCAGGTAACGCACATCGCTGTCTTCCATGTCCGGGGCAATCTTCACGGTAATGGGTACGTAGCGACCGGATTCATCCGCGAGTTTTTTCTGTCGTTGCTTGAGGGACTGCAGCAATTTATCCAGCGCCTCGCCAAACTGCAGGTCGCGCAATCCCGGAGTATTGGGCGAAGAGATATTCACCGCGATGTAATCCGCTACCGGGTACACTTTTTCCAGGCAGATTAAATAGTCTTCAGTGGCGTCTGCCACCGGGGTATCAAAATTTTTACCGATGTTAATCCCTAACACGCCCTTGAACTCGCAACCCTGCACCTGGGACACCAGGTAATCCACTCCCTGGTTGTTAAACCCCATACGATTGATAATGGCCCGAGCTTCCGGAATACGAAACAAACGTGGCTGGGGATTACCCGGTTGCGGTCGCGGTGTAACCGTGCCGATTTCTACAAAACCAAAACCACAATCCGCCAGCTGAATAAAGTAATCACCGTTCTTGTCCAGCCCTGCCGCCAGGCCCACCCGGTTGGGAAATTCGATGCCCATCACTTTCACCGGCTGGGCCGTGTTCTTGCCGCAGAACCAGCGGCTCCACTTATGCCGATGTGAAAACGCCAGGGCTTTTAAGGACATGTCGTGGGCTTTTTCCGCATCCAGTAAAAACAGCAGCGAGCGGACCAGGGGGTAAAAATTCAATTTTGTCTCCGGTTATTATTATTGGTTAAGGCTTCTTTGACGCGAAGACGCTAAGAACGCAAAGTGTAAATGAAGTCTGTCATTGTGAAAAATATCGTTCCAACCTCAGATTTCGATTTTATCATCAATGGCAATTGGCTGGTGCAACACAACTCGAAACGACCCGAATCAATCATCTTCGTAACTTTGCGTTCTTAGCGTCTTTGCGTCAAATTAAACAGGCTCAAAATAATCGATCACCAGTTGCGCGGTGCACTGGTTGCGGTAACGGTTCACATCCAGTCGATAGGCGGCGCGAATGTAACCGTCTGCCGCCAGCAGCCGCTCTTCACTGGCATTGAAAGCAATGGCATCGAGAACCTCATCCGCATCCACCATGCGTAAACGCAGTTTCAGGTGTTTTTCACCAACAATGCGGTATTCCACCACTTCGAATTCGCCATCGAAACGGGGCTCGTGAAAATGCTGGCCCCAGGGCCCCGCCAGGCGCAGGGCTTCCGCCAGTTCCAGGTTCATATCTTGCGCCATCAGTTCACCATCGGTTTCGATCACGCCGGTGAGCATGTCTTCGTCCAGCCAGTCCTTCGCTACCTGGTTCATGGCTTCAGCAAAGGCGATAAAATTTTCCGCCGGCATACTCAGGCCAGAAGCCATGGCATGGCCGCCAAACTTGGTAATGAGTTCCGGGTGTTGCTTGTCCACCACATCCATGGCATCGCGGATATGAAAGCCTTTGATAGAGCGGGCCGAACCCTTGATTTCACCGTTATCGGCGGGAGCGAATATCACCACCGGACGATTGTATTTCTCGCGGATACGGGACGCCAGGATACCGATAACCCCCTGGTGCCATTCCGGGTGAAACAGACAAATGGCGTGGGGCAAATTCCCCTCCCCCAGTTCCTGCAACAGCTGCTGCATGATCACCAGCGCCTGGTCCTGCATGTCCGATTCCAGCAATTTGCGATTGGCGTTGAGCTGGTCCAGTTCGGTAGCCAGTTGCAGTGCACGGCTGTCGTCATCGGTAAGCAGGCATTCGATGCCGATGGACATATCTTCCAGCCGGCCGGCAGCGTTGAGGCGCGGCCCCGCGGTAAACCCCAGGTCGGTGGCCACCACATAGGCGGGCTCACGCCCGGCCACCTGTAACAAGGCACGGATACCGGCGCAGGCCTGGCCGCTACGAATGCGCTTCAGGCCCTGGTTTACCAGGATGCGGTTGTTGGTTTCCAGCGGCACCACATCCGCCACTGTACCCAGGGCCACCAGGTCCAGCAGCTGCCCCAGGTTGGGCTGGGGTCGTTGCGGGTTGAACCAGCCCTGCTCCCGCAGGGCCTTGCGAAAGGCCAGCATGACATAAAAAATCACCCCTACCCCGGCGGTAGACTTGGCCGGGAAATCACAGCCCGGCTGGTTGGGATTGACGATGGCGTCCGCGCTCGGCAGCTCATCCGCTGCCAGGTGGTGGTCGGTCACCAGCACGCGGATGCCGGCCGCCTGGGCGGCGGCCACACCGGCATTGCTGGCAATGCCGTTATCCACGGTAATGATCAGGTCCGGCTTACCCTGCACCGCCACCGCCACCAGTTCCGGCGTGAGGCCATAACCGAAGTCGAAGCGGTTGGGCACCAGGTAATCCATATTGCTGTGCCCCAGCATTTTCAGGGCACGCAGGCATACCGCAGTGCTGGTGGCGCCATCGGCATCGAAATCCCCCACTACCAGGATTTTATGCTGCTGTTGCAGCGCTTCTACCAGTAAGCTTACCGCGTCTGCTATGCCTTTGAGGCCATCCGGGGTAAGCAGGCGTTCCAGGTGATAGTTCACTTCATCGACCGAATGTACCCCGCGGTTGGCGTACACCTGCTGTAGCACCGGGTGCAGCTCGCCTGTCTGCAATGCCGGGTCCAGGGGTTGGTGAAGGCGGCGAATCGACTGTTCAGTCATACACGTGCATCCAGTGTTGCATTGATTTTGGCCGGAGCCAGAAACGGCGCAGGCGGGCGCGAGTAATGTGGTAGGCATCACCGTCAGCAGGCATCAGGATCAGCTGGTTCAAGCCCGATTGTTGCAGGCGTTGCTGCAATGGCTCCACCAGATCATGGCAGAAGTGTTCGAAAGCACTGCGCCAGGCATCGATATCCCCACGGCTGGCAGGCTCTAGCATCGCATCATACACCAGCAGTTCTGATTCGCCATGAGTTTCAGACGCCAGCAAACTGTCCGCCAGCGGTCGGCAGCCGATGCCCAGCAGTTCGCTCAGGCCGCGAGCATGAATGTCATCAGCATACACGCGGCTAAAACCGGAGCGTTTTTTTTGCGGTGCTTCACCCTCGCCCCACAGCCACAGGCTGTTAATGCTGAGTTGGCCGGAAGCTTCCCGCGCCTGGTTGACCGGGTGCTGGAAAAACAGCATCTGAGTTTCGTTGAGAATCTGGCGCCAGCGCAAGCCTTGCTCGCCCACCGGCAGGTGGGACTGCAGGTCGCGGCCACTGGCTTCGTAAACGTGGGTGGTCTGAATCGCCAGCGGCTCAGACAGGCTGACATACCAGCGTTGTGGATGGGCAAAGTTCAGCTGGATGCCATCTGCGGCAAAATGGCTATTGAAGGCTTCCACCAGGGCCCGGGCTTCGTGCTCACGAATCGCCAGTAACGGGCCCGGGATCAACACGCCCTTATCCCGGTCAGCACGAAAATGCACCGGGTCGGCGCGCAACAGGCCGGGCAACCCGATTCCGTCGGCCTGGGCACTGGCCTGGGCCATGGATAAACCGGTTTCACCTGCCAGCAGGTAGGCCAGGGTCTGGAAATAATCCTCGCCGCACTGGCTATGCCGAACGCCACGGCTGAGCCAGGTTTGCAACGGCTGGCAGCAAGGTAAGGTATTCATGGCGGGCATGGGGCCGAGTAAACCGGGGACCAGGAGGGTGACCGATCTCATTACGAGCGTCTTTGCCTCACCGCTTCATACAGGCAGATGCCGGTGGCGACCGACACATTCAGGCTTTCCACCTGACCGGCCATGGGTAGTTTCACCAGGTGATCGCATTTCTCCCGCGTGAGCCTGCGCATGCCTTTTTCTTCCGCCCCCATCACCAGCGCAATGCGGCCTTTCAGGTCCTGGTCATAAATATCCTGCTCGGCCTCGCCGGCGGCGCCGATAATCCAGACATTGGCCTGTTGCAGCTCTTCCAGGGCCCGGGCCAGGTTGGTGACCTGGAAAAACGCCACGGTTTCCGCCGCGCCGCAGGCTACCTTGCGTACCACCGGAGTAATACCCGCAGCTCGGTCCTTGGGGACGATTACCGCATCCGCCCCGGCAGCATCGGCGGTACGTAAGCAGGCTCCCAGGTTATGGGGATCCTGCACACCGTCCAGCACCAGGATCAACACCTGGTCGCGGGCGAGAATATCGTCGAGGGAATAACGGCTGGCAGACGCACCGGCTTTGTAACGAATCGCCACACCCTGGTGGCGTTGTTGCTGGCACAGCTTGTCCAGTTCCGGCTTGCGCATCGGTTCCACCGCAATGCCCTGTTGCTGCGCCAGCTCGATGAGCTGCTGAATGCGCCGGTCGTGACGACCTTTTTCCAGCAACAGCTGAAACACATTCACCGGGTCATTACGCAGGGTGGATTCCACGGCATGCATGCCGTAAATAATTTCGCTGGACTGGCGACTCATGGATGCAGCTTCTGCCATGCCAGCTGGATGCGCTGATCCAGCTCGGAGCCATAATAATCACGGCTGCTGATACCCACCAGGGATGGCACCAGTGACTCGCCCCGGGAATCGAGGAATACCAGGGTGGGCGAGATATCCGCATTGTATTGATAACCCAGCTGGCCGGGCTGTTGCAGCTTGCCATTGAAATCCCGTACCAGGGAGTAACCGTCGGTAATAATTTCCGCCACCAGGATTCTGTTTTTCAGATCGCCGTGCTTCAGCATCGGCTCCAGGTAATCCGAGCGCACCACTTCACAGTAACCACAGTCACTCTGGGAAAACATGATCAGCAGGGGAAGATTGTGCTGCTGTGCCTGATGCGCCAGTTGTTGCAGGTCTCTGGCCCGTGGCAGTTCATCGCCATAGGCGGACATGGCCAACATAAGCAACAGCATGCTAAGGATTTTTTTCGCGATCAACATAAACCAACCAGTTATAATTTAGCGGGATTTCTTACCCCGCCGACGCCGGCGGGCTTTGGGCTCAGCCTGTTCTACATCCGCCAGTTCAAAATCAATCTTGCGCTCGTCCATGTTCACATTCATCACCGTGGCTCGAACCGGATCACCCAGCTGGAATATCTTGCCACCTCGTTCACCCACCAGTCGATGACCGACCGGATCGAATTGGTAATAATCCTTGGGCAGGGACGTAATGTGCACCAGGCCTTCAACAAAAATATTCTGCAGTTCCACAAACAGGCCGAAGGAAGTTACCGAGGTGATAACGCCGTCGAATGTTTCACCCACCTTGTGACTCATGTACTCACACTTGAGGGCGGTCTCTGCATCACGACTGGCTTCATCGGCGCGACGTTCGCAGGCGGAACTGTGTTCCCCCAGATTCACCATATCCAGGTGACGGTAATAATATTTCGACACCTTGTGACCCTGCAGCACATAGCGGATTGCACGATGCACCAGCAGGTCCGGATAACGACGAATGGGAGACGTGAAGTGGGCGTAACTGTCCAGCGCCAGGCCAAAGTGACCGTTGTTGTCCGGGCTGTACACCGCCTGGCTCAGGGAGCGTAACAGCACGGTCTGGATCATGTGAAAATCCGGGCGGGTGCGGGCGATATGCAATAACTTGGAGTAGTCCTTGGCGGTGGGTTTCTTGCCCTTGCGGCCGAACTTGAGGCCGATACCCTGGATAAAATCCTGCACATCGTCCAGCTTGTCTTCCTTGGTGCCTTCGTGGTTACGATACAGTCCCGGCACCTTGTTACGATCCATGAAGCGAGCGGCGGCAACATTGGCGCTGATCATGCACTCTTCGATCATTTTATGTGCCACGTTTCGCTCGGTGGGGACGATCTGGTCGATGCGGCCCTGACGGTCAAACTCGATTTTGGTTTCGGTGGTATCAAAGTCGATAGCGCCACGCTTGCTGCGGCGCTTGTCGAGAATCTGGTACAGCCCGTATAAATCATCCAGCTGTGGCAGGACATGTTCGAACTGCTTACGCAGCTTCTTGTCACCGTCTTCCAGCATCGCCGCCACCTGGTTATAGGTAAGGCGGGCATGAGAATACATCAGGCCTTCAAAGAAACGGGAACGTACCAGCTTGCCTTCCTGGTCGATGATCATCTCGCACACCATGCACAGGCGATCCACCCTGGGATTTAGGGAACACAGGCCGTTGGACAGAATCTCCGGTAACATGGGGATGACACGGCCGGGAAAATACACCGAAGTACCACGGTTGTAGGCTTCTTCATCCAGCGGCGAACCCCGCCCCACGTAATGACTGACATCGGCAATGGCGACATACAGTTTCCAGCCTTTGGATGTCGGCTGGCAGTAGACCGCATCGTCGAAATCACGGGCATCTTCACCATCGATGGTCACCAGCGGCCAGCTACGGATATCCACCCGGCCCTGCTTGTCTTTTTCCAGTACTTCTTCTTTGATCTCGGTAATTTGCTGTTTGACCGCATCCGGCCACAGGAACGGCAGGTTGTGGGAATGGATGGCGATATCGATTTCCATGCCAGGAGCCAGGTGGTCTCCAACAATGTCGGTAATCTTGCCAATGGGCTGGCTGCGGAAGGTGGGTTGCTGCACGATTTCCACGATCACTATCTGGCCATGGCTAGCGCCGCCCAGGGCGTCCAGCGGCACGATGATATCCTGGGTCAGACGCTTGTTATCCGGTGTCACGAAAGCCACGCCGGATTCGATAAACAGGCGTCCCACCACCCGGAGATTGGCCCGTTCCAGCACCTCGATGACCGAACCTTCGCGGCGGCCGCGACGATCCAGTCCGGAAATCTGCACCACGGCCCGGTCGCCATGCAACAGGGGGCGCATCTGCTTGCCGTGCAGGAACACATCGTCGCCGCCCTCGTCCGGCACCAGAAAGCCGAAGCCATCCGAGTGGGCAATCACGCGGCCACGAATCAGGTCCGCCTCATCCACCGGTATAAAGCCATCGCGACGGTTACGAATCAGCTGGCCGTCCCGCACCATGGCAATCAGGCGACGCCGCAGGGCTTCCTGCTGTTCTTCATTCTCAATCGCCAGCACCCCTTCCAGCTGTTCCTGGGTCATGGCGCCTTCTTCGTGGATAACTTCCAGAATCAGCTCGCGGCTGGCAATGGGGTTTTCATAGGTCTTGGCTTCCCGCTCCGCCAGCGGATCGACAAATGGCTTCTTTTTACGGCGATTGGAGGCGGACTTCGGCTTGGCAGCGCCAGGTTTCGGCTTGCGGCTAACCGCGCGGGGAATGGATTTTTTCTTGCTGGTGGTAGATGCCGCCGTTTTCTTGCGTGGAGCGGCTTTTTTGGTGACTGATTTTTTCTGTTTTTTTAATGCCATAGAGTGCTAATTGTCTGGGTCATGGTGGGAAGAAACCTATTGTACACAAACGTTTGCCGATAAGCCCGCTATTGTGGGGCACCGGGCTACAATTTTTTCACCGCCAGCGGGCGAAACAATTGACAAGCCTGTCATCAAAAGGTAAAGTTCGCGCCCTGATTTACATCAGTTTTACCTGATCACCTATGCCGAGGTGGCGGAATTGGTAGACGCGCTAGCTTCAGGTGCTAGTGGGGGAAACCCCGTGGAGGTTCAAGTCCTCTTCTCGGCACCATACACAGCTCACATCGTAGTAACTCCCTCTCAGCCGCTAAGTTCAGCATCCAAAAGGGCAAGCAACGATCTAAAAGCTTTCCAGAACTGCCTCCCCCATTGAATGACATCAAGCTCCCAACCCTCAAAGCCACAATCCCGTCAACGACAACCCCACTCAAACCCAAGAGTT